>Ga0187872_10000565_pt1 | contig 42165 bp, 38 predicted proteins | sample June2016WEW_16_4_FD_132973 | JGI IMG/M metagenome (GOLD analysis project Ga0187872, IMG submission 132973) | Peatland microbial communities from SPRUCE experiment site at the Marcell Experimental Forest, Minnesota, USA - June2016WEW_16_40 | ecosystem: Environmental > Terrestrial > Soil >...
CGGGCCTACTTCTCCCGAGGTAGCTGCTCTGCCATCAGATCATTTGGCGTTGGGTAGCAGAAAAGGTCTGGAGGTGAATAAACGCGGCTCTCCAACGCCGCCTCGCACTAACTCCTGATTAGTCAGATTATCAGACATTTGAAGTGATGCTTCACTTTTCGGGTTAGCGCGTTTATCGGGAGTTGAGCGGCAGACTGGCGAGCAAATCATAGGGCCCGTGGTTCATGCATGAAGATGTTGGGGGCCCCGGGTAGAGGTGACAATGCCGGTTTCTACGCGTCCTCCATGGCTAGGTTTGCGGTATGAGGGAATCGCCGAACGGTTGTGACATACCCCAGTGATCTGTGACCGCCGTCACAGCAATATTACAAAATCGAGTTCATCTGTTGCTGTCAGGGGAAGCTGAGAGGTGTACGATGGCACACAATCGACAAGAGGCCCTGCTCAATGCCCTGAAGTTGGAGCTGAAGTTCTGCGAGTTGGGTGGATACAATCCGGTTCAGGGAAGGCTTCCAGCGCGCGCGAGCGAGAATGATCCGATTTCAATGTTCCTTTTCCACGAAAGCACTCAGGAGTCGCGCAAAGAGCTTTCCGTCTTCCGAGATTCTCCTTCGTGCCTGAACTATGGCTTGCCAGCGAGAGAGCATCCATGTTCGGAGTGCTGGCTCATCACTTTCGTTCCAGCTGAGAAGCGAGGCGAAGCAGTCCCGTGCCACCATATTCCGCTGAACAAGCGCGGAGATTCGGTGGCAACTCTCGGGGGGCCGGGCAACGCACCGGTCGTTCAGGAAGCCGTGCTCAATTGGCTTCGCCGGATGATTCAGCAACTCGAAAGGGAACCTGCGCAATCGCAACAGCCAGCGGCGTGAGGCTAGGGAAATCGCAGACTGCCAGGGAATTGCTACCGGAGTCTGCTCGGCTAACTCCTGATAAGTTTCATAAAAGGGGAAGTCAAGGAAAACGCTTCGCCTGCGACCGGATTTTTTCTCTACTTCCAGCCCCTGTCATTGAGCAGGATGCGTCCTCGCCTTCCATTCCCTGAGCTCGGGGCGCTACAAAAAGTCGTGTAGCGTTTTTGGTTTTCTCTGCCAAGATTTTCATTCTTCGTTCGCGACGAAGCCAGTCCGTTCTGAGATCGTCAAGCAGTGGTGCCGGGTGCAAGCCGTCATAAGGCTGGCATTTCATCAACTTTTGAGTCTCACTCGTTGGCAAGCAGCAAGAAGGGTATGTTCGTCTCACGCAGAAGCAAATCGAGTGACGGTAATTTCTTTAGTAATTCCCGGCTGCCCAACACGAGCAGTCCGGATTCTTCGGCCTTGAGCGCCCGGAGTAGGTCGGCCTCGTCGTTGGCATCGATCTGACGATACCGAAGGTTTTTGGCCCTGCGCTGTGTCAGCTCATCGATCTCGTTTTGGAGCAGCACTCCGTTGCCGCGGCCTGCTGTATCAAGAAGCAGAGTGATGCCGTCCATCCCCGCGGCTTCCAACTGAAGGGCGGCGAGTAATCCTCGCTGCGCGGCGGGCGAACCATCATAGTAAACAAGCAAGTGTGCGTTCTCTGGTACTCCGTGCTCCGGCAAAAGGAGCACGGGAAGCGAACTCGCCGCAAGTTCAAGGGCAGTCGAGCCTGTCCGAAGCCGACGATCAAGCGCCCATCCCCCCTTGCCCAAAGCAAGGAGGTCGACACCCTTCGCGGCGGCCAAAACTTCAGATGCGACCTCGCCCCGCACAGTTCGAAAAGACCACGCAACCTGGGCGTGCTGTGCAGCTGCCTCCAGTGCTTTGCGCACCTGTTCGGATTGGGCTCTCAGCCTGGACTCCATACTGGCGCGAGTTAGGTGGGCTTCCGCGGCCGAGAAATAGAGCACCTCACGGGTGCAGGGGATTTCCGCGAGACGCAAGAGCGCAGTATCTTCGACGAAAAGACCCGACAGTTCGGCATCCATTCTTACCGCCAAATCCACGGCGGCGTTGAGGGCCGCCAAGCTGTAAGGTGATGCGTCCATAGCCACGAGAATCCGGCGAATAGCAAACGTGGGACTGAGCTTGCTCATGATTCGGTCTCTGTCTTCGTCCGTTGCGCGGCCATCCTTTTCTGAGCGAACTCGATGAGCCGAGCCTCCACTCTTTGGTTCACGCTCCCCTCGGGAAACTTTCCCGAAGCGTCGCGTTCTCCAGCCGGCAAGCCAGTTAGAATCTCGATCCCTTGGTCGATTGTCTCCACCGCGTAGATCTTGAATGTCCCGGCGCGGACAGCATCTACAACTTCCTGCCTCAACATGAGGTGTCGCATGTTGGACGCGGGAATGATCACGCCTTGCCCATCCAGCTTTCGGGCCTTGCACAGGTCAAAGAAACCTTCGATCTTCTCATTGACCCCACCAATAGCCTGAACCTGTCCGTGTTGGTTGACGGAACCGGTGACGGCCAGAGATTGTTTAATGGGCAATCCGGCTAGCGCGGACAGCAATGCATATAGTTCGGCCGATGAGGCGCTATCTCCTTCCACGGCGCCGTAAGACTGTTCGAAGACTAGGCTGGCGGACAATGAGAGCGGATGATCTGCGGCATAGCGCGCCCCTAGGAAACCGGAGAGGATTAGCACGCCTTTCGAATGGATCGGACCGCCAAGGTCCACTTCCCGCTCGATGTCGATAACCTCACCCTTACCCATTCGGACACGCGCCGTAATTCGAGTAGCATGCCCGAATGCAAAGCTAGCCAACTCGACCACGGAGAGTCCATTGACTTGGCCAACTTTTTCTCCACGCGTATCAATCAGAAGTGTTCCACGCAGAACTTCTTCCAACATTCGCTCGCGAATGCGATCGGCGCGGCGAATCTGGGCATCGATGGCGCGCTGGACGTCTTCCGCACGTACCGTGAGTTGAGCGGCCTCGCGTGCCCGATAGTCCGCTTCGCGCAACAAGTCAGCAAGAGTTCGGCGGTGCGTTAAGACTTTTTGCGAGTCTCCAGCCATGCGCGAGCCATGTTCGATCACCCGCCCGACGGCGTCGCGGTCGAACGGAAGCAATTCTTCCCGGCGGGCGATTGTACCAATCAACCGCGCGTATAAGAGGTCCGTCTCCGAACTGCGATCCATGTGCTCTTCGAAATCCGCCGCCACCTTGAAGAGTTCACTGAATTCAGCATCGAACGAGCCAAGCAGGTAATACAGGAGCCGCTCGCCAACCAACACCACTTTGACGTTCAAGGGAATCGGCTCGGGTTCCAGTGAAACCGTGCTTACCAGACTCAACATCTGCCCGAGCGATTCAATGCGAATCTGTGAGGACTGCAAGGAACGCTTCAGTGCCTCCCAGGCATATGGCTGTAAAAGCAGTTTGTAGGCATCGAGGATCAAGTAACCGCCGTTTGCCCGATGCAAGGCACCCGACCGGATCAGATTAAAGTCGGTGGAAAACGCACCCAAGTGAGCCATGTATTCGACCTGACCTATTAAATTCTGATAGGTTGGGTTGTCTTCGTAGACCACAGGCGCGCCCCGATTTCCGCCATGATCGACGAGGGCATTGACCTGGTAGCGCCGGAGAAGCGCCGATTCCCTAGGCGCAAAAGGTGTAGAAACCCTCATCATCGCAGCGAAAGGATTCTCCGGAGGCGCGAGGAATTCGTTCACGTTCTCAATGATGTCCGTTTGGGCCTTATTGAGAAAGTTCACTACTTGCGGAAGGTCCGCATATTTTTTTCGCAGTTCATCAATCAGGTGTCCCACAGCGAAGATAGCGACTTCGCTGTTCAACTCGCGTATCTTTTCCCGGCCCTCCTGCTCGTACCTTGGCATCTGATGCAAGGTGCTGTGGAGCTTCTCCTGCAACTTACTGATTGAGGATTGTATTTTCTGGCGCTCCGATTCGGGAAGTTTCTCAAACTCTTCGGGGCTTAGAACCTCGTTGTTTCGCGCGGGAGCAAGCACAAAGCCCGTTGGAGTGCCAATCACCGCAATGCCTTCTTGGTTGGCCTCTTGCTGAAGTTCTTCGAGGGCCTTCTCTTGGTGCTCTTTCACTTCCTGCTCGATGACGTGCTTGCGGGCCCTATAATTCTCAGTTTCAAAGGCGGATGGGATTGCTGACTTGAGATTTTCGAGTAGGCGCCGGACGTCTTCTCGCAACAGAGCGCCACGGCCGGGGGGAAGTCTCAATGCGCATGGCGTTTCCGGGCTGTCAAAGTTGTTGACGTAGCACCAATCGTCGGGCGTTGGCTCCGTGGGTGCTCTCTTCACCAGGAAATCATGCACAATTGTATGCTTTCCTGTTCCGGCGGGTCCCAATAGGAAAAGGTTGAAACCCTGCCGGCGAATTCCGACTCCGAACCGAACTGCCTCCAGGGCACGATCCTGGCCAACAAACTCGGACAGGTCTTCCAGCTCCGCTGTGCTCTTAAATTTGAATTGTGTGACGTCACAGCGCCGGTACAGTGTTTCGGGCGCCAAGGGTTGTTGATCGGGCCTGCCGCTCACCGAAATAGTTCTCCTCTCGAATTCGTGTGAGAAGTACTGTACAGCAAAGTCGGTCGACAGCGGACATTCTGAATTGTTTTCTACAGGCATTCGTGTCAGTGCAGGAGTGATGAGACTCACATGTTCGATTTCGGCAAGCCGGAGTTAGAACTCGCCATCGTCGTGACGCTCCACCGTCCGGCAAAAGCCGCCAAGGACCATCATTCCCGGCTTCCGATGCCCCAGGGCTTGTGATGCAGGGCACTGCGTACGGGAGACCATCGCCACATACTGATCTTGTCAATTTTCGGAAAACATGGAACGCCCACATAGTTTTACGGCAGCAACGCGTTCACTGCTGCACCTTAAAAAGGGGTTGTTTTCGTGCCCGTTGAAAAGAGCCAACTAAGGAACCTGGGCGGAAATCCGTGGATTGCCCGCCGGGACGAAGGGGCAGAGAACCCTGATGGCGTGCAACCGCGCCAGAGTCTTGTAGATTTGTTTCAACAGTTCTCGCAATCCCCGGCCGAGTGCCTCCAATACGACAACGGATACCGCAGTTGGAAATATACATATGCACAAGTCGGTCGCGCCGCCCATTGTTTTGCGAGGCGGTTGGGCGCACAAAGCATCGGCAAAGGCGAGAAAGTCATCTTCTGGTCTGAAAACCGTCCTGAGTGGGTCGCCGCGTTCTGGGGCTGCGTCCTTACCGGTGTCGTCGTTGTACCAATTGACTACCGCACATCACCCCAATTACTGCGCCACGTTCAACAGATCGTCGATGCTCACCTCATCCTCGTCGGAGACGAAGTGCAGCTACCCTCCTGGGACCGCCAGCCGCCCGCATGGCGACTCTCTGACCTTGAATGGACCGGTGAGGGCTGCGAAACACCGCCGGTTCCCATCGAGCGAAACGACATCGCTGAGATCGTATTCACTTCCGGTGCGACTGGAGAGCCGAAGGGCGTCCTCATCACGCACGGAAATATTTTGGCCAATATTGTGTCGCCGGAGCAGATCGTTTCCAGATACGCCAAATGGTTTCGACCAGTGTTCCCACTGCGTTTTCTGAGCCTGATCCCACTCAGTCACATGTTCGGTCAGGTGCTCACACTCTTTATTCTGCCATTCATTCCAGGAGTGGCGGTTTTCATGCGCGGATATAGCCCGCACGAAGTTGTGCGGCAAATCCGCACCCGGCACATTTCCGCAGTAATCGCAGTGCCAAAGATCCTCCAGGTCCTCAGGAAGCGCGTTCTGCGCGAATTCCCGGAAACCACTCATTTGTCTTCGGCTCGATCGCACTGGCTGTGGCGCTGGTTCCGTTACCGCAGCATACATTCCTCGTTTGGATGGAAGTTCTGGGCATTCATCGTCGGAGGAGCACCGCTTGCCAGGGAACTTGAAGAGTTCTGGTCTCGGCTCGGGTTCGCTGTCGTGCAAGGCTACGGTCTGACGGAGACAGCGCCGGTCGTTGCTTTCAACAATCCCTTTGATACCAAGGAAGGAACTGTCGGCAAGCCCATCGCCGGTGTAGATGTCAGGATTGCGCGAGACGGTGAAATTCTAGTGCGTGGTGAGAGCGTGACACCGGGCTACTTCCAGGCTCCCGCTGAGACGGCCTCGGCGTTCTTGGATGGTTGGTTTCGTACAGGCGATCTTGGATCCTTTGATGACGCTGGCAACCTGGTCATTCGGGGACGCAAGAAGGAAACGATCGTGACGCCGGAGGGCCTAAAGATCTTCCCGGAAGATGTGGAGGTCGTGCTGAACGAGATGCCGGGAGTGCGGGAATCTGCAGTAGTGGGCAGAGATCGCGTGCGTGCGGTTCTGGTGCTTGAGGACTCCGCTGACCCCAACGAGGTTGTCCGCCGTGCCAACTTGAAACTCGAAGATCACCAGAAAATTCGAAGTGTCTCGACCTGGCCCGGTGAGCGGCTGCCGCGCACGGAAGGCACCCAGAAGCTGAAGCGCGGCGAAATCCAAGCTTGGGTCGACAGTGGCAGCTCGGCGCCAACAACATCAAGCGGGCAGGAGATGATCGATCTTCTCCGACGATACGCTCCGGACCGTGCCATCACGCCGAACACGACCTTAGACGAACTCGGACTAACGTCCCTTGATCGTGTCGAACTCATGATTGATTTGGAACAGCAGCTCGACACGAGCATCGACGAGTCTCTTTTGAGTGGCGCGCGGACGGTTTCCGAGTTGGGTGAGATCAGCATGCCTCCCAGCCCCCCGGAATTCCCTGCTTGGAACCGAATCTGGTTAGCGAGGGGCATTCGCAACGTTGCGTTGGCTACGATCTGGCTCCCACTCACTCGGCTCTTCGCGCACGCCCGCGTTTCAGGCCTCGAGCATTTGGCCTTGCTGCGAGGACCGGCCATCTTCGCGCCAAACCATCAGAGCCATCTGGATACGCCCTTGATTTTGTCTGCTCTGCCCGCGAGATACCGCTATCGCGTTGCAGTGGCAATGTGGAAGGAATACTTCGATGCTCACTTTTCTCCGAAGCGTCACACTTGGTATGAACGGTTTCGGGATAGTTTCATCTATTGGCTCGTGGCGTTATTTTTCAACGCGTTTCCGATTCCGCAGACCGAAACTGGGGCGCGCCAGTCGCTGAGGTACATTGGGGATTTGATTGGCGACAACTGGTCCGTATTGTTCTTTCCAGAAGGTGAACGCACTGAGGCGGGAGAGATCAAGCCCTTTCAACCAGGCATCGGCTTGATCGCGGGGCGGCTCGGAGTGCCTGTTGTTCCCATTCGATTGCGGGGCGTCGAAAAGATCCTCCATCGACACGCATGGTGGCCGCGCCCGGGCCGCGTGGAGATAGCCTTCGGCCCGCCGCTACACCTTAAGGGTCAGGACTATGTTGCCGTGGCGAAGCAGGTGGAAGAAGCAGTTCGTGCGCTCTAGCAAGTTTGCCGCCAAGTGAAGCGCCGTCCGCCAGAATCCGGCGTTGCTGGCGGTTACCGCGGCTGATCCTTGGGACGCTGCATTTTGGCTCTCAACCCTTGACACAGATCAACGGTACGAGCCGCACTACTCGCCGTGCCAATTTCGCGTGCTCGGCCGCTTCCGCGACCGCGTTGACGTCCTTGTAGGCACCCGGCGCCTCCTCAGCCACACCGCGGAAGGATCGGGTGCGTATGAGCACGCCCTTTTCGTACAACTCATCAATAAGCTTGCGCCCTTGCCAATTCTTCGCCGCCTGTGTCCGGCTCATGGACCGCCCGGCACCGTGACACGCCGAAGAGAACGCAAGATCTTCACTCTCCCCCGTGCCGACCATAACATGGGACTCCGTTCCCATCGTTCCGCCGATCAATACGGGTTGTCCCACCTCCCGGAGGGAAGGAGGCAGATCTGGATGGCCGGGGCCGAAGGCGCGCGTCGCGCCCTTGCGATGGACGAACAGCTCGCGGCTCTCGCCGTTAATGACGTGCCTTTCGATTTTGCAGGTGTTGTGGGAAACATCGTACAAAAGGGCGAGTTTGGCATCTGGCACGACTGCGCTGAAAGCACCACGAACCAGATGCGTAATGATCTGCCGATTCGCCAAGGCGCAATTCGTCGCGGCGCGCATAGCCCCAACATAGTGTTGGCCGAGTTCCGAGTTGATCGAGGCACAAGCGAGCTCGCGATCCGGGATTGGCCGATAACCATCGATCACCATAGCTTTCAGGTAGTCCGTCCCCACCTGATGGCCGAGGCCTCTCGATCCGCAATGGATGCTCACCACAATGTCGTTTAGTCGCAATCCAAAAACCGCGGCCGTCGCGGAGTCGAAGACCTCAGCCACTCGCTGGATCTCCAGATAGTGATTGCCCGAGCCCAGCGTTCCCATTTCGCGCGCTTGGCGCTTCTTCGCTTGATGTGAAACACACTCGGGCTTTGCACCCGATGCGCATCCTGCTTCTTCAATGCGTTCGAGATCTTCGGGGCGTCCATATCCACGGACTATGGCCCAATTTGCTCCACCGCGCAGCATCTCATCCATTTCCTCCTCGCTGAGGTGGATGGCCCCCGTGCTCCCAACCCCAGCGGGCACTCTACTAAATAGCACATCTGCAAGCTCGACCTTTCGGGGCTCCAGTTGATCCGCTGTGAGGCCGGTATGGAGCGTACGCACTCCACACGAAATATCAAAGCCGACGCCTCCTGCGGAGATCACACCGCCCTCATCGGGATCGAACGCGGCGACGCCACCGATCGGAAAGCCATAGCCCCAGTGAGCATCCGGCATCGCATACGCCGCGCGGCGGATTCCGGGCAAGGTAGCAACGTTGGTGAGCTGCTCGCGAACCTTTTCGTCCATGTCCTCGATCAACTGCTCGCCAGCATAGATGATACCCGGCACACGCATGTACCCAGTCGGTTCGATCCACCATTCGAAGTCAGACCGGCGTGTAAGCGACTGTCGGTTCATGCATGCCCCCAAAGCGGCTTAGACATCGACCACGCACTCGGCGACCCACTGGCCATCGTGATTATGAACGATTCTAAGAGCGGTGACGGTAGCTCCCTTTGCTTCGACTGCCACGCGATGGCGTTCGGGATCGACTTCTTCGCCGAGTAAGGTGCCGGTCAAGGAGCATCCAGATATGACGACGCGGAACTTGCTGAAGAGCATCGTCCGCACCGCCATTTCGTAAATGATCGCGTTGAGCCAGCTCACGAGCAGAAGTTCAAGATCTGGAGCGTCGCAATGGACCTCGACGGTCTCGCTCTGTCCAACCCTCGAAACGTCCGCCACAATCGCCGTGAGGGCGAGCGCTGCCTCTTCAAACGCCTCTTCGACGCTGTTACCGAACCCGCGTACGCCTATGTCAGAGCCATGCGAAAAATGTTCCCAGCCAGCCATAGATTTGCGTGACTCCGACACCCGGTATACTCGCGAAGCCGTCAGGCAACGCGACGATTAATCTTCCCCTTCAACGCTCTGGAGAGCTGGCTGCACGGCTTGACGAAGCAGTGCCGTCACCTCCTCATCCGCCACCTGTGAGAAATCTTCGTAGAATTGCCCGATCGCGTAGAAGTCTTTCGGTGTATGGACACAAATGAGCTCATCCACCTCAAGTGCGAGCCGGCTGCAAGTTGACTGGGGGGCCACCGGAACCGCGACTACGACGCGAGCCGGTTTCATCTGTCGTAATGCCTTGATGGCGGCTCGCATGCTGGAGCCTGTGGCGATGCCATCGTCTATAAGGAGAACGGTTAGCCCTTCGACTCTTAAAGGGGGCTGCGCGCCCCGATAGAGATTCTCGCGTCGTTCCAGTTCTGTCTTCACCTTTGCAGTGATTTGCTCGATTTGTTCTTCGGAAATGCCTACGGCTTCTATGATCTCCCGGTCGAGCACGCGCGTGCCGCCCGTGGCAATGGCGCCGAATGCGAGTTCCTCTTGTCCCGGAACGCCGAGTTTGCGCGAAAGAAATATGTCCAACGGAGCCCGCAATGCTCTTGCCACCTCAAACGCGACTGGGACGCCGCCCCGTGGAATACCGAGTACAACTACATCGTTGCGATTCGCGTATGCGCGTAACCGCTCCGCTAACTTGCGGCCGGCTTCTTGCCGATCTTGAAAGACCATGTGTTCGTTTCCGAGAGCCATGCCTGTCCTCTCGCTCTAACAAACTCCGAAAGCTTAGGCGCTATCGTCAGACAGCGTACAGGGTTGGACGGATGGTGCAGTGATGCGCATCACAGACGATTGCCGGAATGGACGCTACGTTTCGCTGAGCTTTATACGAACGCGGCCAATGGCCAAGCAAGCATCTTACGCTCGCCGTTTGCGAATCGATCTCAAATCGAAAAATGAGGTGGAACTGTTTAAATGGTTTCTGGCATGCCTGCTTTTCGGAAAGCCGATTCAGAGGGAGATTGCAGAGCAAGCCTATCGCGAACTCGTGGTGGCGCGGCTTACGAGTCCTACGGCAGTCTTGCGGGCAGGATGGGACAAGCTCGTCCTGCTGTTGGATCGGGCTCACTACGTCAGGTACGATTTTTCCACGGCAACGAAGCTTCTTGAGGTTTCTCGGGAGCTGAAGCGCCGTTACGGTACCCTAACGAACCTCCTTGCCCAGGCCAAGACTGCCCCCGAACTCTCGGGCAAGCTTCAGAACTTTAAGCATATCGGACCTGTAACGGCGCGTATCTTCCTTCGTGAAGTCCGCCCGATTTGGTATCGCCGCGCGGCGTTGAATAAGCACACTTAACTGGAGACGTTCGGAGGCTGCGGTGCAATCTGTTCCCTCAGATCGAATCGAGCGATCTCCATACATTGTCGCGCGTGATTCCATCTGGTCCGGGTGTGGAAGCCGGTACAAAGCTTCTTCATTTTTTTAGCGATGCCTAAGACATAGACCCCGTCGGCGAGAGAAGCATGGCACCGGCGAATCAGCGTTGGGTACAGGCGCAGAACTTGTGGAATCCTGTCTGCCATCTCGATCACGTAGATGAACGATTGGTCATTGCGCTCAATTGTGTCAACCGCATAATCGTCGACAAAATTGCCGGCACCGTACAGAATTGGCCGGTCTTTGTAGAACTCGATCCCGCGGAAAACGTGGCTTGAGTGACCAAAAATGATGTCTGCCCCCGCTTCGATAAGTGCACGAGCGAAAATGACATGTTCTTGAGGAGGACGGTAACCCCAATTGGATCCCCAGTGAGCGGACAGAATCAACAAGTCCACAGCTAGCCTGCTTTCTCGAACGATATCCAGCAGCTTTGCCGCCCGCGGATCACGTAGGTCTGTAGGGACATAGAAAACGCCAGGCTGGGCTGAAGTCGCTTCCCAATCGGGCTCGTTGTCGGTGAAAGCAAGCAGTCCGAGCTTTCGCCCACACACTTCGGCTGTGGCGAGACGCGATGCTTGTGCATGGTTCAGCCCCGCTCCGCTGTGGACGATTCCGGCTCGATCCAGTATCTCCAGCATCTCGCACAACGCGTCATATCCGTAATCAAGGACGTGATTATTAGCCAGAGAAACGGCGTTCATCTGGGCAGTTTCGAGCACTGCGATGTTCTTTGCAGCCGATCGAAAGTGAAAGGGCTTGGTATACGCAGACCACGGAGTCCCTCGATTCGAAATAACACATTCGAGGTTACAGAGTCGCCAATCCGCGCTATGCAGAATCGGAAGCGTATCTCCCCACGGGTACTCAGGCGGTGCATTTTCCAGGACTTCGTTCACTAGACGCCCCAGCATGCAGTCGCCGAGCAACACTAAATTGAGAGGTCTTCTGCTCACACCTCCGGAGGCCGAGGTGCTCCGTTGATCATCGGGCGGGTCCGTTTCGGCGATATTCAAGAGTCATGCCTCCCTCTGTTCTTACGAGAGCGCGGCGTGAGTTGGGGGTATCACGGTCATTCGGCGCGAGCAGTCACTCGTCTAGCCTCTTTGTCCGGCCGTGACAACCTCTCTCCGATGAGCGATACGACCGAGACGACCGTTACGTTTGCGGCGTCTATGTCAGAGCGCAAAGGAACTGTGTCTGTACAAAATATGCGCTTCACACCGAGGGACCATAACTGCGGCCACGACGATCCCGTGAAGAGACCATGGGTGACCAGGATGTAAATTTCTTGAACGCCGGCTGCCCTCAGTTTTTCGCAAGCAGAGACCAGGGTCTCACCCGTGTCAATCATGTCGTCGACGATCACGACCCTAGCCCCAACTACGCCGACGGGGCCGTGATGGATAATTCCTTTTTCAGTCCTCTTTTTTTCAAAGTATGGCGTCACGCCTGTCGGCAGCCCAGCCGCTCTCTTCACGGCCTCGCAACGGCCAATTGCTCCGCTATCGGGTGCCAGAATTGTCGCATCTGTCAGTCGATGCTTCTGAATGACTTCGGCAAACAGGTTGGCCGTCGACAGGGAGAACAGTGGGATGGGAAATAACTCCTTGTCGCGTTCACTATGCACATCGACGGTCAGTACCTGGTCGATTCCGGAGCCCTTAAGGAGCGCTCCAACCCACGCGGTCCCCAAGCTTTCTGCGGGTTTGACTTTGTCCTGCCTGCTGTAGGCAAGATAAGGAAGCAGGGCCGTGACCTTATCCGCTCCTTCTTTCTTGAGGGTATGCGCGAGCAGCATTACCGAAAGCAAGCATTCGTCCGGGGGAGCGATTGTTCCCAATATCACGCAATGTTCGCCGGATACAGAGCCCTCGACGCTCGCGTACAATTCTTGGTTATGAAAGCGGCGCACGGTAAATCCGCCCGCTTGTACGGAAGCAATGGCCCGCAGCTGCCGGGCGATGTTCTCATAGGCCGAAAAGCCAAACAGAATCATAGGCATTGCTCAATCGCTGGCCCTCGGCGTGGGCGCGCCCCATGCCTGCTCCGTCAGCTCAAGCCGCCGTGCCTTTTGCCGCTTCCTGAATTCCCTGTTTGGGAACGATGCGCACAGTGCTGGCCTGAGGCCCTTTTTCTCCCAGCTCTTCAACGAACCTGACAGTCGCCCCCACCTTTAGACGGGGAAAACCTTGGCCAAGAACGCTGTTCTTGTGAAAATAGATTTCGCGTCCGTCTTCCGAAACCAGAAATCCGTAACCCTCGCGCGGAAAAATCTGGCTGACGCGAGCCTCCGGAAGCGGAGCGTGAGTCTTGATGTCGCCCCTCTGGCGACGAGCGTAATCCTGCAAACGACGGCCCGCCGCTTTGAACGCATCACTAATTGCGATCCGAAGATCCTTATGGGGAGTCTGTGTTTCCGCATTCTTCTTAATCTCCCGTTTGCCCGATTGCCGAGCCCGACCGCTCAGGCTTGGCTCTCGCTTTACTACGATTTCTCCCTGCGGGACCGTCAAATCAATCCGGATGTGATACAGGCTCCCCTTCTTGTGGTGACGATGCGGAATTTCAATCATCACGCGGCATCCCATCAGTTGACTGTAAAGGGCGTCGAGCTTAGCTGCACCGGCGCGAACCAATTCTTCTATTTCTTCCGACGGCTTCATATTTCGGAATGTAATCTGCAGTTCCGATTTCATGGCGGTACCTCCCCCTCGTATTACAGTTCGGACGATTGCCTCAGTGCTGGCCCACTCCCTTTGTAATCTTTTTGCTGGCCGTTCCTCAATCTCCCCAGAATCCCCATTGGCCGCTCGCGCCACACGCCATCTTCTTCATACTTCAGCGTGTAAACGTGGAGCAAACGCCATCCCGCATCGAGGAGGCGATTGACTTCTTCCCGGCCGCGGGCTTCCAGGTTGTGCCCCACGACTTCGACGACGTCCAGTTGCCAAAGGGGCAGTCTATCGACGAGGCCGATTGGCAACTCATCTCGTACTTGTTCGCTATGCGCTTTTCGCTTGGCCATGGTGGCCTCATGTCGCGCGGAATGCCTAATTACACAAAGCAAGTCGAACACTTCTTCTCATTGCCTTATGTATAAGACTTTTACTACAGGGTCTGTGATCCCAGTCACGTACCAGAAGATCATTCCATCGGCATCTCGTGAGCCGGTGTGCGGCCGGTCTTCGGTTCGGGCACTTCGGTGAGTGTTGCCTCGGTTAGCAGAAGCACGCCAGCCACGGAGACTGCATTCTCCAGCGCCGTTCGAACCACCTTGGTCGGATCGATGATGCCCGCCGCAACCATATCCACGTATTCGCCTTTTGAGGCATCAAGTCCGTAATTCCCAGTCCCATTGCGCATCCGGTCGGCTACCACGCCGCCGTCAAGATTCGAATTCTCGGCAATCTGGCGTGTCGGAGCTTCGAGTGCACGCTTGAGAATAACCAGTCCGGTTCGTTCGTCCCCGGAGCATTCGCTCTCCGCGCGCTGTACGGCATCAATGGCGCGCAGCAAGACGAGTCCGCCGCCCGGCACAATTCCTTCCGCCATCGCAGCCTTGGTTGCGCTGATGGCGTCCTCGAACGCCTCTTTGTGATTTTTCATCTCGGTTTCGGAAGGAGCACCCACGCGAATAACAGCGACTCCGCCGGACAGCTTGGCGAGCCGCTCTTGCAATTTCTCCTTATCATAATCGGAGGTGCTCTGCTCGATCTGCTTGCGAATCTCGTTGCACCGGCCCTCAATGGCACTCTTTAAACCAGCGCCTTGGACAATCGTCGTTTTTTCCCGGTCGATGATCACTCGCTTAGCCTTGCCGAGTTCGTCGAGTTGGAGGTTTTCGATCTTGAGGCCCAGCTCCTCTGCCAGTACCTTGCCTCCCGTCAATATGGCGATGTCCTGAAGAATCTCCTTTCGCCGGTCGCCAAACCCTGGGGCTTTCACTGCTGCCGAGATGAGCACGCCCCGAACCTTATTGACGACCAGCGTGGCGAGAGCTTCCCCTTCGACATCTTCGGCGATTACCAAAAGGGGCCGAGCCGATTTAGCGACCTGTTCGAGGAAAGGAAGGAAATCCTGAAGGCTCGCGATCTTCTTCTCGTGAATGAGAATGAGCGGATCTTCGAGAACTACTTCCATTTTCTCGGGGTCGGTCACGAAATAAGCAGAAAGGTAGCCGCGATCAAACTGCATGCCTTCGACTACTTCTAGGGCTGTTTCCGTCCCTTTTGCCTCTTCGAGCGTGACCACGCCATCCTTTCCGACTTTTTCCATCGCGTCTGCGACCAATTCGCCAATCGCCGTGTCGTTGTGGGCAGACACGGTTGCGATTTGAGCCTTCTCGCGACGGCTGGCAACCGGACGGGAAAGCGCTTGTATTGCTTGGACAGCGACTCGAAGGCCTCGATCGAGTCCGCGCTTCAATTCAACCGCGCTCGCTCCCGCGGCAACGTTGTGCAATCCCTCGGCGAAAATCGCGTGCGCCAGGATTGCTGAAGTGCTCGTGCCATCGCCGACTGCATCTCCGGTGCGCTCTGCCGCCTCTCGAATCATCTTGGCGCCGAGGTTCTCCTCGGGGTCTTCCAGTTCAATTTCCTTCGCGATTGTGACGCCATCATTGCAAACGATGGGGCGGCCCCACTTCTTCTCGATCAGGACACACTTCGACTTGGGGCCAAGCGTAACTCGAACGGCGTCAGTCAGCGCGGTTGCGCCTTTCAGGACTTTCTCCCGCGCCGCAGACTTGAACAGCAAACGCTTAGAAGGCATCGCCATCTCTCCCTTTCGTGGACGACAAAGAAATCCATGAAGAACTTCTCAGCCACATCGGGCTCTCGGCCACCGAGACATACTTATAGATCTCCGGCGGCGTCCTTGATGCGCACCTAATGCCCAAAATTCCCCACGAGTTCTACTTGCGACAGGATGTGTCCTTTCATCGCCCGCTCGAGTTCGCCCTTGCTGACTCCGGGTTCGAGATTCATTTTGGAGTCCAGGGCGTAGAGCTTGAAAAAATAGCGGTGAACGGTGCCCCTCGGCGGGCACGGCCCGTTGTAACCTAGCTTTCCGAAATCGTTGCGCCCTTGACGCGCGCCGCCGCGTAGCTCGCGATCCTTCGGCACTCCCTCGCGCAATTCTCGTGTTTCGGCGGGAAGATCATAGATAACCCAATGGACCCAAGTGCCGCCGGGAGCGTCTGGGTCGTCCATCACTAAGGCGAGGGCCTCCGTTTCCTTCGGGGGATCAGTCCAAGTCAGTGCCGGAGAAACATCGGACCCGTCGCAAGTGAATTTTTTCGGAACTGCGCTTCCTCGAAATGCCGATGTGGTCAATCGAAATGACATTATTAAGATCTCCCAAATTGACTCTGTCCGTTAGTGCCCAGTCACCAGAACTCTTTGGCCCGCCCCCAAGGGTGGCGCAGAGACCTCTCAAACGTTGTGACGTGCATCACAAAATCGCGTGATAGCAGTCACGCCGTCCGCCATTTCCTGAGTCTATCTTTCAAGCAGACTGGTCGGCATCCGATCATGTGTCTATTGGCGGAAAGGATGGGACAACATGGAGAACCAATACACGTACCGGGTCACTGCGTCCTCAACGACTATTCGCAGTGGCCTCGTCGCTGCCAGCGGGATTGAGCCCTCAATCGAGTTTAGTGCTCCTCCCGAGTTTCAGGGAAAGCCTGGCTGCTGGACACCAGAACATTTTCTAATTGCAGCCGTGGCAGGCTGCTTCGTCAGCACCTTTTCTGGAATGGCCCATATTTCCAAACTCGATTTTCTCTCGCTCGATCTGGAAGTCGAAGGGACCCTTGAGAGAGAAGAGGGAGGCTGGCGCTTCACTCAGTTCAACCTGCGTCCTCGACTGAAAATCGATCTTCAGAAGGACTGCGACCGCGCCATTCGCCTTCTCGAGAAGGCCGAAAAGACGTGTCTTGTAGCGCGCTCGCTCAACAGCCGGATTGTGTTGAAGCCTGAGGTGTTGATCGAAGAGCCCCTTCTACAAGGAGCGGAGATAAGCATCGATCCATAGTCGTCAGCGGATTTAGTTCATCACCTCTTTGCGTCAGTCGTTTTTGATGGCGAAATGGACGCGCGAATGGCGGAGATTCAAAAGCCGCTCCCCCCGGATTGGGTCAACGAGTCGGAGGAAGCATAGTGGCTTGGCCAACGATCGCAAAGTCGACGCGGGACTGGGCAGTCGCTCCGAATCTTCGCGACTATGACGAGGCGCGGAGAACATTCTCATGGGAATGCGCGCGGCGGGAACTCGACGGTCTTGCTGAAGGCAAGGGACTCAATATTGCCCACGAAGCCGTCGCCCGCCACGCGAACAGCCCGCATCGCGATCACCTGGCCTTGCGATGGCTCGGCAAGAATGGCGAAGTGGAGGATTACACGTACCTCCAACTCCAAATACTCACAAGCCGCTTTGCGAATGTGCTCCAGAATCTTGGAGTGAAGAAGGGAGACCGTGTCTACGTCCTGGCCGGGCGGATTCCGGAACTGTACATCGCCGCCCTTGGAACACTGAAACACCGAGCCGTTTTTTGCCCTCTCTTCTCAGCGTTCGGCCCGGAGCCGATTCGCGCGCGTCTCACGATCGGTCAAGCCAAAGTTCTCCTCACCACGCAATTGCTGTATGAGCGGAAGGTGAAATCGATTCGATCTTCCGTGCCGTTTCTAGAGCACATTTTGTTGATAGGAGATGACCGACAGCCGACGAACGTGCCAAGCACAGTGGACTATCGCCGTTTGATGGAGCAGGCGGATGACAGCTACGTTATCCAGCCGACAGACCCGGAGGATGTTGCTCTCCTTCACTTCACAAGTGGAACCACGGGTACTCCGAAAGGAGCGGTTCACGTTCATGGGGCGGTTATTGCGCACCACATCACTGGCAAACTCGCGCTCGATTTTCACAACGATGACATCTTTTGGTGTACCGCCGATCCTGGCTGGGTGACAGGAACGTCCTATGGCATCGTGGCGCCACTGACGAACGGTATTGCCAGCATCATCGACGAAGGAGACTTCGACGCGGAGCGTTGGTATGGAATTCTCCAGTCTCAGAAGGTTACGGTGTGGTATTCGGCTCCGACCGCGATTCGAATGCTCATGAAGGCGGGCCCTGAAATAGTCCGGAAATATGATCTGCACTCTCTTCGCTTCCTGTCGAGCGTTGGTGAGCCACTGAATCCGGAGGCCGTCGTTTGGAGCAAGGAGGTTTACGGGCTCCCATTTCATGACAATTGGTGGCAGACGGAAACCGGTGGCATTATGATCGCCAACTTCGCGGCAATGGATATTCGGCCCGGGTCGATGGGCCGCCCTTTGCCCGGCATTGAAGCGGCGATCGTGCGTCAAACTGAAAACGGCAGCGTGGAAGAGATCCGCGAATCAGATGTCCAGGGTGAACTGGCTCTTCGTCCGGGCTGGCCGTCCATGTTCCGCGCATACTGGGGAGAATCCGAGCGTTACAAAAAGTGCTTCGCCGGCGGATTCTACCTAACGGGTGACCTCGCCAAGCGCGACCGGGATGGCTATTTTTGGTTCATCGGAAGGAAGGATGATGTAATCAAGACCTCAGGCCATCTCATTGGGCCATTCGAAGTGGAGAGTATCTTGATGGAACACAAGGCCGTGGCGGAGTCGGGCGTCATCGGGAAGCCCGATCCGATAGCGCTCGAGATCGTGAAAGCCTTTGTCGTTCTCCGCCAGGGTTTCGAGCCAACGGAGAACCTGCGCCGCGAATTGCTGGCATTCGCAAGGACGAAATTGGGAGCGGTCGTCGCTCCGAAAGAGATTGAATTTGTTGCCACCGTTCCCAGGACACGCAGCGGCAAAATCATGCGCCGCTTGCTGAAGGCGAGAGAGCTAGGTCTGCCCGAAGGCGATCTCTCGACATTGGAAACAAACTAAATGTGCGCCACCACCCTTTCGCAACGCCCGCCAGTCGACCGGGAGCACGCCCTGTTCCTGCTGCAAGAGATGCTGCGCGTCCGGCGGTTTGAAGAGAAAGCGGCGGAGATGTACAGCCTCCAGAAAATCCACGGCTTCCTTCACCTCTATATTGGTGAGGAAGCGACCGGCATAGGGGCGATGCAGGCTTTCTCTCCCGACGATGCGATTGTGGCGACGTATCGCGAGCATGGCCACGCGCTGGCCCGTGGCATTCCCGCCCGCGTTTTGATGGCCGAGATGTTTGGAAAAGTCACTGGATGCAGCCGTGGACACGGTGGCTCGATGCACTTTTTCGATGCGAGCAGGCGCTTCTACGGCGGTTACGCGATCGTGGGAGGCGGCTTGCCGATCGCCGTCGGCCTCGCCCTGGCTGACAAGCTGCAAAATCGCAGCAGAATCACTGCGTGCTTCTTCGGAGACGGAGCAGTTGCTGAAGGCGAGTTTCACGAATCACTGAACCTTGCCGCACTTTGGAAGCTCCCTGTCGTTTTTCTCTGCGAGAACAACCTCTATGCGATGGGCACCGCGCTAGCGCGCCATCAGGCTCAGACGGATATCAGTCGCAAAGCTGGTTCGTATGGCATGGCTTCGAATGCCGTGGACGGAATGGATGTTCTCGCAGCCGAAGCAGCCGTGAGGCAAGCCGCACAGTCCGTGCGCAACGGAAACGGGCCCTTTCTCTTGGAGCTTCGAACCTATCGATTCCGCGCTCATTCGATGGCCGATCCGGACTTGTATCGCACGAAAGCGGAAATCGAGGAGTGGAAGAAGCGCGATCCGATCGTGCTCTTCCAATCTTGCCTCCGGGAATGGGGATTCTTGGAAGATTCTGATCTGGAACGCATCGAAACGAAAATCGGCGCGGAGATTGACGATGCCGTCCAGTTCGCGGAGGATAGCGCCCCGGAACCGATCGAATACCTGCTGAAGGATGTCGAGGGGCCAGTAACAACGTGACCAAGATGACTTATCGCGAAGCCGCGCGGGCAGCCATGCGCAAAGCCCTTCGCGAAGATCCTCGCGTTTTTCTGATGGGCGAGGATGTCGGCGGTTACGGTGGGGCATTTGCAGTTAGTCTCGGCCTGCTCAAGGAGTTCGGGCCCGAACGGATTCGCGATGCGCCACTTTCGGAATCGGCTTTTGTGGGTGCGGGAATCGGGGCCGCGCTTGGCGGGATGCGTCCAATTGTCGAGATCATGACCGTGAATTTCAGCATGCTGGCCATGGATCAGATTCTGAATAATGCTGCGGCTTTGCGGCACATGTCGGGCGGGCAGTTCAACGTGCCGCTCGTCGTGCGCGTCGCCACCGGCGGCGGGCGCCAGATGGCGGCGCAACATTCTCACAGTCTGGAAGGCTGGTACGCGCACATCCCGGGAATCAAGGTCCTGACGCCGGCGACCGCGGCCGACGCATACGGCATGTTGCTGGCTGCCCTTCGCGAACCGGACCCTGTTTTCATTTTCGAGCATGCCACATTGTATCCGCTGGAAGGTGAAGTCGACGAGGCAGTCCAACTCATGGATATCACGCATGCGTCTGTAACTCGCCCGGGAAAAGACGTCACCCTGATCACATACGGTGGAACGCTCGGCAAGACAATGCAGGCAGCCGATCGCCTGGCGCAGGAAGGCATCGATGCAGAAGTCATCGATCTTCGATCGCTGCGCCCTCTCGATGCACCGACAATTTTGGCTTCCGTCGCAAGGACGCACCGGGCGGTGGTGATTGATGAAGGTTGGCGCACAGGGAGCTTCTCCGCCGAAGTCAGCGCACAGATCATGGAGAATGCCTTCGATGATCTCGACGCGCCCGTGGCGCGCGTTTGCAGCGCTGAAGTGCCTATGCCCTACGCGAAGCATCTCGAGACGGCGGCCCTGCCTAAGGTTGAGGAAATCGTGGACGCGGTCCGGGAGATGATTGCTCGCCATGGCTGAGTTCGTCATGCCGCAGCTCGGCGCAGACATGAGCGCAGGCAAGCTTTTGGGCTGGCGTAAAAACGTCGGAGAGAGCGTCAGTCGAGGGGACATTATTGCCGATGTCGAGACGGACAAAGCGGATATTGAGGTAGAAGTCTTCACAAGCGGTGTCATCGAAAAAATCCTCGTCCAGCCCGGAGAGAGGGTGCCCGTCGGAACGGTTCTAGCCATCATCCACCGGGAAGGTGAGGCCCCTAAAGTTGAAACTCCCGCTGCTCCAAGAGTTGCGCCGAGCGAAGCGGCTCCCGCAAGGCCGGCCGCCCCGGTGATGCCTGTACTCCCTTCCGTAACAGCAGCCGAGCCGGGACGAGTACATGTCTCGCCAGTGGCCAGAAAGGCGGCGGCTGAACTCGGAATTGACCTGGCTTCCTTGGCTGGAACGGGGCCCGGTGGCCGAATCACTTTGGAAGATGTCCAGAAGGCGGCGCAGGCTAAAGCAGCACAACCCGTGCCCAGCCCGGAGTTGGATCGCCGGACACGGATGCGGCAGGCGATCGCCGCGGCGATGGCAAGATCGAAGCGCGAAATCCCGCACTATTACTTGAGCACCACAATCGACATGAACCGCGTCATGGCTTGGCTTACGCAAGAAAATCTGAAGCGTTCCGTCGAAGATCGGCTACTGTACGGCGTACTTCTCCTTAAGGCGGTGGCCTTGGCGCTGCACGACGTTGCCGAGTTGAATTCCGTGTGGAGCGCAGGGAAGGCCGTCCAGTTAACCGATATACATGTAGGGGTAGCCATTTCTTTGAGAGGCGGCGGACTCGTCGCTCCGGCTCTGCATAATGCCGACCGCCGGAGTCTGGACGAACTCATGAAGGACTTCCGCGATCTTGTTCAGCGGGCGCGGTCCGGATCCTTGCGGAGTTCGGAACTGAGCGACCCGACAATCACGGTTACTAGCCTTGGAGAGCAGGGTGTCGAGGCCGTCTTCGGCATCATCTATCCTCCTCAAGTCGCACTGGTGGGCTTCGGCAAGATCACGGATCGTCCCTGGTCATCGGAAGGTCAGATTGTCTCTCGGCCCGTTGTCACGGCCACATTGTCTGGGGATCATCGCGTTAGCGACGGCCATCGTGGCGGGATCTTTCTAGCCGCCGTCGACAGACTCCTGCAAGAACCGGAGAAGCTATGACGAAGGACGAGATCAAAGAAGCAGTTCTTCGCGTCCTTGGTCAAATTGCTCCGGAGGCCGACTTGTCGCAAGTTAAGCCGAAACTGAGAATTCGCGACCAGCTCGACATCGATTCCATGGACCTCTTGAACTTCGTCATTGGGCTTCACAAGGAATTCAAAGTAGAAATCCCCGAAGCGGATTACCCCAAGATGGCCACGTTGGACGGCTGCGTCGACTACCTTGCATCTCATCGTGGTGTTTAAAGCTTCTCTCGTAGCTGCCGCGTCGCGTAGAGCGAAAAAACTGTTTCCGGAACACCAAAGAGAGCTCATCTCAACCCCACGTCTTCATCTGGAGTTCAAATCTCCACGCCCCGACCACCCAATTTCTGGTGTTCTGGCTTGGTCAGATGGATGCTGATTGTGCCGGACGCCGAAGTTGACTAGGAGAAATGAGGCAGGCCGAGGTGCAGTAATTCGGTCAGCTCGCTTGCGGTCACAGTTACTCGCTCGCCGGTGTCTAACTGGATGGTCGCCTGCCGCCCGAACGTTCGCCCATCGACCGCGCCTGAGCCTTTGACCACGAAATAGATCGAGTTCTCATCGAGTGGCAGTGCGGCGCCGGCATCCAGGCGGTAGAACGCGATTCGCGTGCCTCGTTCCGAAAATTCACCCATCAGTTTGCGACTGACGCCGGGCTGTCTCGCAACAGGTATCCAGTCGAATTTCTCCGGGTCCATAAACACGGGACGGAGGTAGCGCTCTCCCGGATACACGAGCGGCCGCCCGTTCACCTGCTCCCACACTGCTTCGTAGGCGTCCTTGTTGATTTTGCCGCCATCGGCCTTGAGCCGCGTGTACACGCCCTTCGCAAATGTGCCGGACTTTGCGAGTTCGGCGGCAGCTTTTTCGTATTGTTCGGCGAAAATGTAGCCGCTGCCGCTCGCGCCGCCGAATTGCAAAACTAGCGTCAGACTGTGCGACGCGCAAGTTTGTGGGCCGTAGTGCGTGCCCTCTGGAAAGTATGCGATCGAGCCCGGCTTCATCACGCCGTCGGCAGCGAAATCGAAATCGCCCTCGAGCTGAAAACGCACCTGATCGAAATTGTGGCGGTGCCGCGGCGAGTAGTAGGTGGGCACGGAACCCAGTTGCAGCGAAAAGTTTCCCGGAGTTCCCGGCTTGCCAGTCAGGAGCCGCCGCGAACGAAAGATCCCTTCGCGCACGTGCTGGCGCTCAATCAGCGGGACGCTCTCAATATCTATTACTTGGGCCATCGAAATCTTTCCTTCTTACGAGCCAGCCAGTCGAGATTGGAATTCACGCGTGGCGGGTACGCATGTGTTTATCAGAGGTCACCTCGCGAAATCAATGCCATCAGCCTCGCCTGTGCGTGCTTCGCGTCGATTTCCGCGCGGGCGAGTTCCGCCCGTTGTGGGCGGGTTTCGACTTTTCGCCGCCAGTACGAAGGTACTGAAACCGAGTGTCCCAATATGGAACCGATGACCTATCGACCAGGACCGCAGTCCCACCTAGCCTAGCCTGGGCGCGCAAAATGTGCGCTGGGAAAAATGCAGACCCTTCTCCAAGTTACAGATTTGTCGATCTCTTACCGCTCCGCCTCCACGGGTCGGCACCACGCCGCCGTGAGCCGCGCGAATTTCGAAATTGCGCCGGGCGAGGTCCTGGGACTCATGGGGGAATCGGGGTGCGGGAAGACGAGCGTGGCGTTGGCGACACTGGGATTGCTTTCAAGGGACAACGCGGAGGTAACGGGCTCGATCACTTTTCGAGGGGAAAACCTGCTCGCGATGGGCGAAAAAGCCCTGCAACGGATTCGGGGCGCGGGAATTTCGATGGTGTACCAGGTGCCGGAAATTGCACTCAGTCCGGTGATGCGCGTCGGGATGCAGATCGCGGAGGTCGCGCACGCGCATCAGCAGTGGGACTGGAAGAAATGCCGCGATGAGACGCATTCGATACTCGCGCGCGTGGGTCTGACGCCGACGGAGCGGATTTGTTCGGCCTATCCGCACCAATTGAGCGGAGGACAGCTCCAGCGCGTGGTGTTGGCGCAGGCGCTGATTTGCGGGCCAGCGCTCGTGATCGCCGATGAGCCCACGGCGTCGCTTGACGCGCGCAGCCAGGCCGATTTCATCGCACTACTGCGCGAACTGAAGCAGGGCCTACGGATTTCCCTTCTACTCATCAGCCACACGCCGGAAATTCAGGCGAGTCTGGCCGATCGGATCATTGTGATGAAGGACGGCGAAATCGTCGAAGAGGGAAGCTTTGACCGCGTGTATTGGAATCCGGTTCATCCCTACACGAGGACTTTGTTGCGGAGAGACCGCGAGACGACGCGAGTGCATTCCGAGCGAGAACACTCGGCGGATGGTGAGCTCGTTTGGTGGCGGGAAAGACTCTGAAGATGGACTCTGAAACACAATTCGGGGCTGGCGGCGCGGAATCGCTGGTGCGGATCGAGCGCCTGACCAAGTGGTATGTGCAGCGGCGCGCGTTGACGCGCGCGGAATTCACCGTGCACGCACTCGATGACGTAAGCTTGACCATCTATCCGGGCGCCACGCTTGCACTCGTCGGCGAATCGGGCGCCGGGAAATCAACTCTTGGCAGGTGCCTTGCGCTGCTCGAGAAGCCGACTTCGGGAGAGATCTGGTTCGAAGGCAAGGACCTGCTGAAGCTTGACCGGAAAGAGCTGTTCCCGATTCGCCGCCAGATTCAGATGATTTTTCAGGATCCAGCCTCGGCGCTCAATCCCGGCATGACTGCCGGCGAAATCATCGCCGAGCCGCTTGCCATTCACCGGGAAGGAACAAACGCCCAGCGGCGCGAACGGGCAAGGGAACTGATGGAACAGGTCGGCTTGCCAGCCAGCGCGAAGGATAAACGGCCGCTCGAATTCAGCGGCGGGCAACGGCAGCGCCTCGCGATCGCGAGGGCGCTGGCACTCGAACCGAAACTGATCATTCTCGACGAAGCCTTGTCCAGTCTCGATCTCGCGAACCAAGAATTGATCCTGAAGCTGTTGGCCGATTTGCAGGTGGCGCACTCGCTCACGTACCTGCACATTTCCCACGACCTGCGTTTGGTGTCCGAGTTCGCCGATGAAGTTGCGGTGATGCACGATCGAAGGATCGTGGAGCAGCAACCCGCGGCCGAACTCTTCATACGCCCGCGAAGCCGTTACACGCAAGGACTGCTTGCCGCGATGCCGTCGCTCGAATCCATATGCGATGGACGGCTGGCCTAGGGAAACGTGATCAAATTTGCCACAAAACGGCTGATCCACGCGACGCTGCTGCTGATCGCCGTGTCATTCTCCTCGTTCGCGTTGTTGCAACTTGCGCCGGGGGATTTTTTCGATGAAATGCGACGCAATCCCCAGGTGTCGATGCAGACGGTCAACACTCTTCGCACCGAATATGGTCTGGACCAGCCACTGCCGGTACGATACGAACGTTGGCTGCGATCCGTACTGAAGGGCCACCTCGGATTCTCGCTCGCGTCGAACAGCCCGGTTACACCGCTGCTTCGCAAGCGCGCTTGCAACACACTGCTGTTATCGGGCACAGCGACAACGCTCGCGTGGTTGCTAGCACTGCCAATTGGAATCTGGGCCGCTGTAAAACGGGGCGGATCGGCGGATCGCATCTGGGGATTCGCGACGTCCACGATTTTGACGGTCCCGGACCTGGTGCTATTCCTCGCGCTGCTTCTACTGGCGGTGCGCACCGGTTGGTTTCCGACCGGAGGTATGGTATCGGCGGGCACCGACGATTTTGATGCGTGGGGCAAAGCGAAGGACATTTCGTTTCATCTGATGCTGCCCGCAATGGGTCTGGCACTGGCCACCATACCAGTGCTGATCCGGCACATTCGTGCGTCGATGATCGAAGCGCTCGAATCGCCGTTCTTGCGAGCCGCGCGCGGCCACGGCATTCCTCGCGCGCGCTTGGCGTTCAGGTACGCACTTCCGGCGGCGTCGAATCCACTGGTTTCACTTTTCGGGTTTTCGGTGGCCACGATGCTGAGCGCCTCGGCGCTCGCGGAAGTCGTCCTCAGCTGGCCGGGGCTCGGACCACTGCTCGTGGAATCGATTCTTTCGAGAGACGTTTTCGTGGTGGTTGCGATCGTGATGCTTTCATCCCTGTTTCTGGTGGCCGGAAATCTGATTGCGGATTTGCTGCTTTTCGCGAGCGATCCGCGGATCCGAACGGAGTGACCGAGTGACGAAGCGGCACAAACTCTGGGGCGCATTGATCTTGCTGGCGGCCTTCCATTGCCTGATTCTCTTCGCCGGCTTTTTCGCGCCGTACGATTTCAAGATGCAGAATCGCGATCTGCCGTTCGCGCCTCCGGCACATCTGCATTTCGTAGACGCGCACGGAACTTTTCACGCGCGGCCGTTCGTCTACGGCTTGAGGAGCGATCTTACGGATCCCAGCGGGTACGCAACGGATCCGAGCGTGATGCATTCGCTCCGATTTTTCGTGCAAGGCTCCCGCTACAAGTTCGCCGGGTTGTTTGAGGCCCATCTGCACCTTTTCGGAGTCGAAGGGTCCGGCCCGATTTTCCTGATGGGTAGCGACGGCTACGGGCGCGATCAGTTCTCGCGATTCCTCTACGGTGGACAAATTTCCTTGTTGGCCGGGCTCCTCGCGGCTGCGCTTTCGTTGGCGCTGGGGACCGTGTTGGGAGCGCTTTCGGGATTTTATGGCGGCTGGATCGATGCCGCGCTCATGCGCGGCGGAGAACTCTTCCTCGCGCTACCGTGGCTCTATCTGCTGTTTGCCGTGCGCGCTGCGATGCCACTGCACGTCGCCGAGTGGCAGGTCTTTCTGCTGCTGATCACGGTAATTGGTTTAATCGGGTGGGCGCGGCCGGCACGGTTGATCCGCGGCGTGGTTTTGAGCGCCAAGGAACGAAATTTTGTGCTCGCGGCGAAAGGTTTCGGCGCCTCGGACGCCTACGTGCTGTACCGCCACGTGCTGCCGCAGACGTACGGCGTGATCCTCACGCAGATGACGCTGCTGATTCCGCAGTATGTGCTGGCCGAGGTCACGCTGAGTTTCCTTGGTCTGGGTGTCGGTGAGCCGATGCCCAGCTGGGGGACGCTGCTGGCTGCATTGCAGCAGTACTACGTTCTCACTTCCTACTGGTGGATGTTCCTGCCCACGCTGGTTCTAATCCCCCTATTCCTCGCGTATTACGCGGCGGCCGATGCTTTACAGGAACGCCTGAAATCCGTGCCGCTGTAACTATCAGGAATTGCTTGTTACGAGTCGTTTCGGTCATCGACGCGTTTGACGCAATGGTATCGTCCCGGCCGTACCGCGAGGGACTGCCTTTCGAGGAAGCGGAACGCCGGCTGATGCAGGCCAGGGATACGCAGTTCGCCGCCGCCGTCGTCCATAGCTTCCTTCCGTTGGCTCGAGCGGAAATGTCTTCAGTGTTTGCGGCTGCCGGTACTTCGGTCACGACCGCACTCTAGGGCCACTTCTCATCGGCAACCGGAGCACTGGCTTCTTCTCCTATAATTGAAATTCGGGTCGAGGCGGAGGATCGCGCACTTTGGCATTCTGCGGGTCTACGTTGACACCAAGCCTACCTCCCACCTAGAATCGCGGCCACGCGGGGCATATGACAGAGTCCGCGAAAGCGGCTGTCGCATCCCTGCCGGAGACCTGCCATCGCGTCCGGAACCTCTAAACCCAAAGTTGCAATTGTGGATGACGACGCAGCCTTGCGTTCCAAGATTGCCTCTGCACTGCGATCAGACTTCGAGATCCTCGAGGGCGAGGATTACGAAGCGGCTGAAAAGCTACTGCAGGAGTCCGATCTCGATATTCTTCTCCTAGGACTACCTATCGCGTCGGGTGGCGTCCGCGAGTGCGTGAATCTCCTAACCCGCCTCGACGGCAGCAACATCGATACGCTGGTTCTGGTTCTTAGCTCAGACGAAAAGAAAGCCACCGCTCTCAAGGTCATTGATGCCGGCTCCTACGATTACTTTATGAAGCCGGTGGATCTGGATGTGCTGCGCCACCTGCTCGAGCGCGCCGTTGAAAAATTGCGCATCCAGCGGGAAAACCGCATTTTGCGCGAGGAAATCAGCCGCAAGAACACGCTCGGCGATTTCATTGGCGCGACCGATGCGATGCACCATCTCTTCGATTCCATCAAGCGAATCGCGCGCGCAACGACCAACGTGATCATTCGCGGCGAGAGCGGGGTTGGAAAGGAACTCGTCGCTCGGGCCATCCATGACCAGAGCCCGCGCCGTAGCCGCGCCTTCGTCAGCGTGAACTGCGCTGCTCTGCCGGAAACGCTCATGGAATCCGAGCTCTTCGGCTACGAGAAAGGAGCTTTTACTGGCGCCGTCGCCACGAAGGACGGCCGGATCGAGGTGGCGCATCAGGGTACCCTATTTTTAGACGAGATCGCCACGCTGACTTTGCCGCTGCAGAGCAAACTTCTTCGCGTGCTTGAAGATCGCTCGCTCACGCGCCTAGGCGGGAAGAAATCGATACGAGTTGATTTCAGGCTCATCAGCGCGACGAATGAAGACCTCGAGGAAATGACGCGCCAGGGCCGGTTTCGCGAGGACCTCTACTATCGCATTCACGTCGTGCCTATTTTTGTGCCGGCGCTGCGGGAACGTGTCGAAGATATTCCTGCGCTCGCGGAGTACTTCGTCAGCGTCTATTGCGCCGCGAACGGAATACCGGCTAAACGGATCGCGGACGACGCGCTATCGGCGCTGAAGCGCTACCCATGGCCAGGCAATGTCCGAGAACTTGAAAACTCCATTCAAAGGCTTGTGGTGATGACCGACGGCGATACGATCTCGTTGAATGATTTGCCACCCGAGATGATCCACGTTTCCGGGCGTGATTCGAAAGGCCGTTTTCGCATACCCGCCGACGGAATCGACCTCGACAAGGAGCTCGAAGCGTTCGAGCGACGCTGGTTGCAAGAGGCGCTACAGCACGCGAAGCAAGCCAGGTCCGAGGCCGCCCGACTGCTGGGCGTTGATCGGAACCGCCTAAACTACCTCTGCCGGAAACACGGCCTTTAGATCCGCCGAAGCTGAAAGCGGGCATTGAACACGTTAAAGAGAATCCAGGCGAACGAGCAGCCGACTTGCAGGAAACTCTTTCGAATGAGGGCCGGAAATGCTCCCCTGGAAGCATTCAAGGCGGGCCGGCTCTATGCAGAAGCCTGCATCCGTTGAATAAATAAACTACGCGTTTAGAAAATCAACACGTCGAACAGTTTTCCGTCCAGTTTCCGCCAGGCAGGCTGGCCATAAGCCCCATGTATTCAGTGGATTGGAGCGTGGACGCGGCTATGCGCCAGTTTGGTCCGCGGATTGCATTATGTGTCTGCGAAGGCAGGAGAACCCAAATCGAAAAGGAAAAATAGAATGACCAAGACAGCAAAGCCGGTGGCAAAGGGAAAGACGCTCGGCGCAAAGAAGCTCGAGAAGAAGACCACGCTGGTGGTTCCCTTCGGCGTCAAGAGGTAAGTGTTGGGCCACATTTCCTGGCTGGTTTTCAGCCTGAGGATTTCATCTACAGGGTCCTAAGGTGTTTTCTGTTCCAGCGACTAATGGCTTTAACATTTTTCTAGCGAGTCCGGGGCCATTAGCAGCTAGCCATAACAGATTGCGCGGATGGCAAAAGGGCGCCCCAACGGGCGCCCTTTTTGTTTGCGACCCCCGTCACGGTTTTCTACTTTCAGTCCGCAGCCGCTTCGAACTACCAGACTTGGGATTGAAGCCAACGCCATGCGCCCCGCGCTGCCTGCCACGCCAATGGGCGGGTCTTACCAGCAATCTTGGCGGTTCCCGTCATACCTTCGCTCAGTGAGCCATCCGGATTAGGGAAATCCATTACGACCGCGTTGTAGTTCGTCAGTTGCTGGCCCATCCGCTCGAGTTGCTGCGTTTGCGCAACGGGGCGGTCCGCGGCAGCGGCCGGAAGGATTTGCTCTACGCGCCCGGCATAAGTTCGATATGGGAAGGGGAGCACCTTCAATTGTGCGGCGGCCCCAGCATGCACCTCTTCCAGTTCCCAATCGCGCACCAGGATGCGCGCCTTCATGTTGCTGCGGTCCACGATTTCACAGAGTTCTTCTCCGGCGGTAAGGTATTCGCCCATCTTCTGATCGCCAAAGGGCGTCGAGACTGCGCCGGCGAGTGGTGCGCGAACCACGAGCGCGTCGGCTTTCCTTTGTGCCACGGTCCATTCTTCGCTCAGACGGGCTTGTTCCCGGAGGGCGGCGGCGGTGGCGTCCGCGTCGGCCCGCGACTGGGCCGATCGCAAGGCGCTATTGGCCATTGCTAGCTGCTGCGAGAGCGATTGGGCATCGGCTTCGATTTCCGGATTCTCGAGAGTTGCGAGCACTTGCCCGGCGCTCACCTGATCACCCTGCTTGACGAAAACCTGCCGCACCGCGCCTGGAACCTCGACTCGCACGTGCGCGTCCTTGCCTGCTTGGAGCACGAAGTCGGAGGCGACTCTCGATGGAATCGGTGGAAGTAATAGCACGAGGGCGGCACCGATCCCGCCCACCCATTGCGCGCGCGTGATTTTCCATGCCATGTATTCCTCTTTCTTTTCGCGCCACCAGGCGCGCACTCTCGGCCGAGCGGATTTCAAACCTTTACGGGCGAAGAAGTACACTACCGCCGCGGTCAGAAGGTATCCCCAGTTGCCGAATTTGGTGACGAGCACATTTCGTACGAATAACAACACGAGGATCGTCAGCGACGCGCTGTAGATAACGGCGGTGACGCCGAATACGCCATAGATATGCCGCAGGCGCCGGGTCGTGGGAGGCAGCTCCGCATCGTGGCGGAAAATGTATCTCCGGATCCACGCGCGCAGGAACGTGAAGGAATCCTCCCGCAGATTATCCACATGCAGGTATTCCGCGAGCGCGTAATATCCATCGGCCTTGATGAGAGGATTGAGATTGATCAGGGTTCCCTGAATTCCACTCAGCAGCATCGCCTTATAAGCGAGATCGTTGGCGAACGAACCCGGCACGGTGAAACTCCAAATGATGGTGGCGATGCCGCAGACTACCAACTCGACCCAGATGCCCGCGAATATAACCCATTGCCTGCGCCCCGTGCGGTCGAAGAGCACAATGTCCGTGGTATCCGTAAAGAAGGCGGGCGTGAAATAAATGAGCATGAAACCCATTTGGTGAACGTCGCCTCCGAAATGCTTGCACGTGAGTCCATGTCCAAATTCGTGCACCGCGCCCAGCCCCAACATCAGAAACCAGAACACCCAAATGTCGTAGGACGTCTTCCCCCGGAACGAGTACAGCGCGGCCGTATCACTCTGCACGCGCGTCCAATCGCCGGCGAGGAGATAGGCGGATATGACGAACAGCGCTACCGAGAACACGACGAAGCCGGGGGTAAAGAGCCAACTCAGATAGGGATCTATTTTCGCGAGAGTCTTGTTCGGGTCCCAGGCTTTGAACGTTAGGTAGAGTACGCTCGATTGATCCAGGCGGGTCTTGCGTTCGTCGCGGATGCGTTCGAGGACAGCCAGATTTCGTTCTCCCGCGGACTGCTCCCAGACGCCCGCTTCGACGCCTTCGAGAAACTCGCAGACCTGGGCGTCGTCGAGCGGCTCGTCCGCGTGTCGCTCGTTCCACAGCGCGGCAACTTCGGAGCCAGTGCGAGTCCCATCGCACAGCATGAGGAGTTCATATTCGGTGGCGCCGTAGCGGTTGTAAGAATTCGTTTCCGGGACTTTGATGACGAAGCTCTTTTCGCCCGAGACCGTCTGCTCGCTGACGCGCAAGTCCGTGCGGAATCTGGGACGGCGCAGCCCCTTGGCGAGGACGCTCGAAGCTTGCAGGCTGGTTGGACCGAAACGCATAAACGAATCCCCTACGGCGCCGAGTGGGCGGCACCGGGCCAAATGACGCGAACGGCCATTCCGGGGCGCAGATCGGAGAGATTCTTGCCGGTAAGCTCCGCGGTCACGTCATAGCTGTCGCTTGCAGGATCGACAACCGGGCTGATCTTCACCACGCGCGCACTGAGTGAGCGCCCAGGATCGCCTACGAGCACGAGACCAACAGAGGCGCCCTGCTTGGGGTGCTGCGGCGCGGATTCAGGAACCTGGAACTGTACCTGGAGCGGAGCGAGCTGGCTGACGCGGAAACATTTGTCGCCCTTGGCGACTGCCTGGCCTTCGCGGACGTAGCGATTTACGACAGCGCCGGAAAATGGAGCACGCAAGCGGGTTTGGTCGATTTCGACTTCGAGGCGCTGGATTTCCGCCTGGCTGCTTTCGGCCATCGCTTTCCAGCCGTTCAAATCGTATTCGGCGGCCTTGGCTTCGAAATCGGACTGCTCGAGGTCCGCCTGGCTGGAAAGTCCTAACTGGCGGAGCTGCTGCTGGCGCTGGAGTGCCGCGCCCTTGGCTTTCAGCTCCGCTGCCTTGTAATTCACGTTGTTCTCGGCGACCTGCAGGTCGTCGCGAGCCTTCACCAATTCAAATTGGACGGCGCGATCGTCGAGTTGCCCCAGGATCTCACCACTTTTCACCATGCTACCTTCGTCTTTGGAGATGGTGACGACGACGCCGTCGCGCTGCGTGGCGACGTTCACTTGATGCTCGACGGAAAGCACGCTTAGGACTTCACCCTGGGCGCTAGCTTTCGCGATCGGATATGCGTCCGGCTGAGAGGCGGGCGCTGAAATGGCCGCAGAAGACGGCACGACGTTAGGCGAGGAGGCATCCGAGGAGTTTCCGCAGCCCGCCGCGGCGAGCGCAAGCGTAGCAGCGAATAGCGGCATGAGTCGACTCAACATGTTCGTCTCCCTTTACGGCAGAAAGGCCCAAGCCTTCCGCCACAACCAGCGGAATGGGTCGCGCAACAATGCGTAACCGATCGGATACCACCCGCTTTCAAACCAGCCGCCGCTTGCGCGAATTCGCGCCCGGCCCACCATTCCGTCGCGCGCACGGCCGCCGAGATTTTCAAAGATTGCGCGGACCAGGAAATACTGCTCGCCCGCCTCAGCCTTGGTTTGCGCTCCGATTCGCTGAACCGTCCCTTCGAAAGTTGTTGTCGGAAAGGCGTTGAGTTTCACTGCCGCGCTGCGTCCGGGGCGCACGAGCCCAATATCGCCTTCCGGGACGCTCATCTCTGCAGCCATGCGATCGGTTTCGACCACCTCACCGAAGGCTTCGCCCTGTTTCAGCATCGTACCGGCGCGTTCTTCCACTTTCGGAGTGACCATGATTCCGGCAATGGGCGCTCGAAGCTGCGCCTCCGATACACGCTGTTGCTCGAGCTGAACTTCCACGGCGTGAAGGTCCGCGCGCATCTTTGCCTGGCCGGCTGCCGCTCCATCGTTCCGGAATTCCGCCTCGGCGAGATCGCGCCGGGCTTGCGCGAGCGCTTCATCGGCTTGGGCGAGCTTCACCTGATCGTCGCCATCGTCGAGCTGCGCGAGCAGTTGGCCGGGCTGCACGGCGTCGCCCTCGTGAACGAAGACGCGCCGGACAACTCCGCCCTCGACGGCGCTTACGATCCGGCGTTCGGCCGGCACGACGGTGGCGTCCGTGCCAACGCGTAACGGCCAAGGAATCAGAACGAGCGCGAGGGCAAGGACTCCCGTGCGCTCCGCGTAGATGCGCCAGTGCCCCTGAGGGACGGCCGAAAGCAGTTTCTTTTTTCGCTCCGCAAGAGGCTTAAAGAAATTGGCGAGCGGCACCTGCTGGTAGAGCTGCGCATTTCGGATCGCGACGGTCGTCTGATTCGCAAGGATCGCGAGAGTCTCCCGGTGACTGGGGGTAAGGAAGTCCGCCTCGCCGCTTAACAGTGCAATGGTGCCAAGGGAGCCTTGATCGTCGCGCAGCGGCAGAGCGTAAAATCCGGCGTAACCATTCGCTTCCAGAAAAGAAACAATCTGCGCGTGCGCGGCTTCGGGTTCAAGATGCCAGCCATCGGAGCGCTGATCGGCAGAGACCGAGTCTTCGCGGCTGGCGACCCATTCCAGGCGATCCTTCAAGTCGTCCATTTCGCGCGTCTTTGGGACTTCCGCCTCCCCGGAGACGGCACCGAGAAGGAAGCGTCCGCGATCGAAGAAGCCTATTACGCACTTGTTGAACGGAACGACCGATGCGGCTTGGTGAACGACCGTCGTAAGGACGTGATCGAGGTCGAGTGTGGAGGTGATCTCCTGCGAGATTTTCAGCAGCGCATCAAGGGCGTGCACTTTGCGCTCGGACTCGAGCAGGTTTGCGTTGTGCAGGGCGATGGCCGCCTGCTCGCTGACGCTCGCCAGCAAAAAGAGGTCGTCTTCGTTAAAGGAAGTGGCGTCCGTCTTGTTGACTAGCTCAATGGCGCCGAGCACCTCGTCCCCTTTGCGGAGCGGCGCGGCCATCCAGCACTGCATCTCGAAATCGCCGCCCGCTGCCCGGCGCTCTTCGAGTCCGGGTTCTTCCGCCGGCTCCTCGACCAGCTTTGGACTCGCCTGCTGCGCGACGTCGGCGAGCAGTCCGTCGGTTGCGGAAATGCGCGCGCCCTTCTCTGCGGTCGGATCCTCGCCCACTCGTTCAGCTAGGTGGAGCTCATGCGCGGCGGAATCCATCAGCCAGACGTTGCATGCGGCCGCGCCCAAAAGATCGCGGATCTTCTCCGCGACAACGGGCAGCAACTCGGCGAGCTCAAGCGTGGAAGTGAACGTACGTCCGATGTCGTAGAGGGCGGTCAGACGATCGAGCGTCGCAAGCTGCGTTCGGCGCTCTTCTTCAATCGCTTCGAGATTTGCAAGAGCCTGGCTAGCAAGACGGCTTGCTTCCTCGACAAATTCCGCATCTTCGGCGGTGAAGTCGCCAGCGCCTTTGCCCAAAACCTCCACGACTCCCATCGCGCCTTGGGCTCCCGGAAGCGCTGCATAAATGGCCGACTTCACCCGCGTTCGGCTGGCCTCATCGAGATGAGAGAAGTCCTCCGATGCGATCTCACGTCCGCCAAACCGCCGCGTCTCGACGGAGTCAAATACTTCCACGAGCAGACCAGTGGAGACGGCCTGGCCGCTGGGATTGAATCGCTCGCCCGGCTCACTCCAACGTGCGCGGCAAGTCAGTCCGGAATCGCCATCTCCGAGCCAGATCAGCACGGCCCGAGCACCCGCAGCGGCTCCCACACGCGCGGCAAACGTCTTCAGGAGCGTATCTTGATCGCGGCAGGCCAGAGACACGCTCGCCAGTTCGAAGAGCGCGGCAGATGTTTCCATGACTCTCCTGAGGCGGGAACTCCCGGCTCTCGCGTCGCGGAGTAAGGCCGCAAATACGCAGAAAGCGGGACGGCGCAGCCTAACAAATACGGTACGGATGCGTCAAGGAAACGTGCCGCGGGCCTTGATCGAGCGCGGCAATTCAGTTAGGTTTGCAGTGCAAAGTGAGGCAGCGTGAACATCCGTATTCGCAAAGCCGGGCCCGCCACGATTCTCGATCTCGAAGGCCACTTGAAGCTCGGTGAAGCACAGGAGAAATTCCGGGATCAGCTTCAGCAACTCGTGGATGCCGGATCCACCCAAGTCGCGGTTAACCTTGCCGGCGTGACCGACCTCGATAGCTCAGGCATCGGCGCGCTCGTCCGAGCGTTCACTACCCTGAAGCGGGCGGGCGGAAAATGCACCTTTTTCTCGCCGAATAAGCGCGTGCGGATGCTGCTGAAGATGGTCCGCCTCGATGGCGTTCTCGAACTCGCCGAAGATGAAGCTACAGCGCTCTCGCGTATCTGAGTCGCGTCGCTAGCTAGGATTCGATCGCATACTCACCTGTCAGCACGTCTTGCGGCATTTGGGAAGGCGCTGTCGGTATCCTCTAAGAAATTAACGCGCGACAACCCCTTTTTGATCTCTCATAAATAGAAAAAGGGCTGCTGCAGGTATGCAGCAGCCCTTCTTTGCAACGGCTCAGCGCCACGGGTCACTAAGCGGGGGCGCTTACTTCTTTTTCAAAGGCAGCGTCCGCTCGAGCTTCTTGGCTTTCCGCAATTGCTTGCTGGGCTTCTTGGTTGCCATGTGATCTCCTCTGACTTGCTGATTGCAGTTTGCCCTACTGGAGCAGTTCGAAGCCTTATATGCAATTCCCGCGCCAAGGTCCAGAAGATCCGAGCAGGGCGGCATCCTGCCCTATTTTCATCTACATACGTCTTCGTGGCGCGCGGCACGGGGTCGTTGGTGCAGGAAGCGGCGTTGATTTATTAATCGCTCGGTTGATTATTCAACTTCACGTGCCATCGAGGAGATCTGGCCCGCTAATGATCGGGCGCGGTGGCTATGGTATTTTCGCGGTTCGAGGAGGCTGCCAGCAGCGGACCGCTTGCGGAAGATCCAAGCTGCTAAAGCTAAAGATACTTGATCAAGACGACCTGATTGCGCGCTTCGTTGTAAACGAGTTCGTCGATCATGGCCTTCGTCATCATGATGCCGAGGCCGCCGGGGCGGAGGCCCTTTTCCTCGCGCGCCTGCGCGTGAGCGAGTGGATCGTCTTCGGGGTTATTGATCGCGGCGTGTTTCAGTTCTTCGAGGCGAAAGCCCGGCCCCGGATCATCGATGCGATAGAGCAACGCGCGCTGCGTGCGGATAAACGAGATTCGAACCTTTTGATTTGGATCGAGGCGGCCGCCCCATTCGATGGCGTTGTTCAGCAGTTCGCGAAACGCGAAACCGACGCTCTCGCGCTGCTCTTGCGGCAAGTCCGATTCTAGATGTGACAGAAAGCTTTGCACGCGGTTGACGACGGTGCGCTCGCACGGGACGAGGAGTTCGACCCAGGATGGCGTTGCCGAAAGCACTTCGATCGGTGGACTGGATGGCTCGGCCGAAAGAGCGTCGTTCACGAGTTCGAGCAGCGATTCCGCCTCCACGGGTTTGGCAAGGAACTGAAACACGCGGCCGCGTAGGGCACGCAGAAGAGTGTCGGACGTCTGGTCCGACGTCATCACGACAATCTTGGGAATGTACGGTTCGTCTCGGAGAAGCTCTAGCAGGTCGAGACCGCTGATCTTCGGCATCCAGATGTCGAGGAACACGAGATCAAATTTCTTTTTTCGCAGGGCTCGCAGCGCGGCCTGGCCGTCGGAGGCGGTCGAAACGGTTAGCCCGCCGGACTTAAGGATTCCGCGCAGCATCTTGCGGGTCGTGGCGTCGTCATCACAAACGAGGATTTCGGGCATGAGAGGGCTCCCATACGTAACCTGAGACAGCGCCTATCGTCAGCGACGGGGACGCCGCCTCGCGCGATGGCGCGATTTCTGAGTGCGGTGTTTACCCTGGCCAGACCTGGAAGGAGTTCGGCTCGCCGGCGGGGCGTATTCTCTCAGTTTCGCATCCAATCTGGCAATCGCTTCATCGAGCTTTCGGAACGCTACCGGCGCACTCGCCAGGCTTCCCTGGCGGCCCATCTGCTGCAACTCACGGGCATGTTCCACGGCGTCGTCCGCGCCGAAGATGGCAACCGCGCCCTTCAGCGCGTGCGCAGCGGAGGCGAGCGCCGACGCATCCTTGCGCGCGAGTGATTGTTTGATCTTGCGAAGCTTCTCCGGGTAGTCCTTCAAGAAAGTTTTGGCGATGCTTCGCAAGAGTTTTGCGTCACCGCCGACACGCGCGAGGAGAGAGAGATCTGCGAGCGGCGTGGCCCGAGGTTCCTTTTGTTTGCGCGGCGCTGCAGCAGTGCCGATAGAGACGCGATCCGCAGCCCGGCGCAATTCCTCCACGCGGAACGGTTTGCCGAGGCAGGCGTCGAACCCAGCCGCCAGCAGGCGTGCGCGATCTTCTTCCGTGGTATTGCCGGTCAGGGCGAAAATGATTTGGTGTTTGCTGCCCGGCGTCTCGCGGGCGCGAATGTCTTTCGTAACCTCGACGCCCCCCATGCCGGGCATTTCCTCGTCGAGGAGAACTACGTCGAAACGCCGCTTTGCAATGACGCCAAGAGCTTCGAGACCGGATGCAACCGCGACGACTTCGTGGCCCTCCCGCTCGAGCAGGATTCCAGTCAATTCTCGGACCGTAGGATCGTCCTCCGCCAAAAGTATCTTGAGGGGCACCTGGCGGCCGGGGGCTGTTTCCGCCGCGGAGGGCGAAGATGCGGAGGCTAGCTCTGCGTGGGCGGCTCGGGGCAAGCGAAACCAAAAGCGGGCGCCACGACGCGGCAGCGATTCGCAGCCGATGGACCCGCCCCAGCGCTCGACAGTGATGCGGCAAAAGTAAAGTCCCAAACCAGCCTTGCCGCCGCCTTGCTTGCCTTTGGAGAAAAGAGCAAATGCTTCCGAGGGTTTGAACTCCTTGGGCAAACCCGGGCCCTCGTCATCCACGAAGGCCCTTACGTGACTGCCGTCGTCCTCCAATCCAATGGTGACGACCGATCCTTTCGGCGCGTGGCGCAGAGCATTCTCGACGAGATTCGAAAAAATGCGCATGAGACGCGATTTGTCGCCGGCGACGCTCCAGTGAGCGGTCACATCGACTCGAGGGTCGAGGCGAATTGCTGCTCCGTGCGATTCGAACACGGGTGCGAACGCGGCCACTGTTTCCGCGGCGCACGCAAGAATGCTGGGTGCCGCCTTGGAAGCGTCGCCGGCGCCCATCGCCGAATCGATGTCCATGGCGAACGCCTGAAGCACCTCGCGAATCATGCTGTCTTGGCGTTCCGATTGCTGCCGGCCGAGTTCGATCAGCCGCTTCGAACCGGGCGATTCTGTTTCGCGCGCGAGTACGTCGAAGCAGCCTCTCATCGCCGTGAGCGGCTGGGAGAGATCGTGGATGATGCAGTGCAGCAGAATCTCCTTCTTTTGAATTTCCTTCAGCAGGCGTTCGTGAACGAGTAGGGAGTCGCGGGCGGTTTGCAGGACGCGCGTCTGTTCCTGGAATTCCTCATGCGGACTGTGGATGGAGAGAATGCGCCTTCCGTTGAGTCGCCAGGCACGGGCTTCGAGCGGGATCTCGCGGCCGGAGGAAACCTGCTCGATCCAGGCGCCGGACGCGAGAGGCGTTTCCGCATTTGAATTCCAATGCTCTTCCGCCTCCGAGAGAAATGCTTCGAGAAATGGCGAGCGATCGGCCAGTGCGAGAAGATCTCCGGAGGCAGCCTGAGGTCCCCAAACTTCCCGGAACCAGCCGGGCGGATCATAGAGCAGTACAAACTTGCGGCCGCCACGATCCTCGCAAAGGGCGTAACCGAGATGTTGAAGAAGTTCCGTGGGCAGGGAAGACATCATGCACCGAGCATTTTTTCGGTTAACTTCCGAAACGCCGCTTCCACATTTTCGCCGGTTTTCGCGCTGGCGTGTAAGACGTCCCAGCCCTTGTCGACAAGTTGACTCTCCATGCTGGCATCAACTTCCCAGGACGACGCGAGGTCGGTTTTGTTGAGCACGAAAATAAAGGGGAGGGAACCGACGGCCTGGCGAACGCCGTCTTCGAGCGACAACGCCTTTTCAAATGTCGCGCGGCGCGTGCCGTCTGCCACCAGCAAATAACCAGAGGCGCCCCGTACGTAGGACCAGCGCATCTTTTGGAATTCGTCCTCGCCGTACAGATCCCAGAGAACCAGTGTGACTTCTTGCTGCCCGAGCTGCACGATTTTCTTGTCGATCTTGACGCCCACGGTTGTGTGATAGGCGTCGGAATAGATGCTCTCGACGTAGCGGCGCACGAGACTGGTCTTTCCCACCGCAAACGAACCGAGCATGCAGATTTTCTTCTGGAGCATGTCCTAGGATTTCGGCGACGGCGTCGTGGAAACGCTGAACGTCACGCTGCGATTGTATCGGCGGGCTTCCTCATCGGTTTCCGGCCGGAGGGGTCGGGCGGAGGCGACACCAGCCGGACGCAGCGAGTTCCGTGGGGAACCGCTGCGCGTCAACTGCCAGGTGACGGCGTCCGCGCGACTCTTGCTGAGAGGCTGATTTGTTGATTCGGGGCCGGTGCTGTCGCTGTGGCCGATGACTTCGAGGACGACGCTCTTGTGGAGAACCTGCGCCTTTTGTATGAGCGCAGTGATCTCAGGAGCCAGGAGCCAGGAGCCTCAAAGAAGCGGACTGTGCGGGAGAGACCTCATCGCTTCCGACAGGAAACGTGATGACGGCCGACTGAATGACCCCCACCAGCCGCTGAAATTCAGCCTCTGTCGCGCCGATCAGGTTGGATGCCTCGACGTCACGAATCCCAGGGATCATCGCAGCGCGCGCCGGAAAGGTCGCCAGCCAATCGTCGGGTGCAATTCCCTGCGCGTGCAAAATTCCGTCCGAGACTGAGAGGCCCACGCCCGCCGGAGGCTTCAGAAGTGCCACAGCCCGCTGCACCAGGATTGCATCGTCGAGAGCGTAGTATGCGCTCCAGTGAAACTCGGCTTGGCGCGGATCGAGGCCCGCGCTTCGCAAGAGACCCTGCGGATCTGGCGCGAGCGGGTCGCGCAAGCCACTGATCACAAAGTGGCCGCTCTGACGCCCGGCCGAGGTTACGACAACACCCGGCTGCCGCCGAAGCGTTTCCACATAGGCGTGCCATCGATGATTCCGCCAAGCATCAAACGTCAACCAGCCACCCAGAAGAGCCAATAAAACGCAGGCGAACACCAGAACATAGGGCTTGGGCCGCAGGCTTTGCTTTTCCCGGTACCGCGACTCAAGGCAACGCGTCAGATCTTCCGTGGCCGAAACGAACGGAGCCGTCTCGCCCTGAAACCGTTCGAGCTGCTGAGCGAACTTCCTATGAATTCGCTCAGCGGTCTCGACCAGAACGGAGCGGTAAGCCGGTGGCGCCATGCCGCGAATGACCGCGGCGATAACGGCGTGGGGGCCGTCCTCGATCCAAACCTCAAGTTCGCCGACCTGTAGCTTCTCGATGATCTGCCCTTGCGGCGAGTGGAATGAATCGCGCACGAAATCCTGTATGGCGGAGAGCATTCCGGACACGAGGCTCGGGTCCTGTATGGCCACGGCCGGCGCGACGACGTGGCATAGCGGAAGGCTCGTCTTCTTGTGGATCAGGAAGACTTGTTCGGCTCGGAAGACCAGGCTGTGCATGAGCACGACTTCGGAAAAGGGCCGGCCGGTGCGGAACGCCTCGAAACGCCATTGCAGTCCGCGGAGCGATAGGCTCTGCTCCATCGCTTCATTGAACGATTCGAACATCACTCGAAGCGTTTGTAGAATCGAGCGCCGAATTGCGGGTCCCATCACCGGGAACAGAGCGTCGGCGAGGGTCGTCGGGTCCTTGCGAACGGATTCACGCAGCGCGGCTTCAACCGTCGGCGCGAGCGCCTCGCCTAACGCTTCCTCTCCGCCCTGCTCGCGGCGCAATTGGATCGCTTCCGGCAGCACGGCGCTGAGATCGCTGGCTCGCTGGTCTGGATTCTCGACGCGATGGCGCAGGCGCGCGAGGTCCTCCTGCTCAGGAGCAAGAATCAGGTGGCGGAGATTCTCGAAAGATTTCCCGGCGTCGGCCGACAGTTCTTCCTCTGGATCGAGAGGAAGCCGAATTACGGGATCATCTGCCATGGGAATTCGCGATGCCGAATCGACTCTTGGCCCGCCGGGAAGCCGTCGTGCTTGCGGGCCCCGCGCTTACTTGCCCGGAAGCTCCAGTTCGTCCTTCAGCCGCAACGCCATCTCCGTCAACAGATCGGCGAGCGTGGCGCGATCGGTCTTATCGTTTCGCAGGGATTCAGCCTCGCGCTCGAGAGCGGACTCCATCTCGCTGTGCGATTTGTGGATTTCGTTAAGCAGCGTCTTGGATTGATCGAGGATTCGGGTGCGCAAATCACCCTGGGCGGCCGACAGATGCTCGTCGAGTTGGGACAGCCGGTTCTCGAGGGTCTTGGAACTGTCTCGTGTTTCCCGTGTGAGTTCCTTGAGCGCGTCGACGCGCTCGGATTTCTCCGTTTTCAGGCGCTGGTGAAGAGACTCAACTTCCTGCTGGACGAACGACTCGAGGGAATCGAAGCGTTTCTTGAGATCGTCGCGAAGGGCGTCCGCTGCCTTCGCCAGGCGCTCCTCTAGGCGCGAAAAGCGCTTGTCGTAATCGCGCATTTGGGAGCCAAAAAGGATGTCGCGAATTTTGTCTACATTGGCTCCTTCCCGAATATCACGGCGGTCTCAATGGGTCGACGCAACACCAGCGCGGAGTCTACTTGCGCCAGCCTCAAAGGCTATAGTCGTTCGCGAGCGTCGAATCGAACGGAACACTGCCCTGGCTAGGTTCTGATTGAGTACAGCCCGACAGGTCGGTTCTCTAGGGGAAGTACTGTCGGACCAACTGAG
>Ga0187872_10000566_pt1 | contig 42061 bp, 37 predicted proteins | sample June2016WEW_16_4_FD_132973 | JGI IMG/M metagenome (GOLD analysis project Ga0187872, IMG submission 132973) | Peatland microbial communities from SPRUCE experiment site at the Marcell Experimental Forest, Minnesota, USA - June2016WEW_16_40 | ecosystem: Environmental > Terrestrial > Soil >...
AGACCAGCTCGCCTCCGTGCAGAAGAGCAAGATCAACCGCGCGGCCGGACCGATCGATTTCTCGCTGCTCACCGACGGCCTGCGCGCCGAGCGCGAGCAGGGAATCACGATCGACGTCGCCTACCGCTACTTCACCACGCCCCGCCGCAAGTTCATCATCGCGGATACGCCCGGCCACGAACAGTACACACGCAACATGGCGACCGGCGCTTCGACCGCCGATGCCGCCATCGTTTTGATCGACGCGACGAAGGGCGTCCTGCGTCAGTCGCGCCGCCACGCGTACATCGCGAATCTTCTGGGCGTGCAACACATCATCGCTGCGGTCAATAAAATGGACCTGGTCGGTTTTTCCGAGGAGGTTTTCGGGCGGATCGCGCAGGAGTTTCGGCAATTCGCCGATCAGTTGCAGATTCGCGAGGTCTACGCCGTGCCGGTCAGCGCCCTGGAGGGCGACAACGTCGTGCGCCGCAGCAAGCGCATGCCATGGTTTGAAGGCCCCGCACTGCTCGAATACCTCGAGTCGCTTCAGGTCGGCGACCACGCCGCCTTCGGGCCGCTGCGCTTTCCGGTGCAGTACGTGATCCGGCCGGACGCCAGCTTCCGCGGATTTGCCGGCCAACTTGTGTCGGGCGAGTTGCGCGCCGGGACAGGCGTCATGGCGCTGCCCTCCGGCGTGAAAACGCGCGTGCAATCGCTCGTGACGTTCGAGGACGAAGTCGAGGTGGCGCGTCCGGGAGATTCGATCACGGTTACGCTCGAAGACGAAATCGACCTCAGCCGCGGAAACATGCTCGTTGCGGAGAATGACGCGCCCTCCGTCGGCACGGCATTTCAGGCCATCCTCGTGTGGATGCACCGCGAGCCGCTCGACCCGCACAAAATCTACGTCCTCAAGCACACGACGAGAACGGTACGCGGCCGGGTGAACCAGATTCGTTATTGCGTGGACGTCAACACGCTCGAGCACGTCCCCTCGTCGAAGCTCGACCTGAATGAGATCGCCGCGGTTGACGTGACGACGACGCTGCCCCTCTTCTTCGATCCGTATAAGACGAACCGCATCACGGGCAGTTTCATCCTCATCGACCCGCTGACCAACGTCACCGTCGGCGCCGGCGTTATTGAGCGCGCGGTCCCGAAGCATGCTTCGCGATCGCACGCCGCCGATAGAAAACGCAGCACGAAGGAAGAGCGGATTTTCCGGTTCGGGCATCCTTCGGCAGCGGTATGGGTCCAGGGACGGCCTCACGTGGCGGAGCTCGTCGAGCGCCAGATGTTCGACGAAGGCTGGCACGTGCAGATGGCGGGGCCGAACGATTTTCTCGCACACGAGCTCGTCACCGTCGCCAAGGCCTACCGCCTTTCCGGAAACATCACGATCTTCTGCCCGCTCGATGACGGAACGAACTCGAAGGGCGTCGTTCGCGCCATCTATGGCCCCGAATCATTCTTCGCGGTCCGCATCACCGACGATACGGATGAAGAGGCGGTCGAACGCATCATGAAGGTCCTGCGGAAATGGCGGGACGCGCAATCGGATTCGGAGAAGGAGAAGTCATGAGCAGCTCGATCGAAGTTCAGGAACTCGAGACGCTCTCCGCCGGCGCGCTGATCGATCGCCTTCTCGAGGAGAATAAGGGCGCTCCCTGCATCACGTGCAGCTTCCAGGCCGAAGACATGATCGTCCTCGATCTGCTGCGCAAGCGGCAGCCGAGGATTCCCGTGCTTTTTCTGGATACCGGCTACCATTTTGCCGAGACCTACGCCTATCGCGATCGCATGACGCAAAGCTGGAATCTGAATTTGCAGAATCTCGCGGCCAAGCAATCCGTCGCAGAGCAGGAAGCACAATTCGGAATTCTCAATCGGACCGATCCCGGCCGTTGCTGCCATCTGCGCAAAGTGGAGCCGCTGTTTGCGGCGCTCGAAAGCTTCGACGTCTGGTTCACCGGGCTGCGCCGCGAACAGTCGCCCACGCGCAAGAATCTGAAAATCATCGAGCACCACGCGCTTCCGAGCGGTAAGACGCTCCTGAAGGTGAGCCCGCTTGCGGCGTGGACCTGGGGTCAGGTCTGGCAGTACACCTCCGACAACCAAATCGACCATTTGCCGCTTTACGATTTCGGATACCTCAGCATCGGCTGCGAGCCGTGCACGGCCATCCCGGTAGCGGGCGCCGATGCGCGCTCGGGCCGCTGGGGTGGGCGAAAGCTCGAATGCGGCATCCACACCGAGTCAAAGCAGACTGAATGAACGCTCTCATCGGATTCTTGATCGCGCTCGCGGTCGGACTGACCGGCATCGGCGGCGGCAGCTTCACTGTGCCCGCGCTCGTGCTGCTCGTCGGGTTGCCGCCAGCGTCGTCGGTCGGCACGGCGTTCGTGTTTGCCGGGGTGCTGCGCCTCTTGGCCGCGCCGTTCTATTTGGCCGGAAGGCACATGCACTGGCGCTATCTATGGCTGCTCCTGCAAGGAGCGGTTCCGGGGCTGTTGATCGGCACGTTTTTCTTGCGCTTGCTGAGCAGTTCGGGAGGCAGCCCGCTCGTCGTTGTTCTGCTTGGGGTCATTCTGACCGCGTCGTCCAGCGTGACCTTTATTCCGCGCGTCCAGAACCGCGGCTTCGCGCAGAAGAATTCGCGGTGGCTTCCCTGGCTTGCTCTTCCGATCGGAGTCGAGGCTGGATTTTCTTCGGCGGGCGCCGGCGCGCTTGGCACGGTGCTGTTGCTCAACTATTCGGAAATGACTCCGCCGGAAGTCGTAGGCACCGACATTCTGTTTGGGCTGGTCCTGGCCGTGATTGGCAGCCTGTTCCAGTGGAAATTCGGCGCCATCAACAGCCACGTGCTGACGCAGCTTCTCGCCGGCGGAATCCCCGGCGTGATCATCGGCTGCCTGTTCGCCCGCCGCGTGCCCAAGCGCATACTGAAGCTCGTCATCGCTATGATTGCGATCTTCGCCGGATTGCAGCTCGTCTGGAGCGGCTCGCGCAACCTGATTGCCAAGCAGTCGCCCAAGCCCGCTGCCATACCGGCCCCTCCCTCGGCGGAATCCAACGCGAGCGCCCCGGCCAAGGCGAACTGACTTTTCTGATTGTGCAGGTGGTTTTCTGCTAGCGCTGTCTAGAGATCGAAGCCGAGCTGAAGTCTGGCGGCTTCGGACATGCGGCTGGGACTCCACGGCGGGTCGAACACGAGTTCAACGTTGACTTCCTTCACGTCCGGCAGTCGCGCGAGCTTGCCTTCCACGTCCGCCTTCAGAACGTTGCCCATGCCGCAGCCGGGCGCCGTCACCGACATTTTGACGTCGATGCGGCGGCCGCCCTGCTCGAGAGGCGAGGTAACGCAGGAATAGATCAGGCCCAGGTCGGCAATATTGACGGGAATCTCCGGGTCGTAGACGGTCTTCAGCTGATCCCAGACCATTTTCTCGCTGAACTCCGCCTGTTCGAGCGCGGTAGCCTGCGAGGCGGGCGGCGTCATGCCCAGCGCATCGGCATCTTTCGCGTCGATGCGAAACATCCCGTGTTCGCCTGCCACCGTGTAGCTGCTACCCAGGAACTGCATCACCCGCACGCCCGTGCCTGCGGGAAGCTTCGTCTGAACGCCGCTCGGGACTTCGATTGCGTCGCACTCGCGGCTTAGCGTGATGTGTCCACCGATGGTCATGCGTCCTCTTCCGTGATGTTACTCCGTCGAGATGGCCTCTTGTTTTCCTTCCAGCGCGGCGTGCAGCGTGTGCCAGGCGAGTGTGGCGCACTTTACGCGCACGGGAAATTCGGAGACGCCCGAGAAAACCGCGAGCTTGCCCAGTTCCGCCTCGCCGTTTGCCGGCGCATGGCCAGTGACGAGTTTGTGGAACCGGTCGAAGAGCTGCTCCGCTTCCGCCTTTGTTTTTCCTTTGACGCTCTGCGTCATCATCGACGCCGAAGCTTTCGAAATCGCGCAGCCCGACCCTTGAAAGCTGATGTCGCGGATCGAATCACCTTCCATATCGAGGTACACCGTGAACCGGTCGCCGCAGAGCGGGTTGTACCCTTCGGCTTTGTGATTCGCTGCGGCAAGCTCACGGTAGTTGCGCGGAGCTTTGCTGTGCTCGAGGATCACGTCCTGATAGAGATCGCGCAGGTCGGACATCAGGCGAATACCTCCCGCACTTTCTCGATCCCACGGACTAGCGCGTCGGCTTCCTCTTTGGTGTTGTAGAGAGCGAACGACGCCCTCGCCGTAGCGGCGATGCCGAAGCGCTTCATCACCGGCTGCGAGCAGTGGTGTCCCGTACGGATGGCGATTCCTTCCTGGTCGAGGATCGTGCCGATGTCGTGCGGATGGATGTTGTCGAGCACGAAAGAAAGCACGCTGGCTTTTTCCTTGGCGGTGCCTATCAGGCGTACGCCCGGAATCGCGGAAACCACGGCGGTGGCGTAGGCGACGACATCGTTTTCATAGACACCAATGTTTTCGATTCCGAGGCCGTTGACGTACTGGAGTGCGGCGCCGAGGCCGATCACTCCGGCGATGTCCGGCGTACCTGCCTCGAATTTGTACGGCAGCTTGTTGTAAATGGTCTTTTCGAAAGAGACCGAGGCGATCATGTCACCCCCGCCCTGATACGGCGGCATCGCTTCGAGCAGCGCCGCCTTGCCGTAGAGGACGCCGATTCCCGTCGGCCCGTAGACCTTGTGGCCGGAGAAAGCATAGAAGTCGCAGTCGAGCGCCTGAACGTCCACTTTCAGGTGGGGCACGGCCTGCGCGCCATCGACCAACACGGGCACGTTGCGACTGTGCGCCATCTCGACGATCCGGTGAATCGGATTGATCGTGCCGAGGGCGTTTGAAACGTGCGTCACCGCGACGAGCTTCGTCTTCGGCCCGAGCAGATTCTCGAATTCATCGAGGATCAGCTCGCCCGCGTCGTTGATCGGAGCGACGCGCAGCTTCGCGCCGCGTTCGTCGCACAGAATCTGCCAGGGCACGATGTTCGAGTGGTGCTCCATGTCGGTGACGAGGATTTCATCGCCCGCCTGAATGTGCGCCCGGCCGTAGCTTTGGGCGACGAGGTTGATGCCTTCGGTGGTCCCGCGGACGAAAATGATCTCGCGCGATTCCGCGGCGTTCAGGAATCTCTGGGCGATTCCACGCACCGCTTCGTATTCCTCGGTCGCGTGCTCGGAAAGGAAATGCACGCCGCGATGGATGTTCGCGTTCGTTCCCTCGTAATAGCGGGAGATTGCCTCGATCACGGCGCGCGGCTTCTGCGATGTGGCGGCGTTATCGAGATAGACGAGCGGTTTCCCGCGAACTTTCTGCTGAAGGATCGGAAAGTCGGCGCGCACGCGCTCGATGTCGAAACGGTCCTTCGACATGGGCGAGGACGAGACGGGCTTGGCGGCGATGCTCATGCCGGTTGCCCCTCTCTCAGCGAAGCATGGGCGACGCGTCCCATATCCCGATGAATCAGGCTTTCGACGTGCGCCCGCGCCGGGCCTTCCTTCATGCGGTCCAGGCATTCGCTCGCAAATGCCATCAGCAGAAGACGGCGCGCCGAGGCTTCGTCGATTCCGCGAGAGCGCAGATAGAACAGCGAGTTTTCCTCGATCTGGCCGATCGTCGCTCCGTGTGTGCACCTCACGTCGTCGGCGTAGATTTCAAGCTGCGGCTTGGTATCGATCTGCGCGGTATCGGAGAGCAGCAGGTTGCGGTTCGTCTGCTTCGCGTCGGTCTTTTGCGCGTCCTTGTGGACGATGATGCGGCCGTGGAAGACGCCGTGCGCGTGGCCGTCCAGGATCCCGTTGTAGAACTGCCGGCTACCGCAATGCGGGCTGGCGTGCTCGACGAGCATGTAGTTGTCGAGGTGCTGCCGGCCGCTGCCGACGAACAACCCGTTGATCAGGCATTCACCGCCCTCGCCCGCGAGAACCGGATGGACGTTGTTGCGGACGACCGCCCCGCCTACGAGAACCGAGTGCGATGCGACGTCGGCAGAGCGGCCCTGCTGAATGCGCAGCGTCGAAACGTTGAAGGCCTGTTCGTGCTCGCGCTCGATCATGTAGTGCGAGATCACGCTGTGGTCGCCGGCGATCAGTTCCGTTGCGGTGTTGCACAGCGCCTTTTCGCGGCGGCCGAGCGAGATGTAGTCTTCGATAAACGTGGCCTGACTGTTTTCTTCCGCGACAATGAGGTTGCGCGGATGGTTCACCGTCGGGGCGCCGTGCGCCGCCGAGATGAAGAGCAGGTGGATCGGCGCTTCCAGCACGATGCCTTTGCCGATGTGTATGTAGGCGCCATCTTCGATGAACGCCGTGTTCAATGCGGAGAACGGGTCACGCCGGATATCGAGGTAGCGCCCTAGGTGCGCTTCGACGGCCCCGGGATCGCGGGCCAATTCCTCCGCGAGATTCGCGACTTTCACGCGAGCGGGTAATTCGCCCAGATACGAAATCTCTGGCGCGAAGCGGCCGTCAACGAAAACGAGCTCGCATGCGGCCCCGGCGACTCGATACGGCTCGATGTCAGATTGTGAGGGGAGCCGATGTCCGTTGTGGACGAGCCGGAACGGAGTCTGCGCGATCGCGGAGAGATTGGTGAAGCGCCAGTCCTCGTCGCGCAGGGTGGGGAAGCCGGTCTCGCCGAAACGCCCAAAGCCATCCTGGCGAATCTTCCGCAGCCAGGGCAGTTCGCGGCTCGCTGCGTTTTTTTCGAGTCCGCTGAAGCTTTCCGCGTAGTTTTGAATTGCCTGAGTTGCCGTTGCCACCTTGTTGTTCCCCATTTGCCTTATCATGCGCCGCGCGCGGCGGATTCCATCGTGGCGTAGCCCTGCTCCTCAAGCTGCAAGGCAAGCTCCGGTCCCCCGGAACGGACGATGCGCCCGTCGACCAGAACGTGAACGCGATCCGGCACGATGTAATCCAGCAGGCGCTGATAGTGCGTCACGACCAGAATCGCGCGCTCCGGGCTGCGCATAGCGTTGACGCCCTTCGCCACGATCTTCAGCGCGTCGATATCGAGGCCCGAATCCGTTTCATCCAGGATAGCGAGCGTCGGTTCGAGCACAGCCATTTGCAGAATTTCGTTTCGCTTTTTCTCGCCGCCGGAGAACGCCTCGTTCACGGAGCGGTTCAGGAGCTTCTCGTCCATTTCGAGCAGCTTGATCTTTTCGCGAAGCTTCGGGAGAAAATCCATCGCGTCCACTTCCTCCTGCCCGTGGTATTTGCGGATGGCGTTGAGCGCCGAGCGCAGGAAGTAGGCGTTGCTGATCCCCGGAATCTCGACGGGGTACTGAAACGCCAGAAAAAGGCCTTCGCACGCGGCTTCTTCCGGCTTCATCGCGAGCAGATCCTTGCCATTGAACAGCACTTCGCCCCTGGTGATTTGGTACGTCTCGCGGCGGGCCAGCACCTGTGCCAGCGTGCTTTTGCCCGAGCCGTTCGGGCCCATGATCGAGTGGACTTCGCCGGCATCCAATTTCAGGTTGATGCCCTTGAGGATTTCGCGGTCCTCGACCCTGACTTTCAGGTTCTTAATTTCAAGCAAGCTCATTTTCTCCTCTTACGCCTTTGTTCGGGGCTCGGATCCGTGTCGATTAGAAATCCGCCGCTGGACGCCTACCCTACGCTGCCTTCGAGGCTGACGCTCAGAAGCTTTTGCGCTTCGACCGCAAACTCCATGGGCAGCTCGCGGAACACGCGCTTGCAGAAGCCGTTGACGATCATCGAGACGGCATCTTCGGCTTTCAGCCCGCGCTGGCGGAGATAGAAAAGCTGGTCCTCGCCGATCTTCGAGGTCGAAGCCTCGTGCTCCATCCTCGCCGTCGAATTTTTCACTTCGATGTACGGGAAGGTGTGCGCGCCGCACTTGTCGCCGATCAGCAGAGAGTCGCACTGCGTATAGTTCCGCGCGCTGGTAGCGTCCTTCAAGATCTTCACCTGGCCGCGGTAGGTGTTCTGACCGTGCCCGGCAGAGATGCCCTTCGACACGATCGTGCTGCGCGTGTTCTTGCCCATGTGGATCATCTTCGTGCCCGTGTCCGCCTGTTGGTAATTGTTGGTGAGCGCCACGGAGTAGAACTCGCCGACCGAATTCTCGCCTTGCAGAATACAGCTCGGGTATTTCCAGGTGATGGCCGAGCCGGTCTCGACCTGCGTCCAGGAAATCTTGGAGTTGTTGCCGCGGCACGCGCCGCGCTTGGTGACGAAATTGTAGATTCCGCCCTTGCCGTTCTTGTCTCCGGGATACCAGTTCTGCACCGTGGAGTACTTGATCTGAGCGTCATCAAGCGCGATCAATTCGACCACGGCGGCGTGAAGTTGATTCTCATCGCGAATCGGCGCGGTGCAGCCCTCAAGGTAGCTGACGGAAGCGCCTTCGTCCGCAACGATCAGCGTGCGCTCGAATTGGCCGGTCTCGGCCGCGTTGATGCGGAAATAGGTCGAAAGCTCCATCGGACAACGAACGCCCTTGGGCACGTAGACGAACGAGCCGTCGGTGAAGACAGCGGCATTGAGGGCCGCGAAGAAATTGTCGGTGTAGGGAACCACGGTGCCGAGATACTTCTTCACAAGATCGGGATGATTCTTCACCGCTTCCGAAAACGAACAGAAGATCACGCCGGCCTCGGCAAGCTTCTCCTTGAAGGTCGTGGCAACCGAGACGCTGTCGAACACAGCATCCACGGCGACGCCCGCGAGCATCTTCTGCTCCGCGAGCGGAATGCCGAGCTTTTCATACGTGCGCAAGATTTCCGGATCGAGTTCGTCGAGGCCCTTGAGGTTCGGCTTCTGCTTCGGCGCCGAGTAGTAGACGATATTTTGATAATCGATGGGGCCGTACTTGATGTTGGCCCACTTCGGCTCAGCCTGAGACTTTTCGAGCGATTCCCAGTGACGATACGCCTTGAGCCTCCACTCAAGCATGAATTCGGGCTCGTTCTTCTTCGCGGAGATGAAGCGAATGATGCCTTCGTTCAAACCTTTCGGCGCGCGGTCTTCGCCGATGTCCGTGACGAAGCCCCACTTGTATTCCTGCTGCGCTAGTTCGCGAATGGCGTCGGTATTCGAGCTCATTGAATTCTCCCGGAGGCGATCGTCGGCACGACCCTGCCACGCGCGTCTTTGATGTTTGTCAGTCGCATGGGCTGAACGAGGTCGGAGAGGGTGATCTTGTCGAGCACTCCTCGAACGGCCTGATTGATGATCTGTTGATTCGTCTTGATGGGGCAGCAAGGCTCGAGATTGCAGAGGCCGGTCACGTCTGTGCTGCACTCGGTGAGGGCCATCGGCCCCTCGATCGCGGCGATGATTTCGACCACCGAAATATCCCGCGGGTCACGGGCAAGAAAGTATCCGCCCTTGGTGCCGCGGTGGGAGGTGAGCAGGCCGTTTTGCAGGAGCTGCTTCAGCAGCTTGCTGACGGTCGAAAGAGGCAGTCGCGATTCCACGGCCAAGTCGCGCGCCGTGCGGAGCGGTAACTCCTGCCCACGGGCGATGCAGGTCATCAGAACCAGCCCGTAATCCGTTAATTTTCCTAGCCTTACCATGCCAATCCTTTGTCCGGATCATATAGCACTAATTCAGTACAATATTATTCTAGCAGCGAGAGATGCGGCTTGCAAGATGGATTTGAACAACGTTGTTATTCGCGCTGGCGGAGTTTCTAGCGAAGGCCGCCCGCGATGACCAGCGTTTCGCGAGTAATCCACGCGGCGTCGGAAGAAGCGAAGAAGACAGCGGTCGGAGAGACATCCTCCGGCTGGCCGATGCGCCCCAGCGGAGTTCGCGCTTCCATCTGCTTGCGAACATGTGCACTGAACACTAGAGACGTTGCGGCGGCGAGAAGGATTCAGTAGCGAATGAAGAAACATGCGGACATTCCGAATCCAACGGCGATCACGAGCCAGCGAATGTATTTCGGGTTTGTCTTCTGCGCGTAGTGCGCGCCGCCATAGCCGCCAAGCGAAGCGCCCACCAGCATCAGCAGGGCCTGCGGCCACACCACAATGTGGGCCCAGATGAACGTCACCAGCGCCACGCCGTTCACTACGCTGACGATCAGCGTCTTCATGCCGTTCATCGCGTGGATGTTTTCCATCCCCAGCAGCGCGAGCAGCGCCAGGACGAGAATGCCCACGCCCGCGCCGAAATACCCGACGTAGATCGCGACGAAGAACTCGAGAAAGAGCACGCCCACCATCAGCATGCGCGATCCTTTTTGATGGCCGGCGCGGCGGCGGATCCACGCGGTCATGCGGCCGCTAAACACGAACAGCAATGTAGCGGCCAAAAGCAGCCAGGGAACCAAATGCAGAAAAGTAGACTGCGGAGTGCGCAGCAGGATCAACGCTCCGAGCACGCCCCCCAAGGAGCCGGTCACGAGAAGCGGGGGCAGCAGCCGGCGAGCGTCCACCCCGAATTCCTTCCTATAGGCGAACGTGCTGGCCATCGTGCCAGGCCAGACCGCGGCAGTGTTCGTAGCATTCGCCGCGATCGGCGCGACGCCGCTGAAAAGCAATGCCGGGAATGAGATGAAACTGCCCCCTCCGGCGACGGAGTTCAGCGCTCCAGCCACGAACGCGGCACAAAACAGAAAAACCGGATGGCTAAAGGACACGCGAAAGAATAACCCGCGCCCGAGACGAAGTCACGCCGTCGCGCCGTATTTCAGCTACGTCCGGGACAACATTCACAAGTGTGTTACTCAGGCAGTAGTTGCGCCCAAGATTTCGCAGTTGAGGGGAGAGAAAGCTCTGAGGTAGCCGATGTTGTCGGCGAACCGATCCTACTGAAGGCTAACCCGCCAAATCGGCATTTGCGGCGGGAGAGGGAACATTTTTCTCAGGTCGCTCTAGCTGATGGCTCCGCACCTTGTCCAGCAGCGCGACGGTAACTGCCTCAAGGAACTCTTCCCGAGTGAGATTCTGTCAGCCCACAGCGAACTTGGGTTCGGTTTCGGTTGGGTGGGACTCGGCGTCAGTAGTCCGCATAGAAGCCTTCCTTATGGATGGTTTGTATGCCGGCTTCGACTACTCGTCAATCCGCGAGTGGGTAGGGTGCTCCTAAACAGATAATGGAAGCCGAGCCTTCTGCGCCCCACCCTGAACCAGGACCTAAGCTTCCGTTACTTGCCGGAAGGCTCGTCGGGCTTGCGTTTCGCGGAATCTAGGCAACCGAGTCGGTGACTGTTGGTGGGCCCGCTAGGATTCGAACCTAGGACCAACGGATTTCTCGAGAAACGATATGTAGCTGAATCGTCTAGCCTCTATCTGCGTCATAGAGCTTGATTCAGCACGGTATTTGGGAGGTTCTGTTCTCAGGTTGTTCTCAACTTTGAACCCTTTAACGCTGTCCGCGTAAGCGTTCCAACCGTGAGTCCGACACGGACAGCTCGGCAGCGTGTCTTGGACGGCACTCGGTGAGAATGGAAGGACCTGTGGCGAGTAAGCGACGACCGAAAGTTGAGCCGGCCTCAATAGGGGAGAAGCTGTTGACACTCCGCGAGGCTGCGGGTGTTTTGCGAATGAACCCGCGAACGTTGCGGGCCTATCTGCGGCGAGGGGAGATCGAGGGAAGGGTAATTGGTGGAAAGTATAGGTTCCGCAAGATCGACCTTGACCGTTTCTATGAAGATGCTCCCCGTAGTTGGGATTTTAAGGGAAAAGACGAACAGGGGGATTAGACGGTGGAGCAACGAAAAACGGCTCGCGACTGGGGTGGACGCTTCTTCGGGCGCAGAGTGAATTGCGAGATTGTCCCGCTTTTGCCCGCATGGATCGTGGGCCGGATGCTCGACGATCCGCGAAAAATCCCCTACCTTCTGGTCTGGGCAGACCCGCAGGATGGCACGCCTCGGGAAGCCGTCCGCCTCTGCGCCAAAATCAAGCCGCCGGTGCCGTTCCCGCCAGACTTGACAGATTTGGTCGAGATAAAGCGGCACGATGGGACGCGCAATTTCATTGGCATTGTTCTGCGCCCACTGCCGCGCAACGGAGGACAGGCCTGGCTCTTTATGTGCCCCTACTGCCAGACTCCCTGCCGGGCGCTCTATGGTTGGAAAGCTGGTGGACAGTACACCAATAGCGCACAAATCTCTCCGTGGTGGCAGTGCCGCCAATGCGCTGGGCTACGTTACTCCTCCGAAGGCGGGGCTTTGGTGCTGCGCGGTCGTGGAAGTTGGTTTCGGGCACTAGAAGTAGAGTTCGGCACGACGCGTTCGGATCGTCCGGAATCGTGGTATCCGTACGTCTTTACGTCGCCCCATCAAGCAGCGGCAGCAGGCATTATCCTCTGACGGTAGAAAGCAACGGCCTGGCAGCGACTCGTTGGGTTTTTCCTATCCGGCCGCGATGAGGAGCGTCCACACAATGACTGAAAAAGTAAATTCGATTGAAAGCCTTGAAACGCTGCTAAAGGAGCTTGAACCGCAACTGCCGTTTGGCGTCCATTACCTGGGAGCCTTGGTCGGGTGTAATTTCCGCTACTGCACGTATACGGACGGTCCAAAAGATCCTCCGCCTAACCCGATTAGGAACGATCCGTTTGGTAGCGAGAGTGGATTCTATCCGCTCATCGTTGGCACTGAGTTGTTTCGGCCGATTCAAAGGCGCCTTGGTGGTTGGCTCTATACCATCCATTTTGTTCTAGACGATCTATTGACCGCCGAGGAGGTTCGTAGCAAGGTACGCGAGGCGGCCGCCATCTTCGAGGCACGCCGCGGCAAGACGTGTACGTGGAAAGCTTACAAGGAAGAACTGAACCAAATCGAGCGGGAAGGCTTTTCAAGCGAGCCGCTTGCAAATTGAAAATGCCCGAAAAAGGGAAGCTCCCCGTTCACGTTCGACGTGAAGCATGAGGGGACGTTACCTAGTTACGCGGTTTTGGTCATGCCAGTTCCACAACTTGCAGGGTCCGGTCCGTGCCCAGGGCGGTTGCGGTCGCACTGATGCCCGTGACGGCTGCGCAACTGCGGGCACGATTATCACTGTTCCTACCACTGTTCTGAGTGGTAGAAGCTCGAGCGCCTATCCGAGATGGGCCTGAAACCGGAATTGGCCGAGAAGAGATAGAATCTAGGAGTTTCAAACCCGCTTCTAAGAAAACGGTTTGGAGATCGTGGAAGAATGGATGCGGAGCCACAAACTGGGGCAGCTCAGCTGCGCTTGTTCGACGTGCAGCAAGCGGCCGAATACTTGCGCTCGATCGGCGCGACGTGCGCGACGGTCTGGTTCATTCGCAGCCTGATCTCATCGGCGCAGGTGCCGCATGTTCGCATCGGAAGGCGCTTTTACGTTTCGCGGGAATCACTGGATTGCTGGATCACGGCGCATGAGCGCCGACCGAGGAAGTGAGTCAGGTCGGGGACACAACGGGGACAATTTGCACTGCTTTGGTGCAATTAGAAATCGTTGGTTTTCCAATTCAAGTGCGTCCATTGTCCTAGTCGTAGAAGCGGCAGAGAACTGAGCCTATACTTTGCGGTCCGTGGCACCGAACGAGCAAGCTCGAATCTCGGAAGATCTGCCAGAAGGCGACGCCGGCGAGAATTTTGAATGTTTGAATCTCTCCGCCAGGTCCTCTGAAAACGTAGACCTTCCAAAGTCCGCCTCCACTTACCCCCTCGAAGTTAGCCGCTACGTCAGGCTGAGTAGTGTCGATGAGAATATCGACGAAATCGAATTGCATGCGGAGCTCGTTCGGTAATTCGGTCGATGAATACCGCTCCGTGCCCTGCACAACGTTCATCCCTTGAAGCTCCGGGATCGCACTTTCGGTGGTGAATTTCCCCTGAAGCGCGGGCGCCCCCATCAGAAACGTCGTCTCAAGGACACAATCAATTCGAATCTCTCTTTTCATCGAGAGCGGGTAGAACGGTCGTCCGACGGCCGTAAAGCTGCCTACGCGCTCCGGTGGGATCCGAAGCAGCGTTATATCGGGACCCCATTCATTCCATCGCGCGGGAATGGGAGCACCGTATGAAACGATTTCCTTCGGACTGATTGCGAAGCGGCAAGGGTTGTTTTTCTTTAAGCGGAATGCGAATCGAATCACTTTTCTTAAGCGCGCCCTCCCAGACGTGAGCAGCGGTCAGGAAGTAGTGCGAATCGCGAAAGGATACAAGCGTTCCTGTGCCGGCGGGCAAGAGCTGATCGTCATTCGACGTGATGAATGCGACCGTAAAATCGGCGAGTTCTCGGGCGATCGTCCAACAGAGCGGAGAGTCATTGGCCAGGATCAGTTCCTCTATTTCAGCCAGTATCTTCCTGCAGGTACTTCTGTTTATGGGTGCTTGACCGGTTATACTCGTGTTTTCTCCAGTTCGGTAGAGGATCCCGTCTTTGGTCGATTGCCACGGACAGCCTCTAATCCCCTCATATTGGGGGGCCTGGGGTGATTTTCGCCGTGGTGTTCGTCGTGGCGACGATCGTTGCGAGGTAACCTGCCGCGTGGAGTTCGAAGAAGGCATCTACGACACCGGCGTATCAAAGGGCTGTTTGCTCGATGGCTGCAAGTCATAGAAAACTCAGCGCCGAATTCTCGAAGTTTTGGCCGTATCAAACCATGTGTTTTGGTACGCGCTTTCGTTGCCTGCCCAAAAACCCCTGCCCAGAATCCCATTTTCTGAAGGCGTAGAATCGTAACGTCAGGCGAGGATTCCGATGGATTCTACGGGAGTGGTCACGGTCCGCTGGCCATTGGCGTTGATCTCCATGCGGAAGCCCGCGTAAATCCCCCGCATTTTGCAGAAGCACCCTCCGAGGGTAGCTCCTGCCAGCTGGGCCGGAGTTAATTCCAGAAAGAATTGGCCGCCCCGTACCAGGATTTCACCGCTTGGGCCGTCAATGATCGTGATCTCATAGAGGCTGTTCCGGGTTCGAACTTCCAGCTTCTCCATGTCCTCCATGCGGTCCACCTGCACGCCATTCGTCCACGGGTGCTGAGACCATTTATCGAGGAACGCTGCTGACGGGATGGAATCTTGCTTTGGCGTTGGCTCGTCCATAGTTTCTTACTCAATACATTGGATGCTCGGAGAAGCCTTTCGGTACCAGGTGGGCTGATGTGCAGAGTTCTGTAGGATCAGTTACCGGTATCTGGACACGTTATCCGCTTTCACCGCCAACCTCAACCTCTCCAGTGCCGCCGCATGCCGGACAGTGACCGCTACCACCGCAAGCGGAGCAAGACGATTCGTGTCCGAATACAATGACAGCGTCGGAGATCTTCTCTCCCAGAGTTTTTCCTTTCCCGTGGCAAACTGAACAATTCCCGTCGCCAGCGGAGTCACAATCGAGGCAAGTGTGGTTGGTCATACTGCACCTCCCAACAGTTTCGGCGATTCTGATCTGGTTTCACTTCACGGTCAACACATGTGGGCTAAAGACTATCGCGGGCGCAGCAGTGTGGTGTCTCCGGAAAATAGCAATTCGTAATTACCCTTCACGCTATACTGTGCGATCTCCAATCGACGGGGACCTATGGCCATTCAGCCCGGCAACCACTTGGGCCCCTATGAAATTCTCTCCGCTATCGGTGCGGGCGGGATGGGAGAGGTCTACCGCGCTCGGGATGCGAAGCTCGGCCGCGATGTGGCGCTGAAAGTCCTGCCCGAAGCGTTTGCACGAGACGCCGAACGGATGGCGCGTTTCCAGCGTGAAGCGAAGGTCCTCGCATCCCTCAATCACACGAACATCGCTTCGATCTACGGACTCGAAGACTCCAGCAGCACTCACGCGCTGGTGATGGAGTTGGTCGAAGGGCCGACGCTCGCCGATCGCATCAGGGTTGGTCCGATTCCAATTAGCGAAGCATTGCCGATCGCCAAGCAGATGTGCGATGCGCTCGAATATGCGCACGAGCGCGGAATCGTACACCGCGACCTCAAGCCTGCCAACGTGAAGGTGACGAACGACGATGCAGTGAAGGTTCTCGACTTTGGTCTGGCGAAGGCGCTGGAAGGCGACGCGTCTTCCATCGACATTGCCAATTCTCCGACGGTCAGCCGGATGGCAACGCAGGCAGGAGTGTTGCTGGGGACGGCGGCGTATATGTCACCGGAGCAGGCCAAGGGCAAGGCTGTAGACCGTCGGGCGGACATCTGGGCATTCGGCTGCGTGCTGTACGAGATGCTGACAGGGCAGATGGCGTTTCGCGGCGAGACGGTGACGGACACGCTGGCGGCGGTGATCAAGGAAGAACCGGATTGGTCGCAGCTTCCTGCGGCGACACCGATACGGGTTCGCGTGCTCTTGCGGCGGTGCTTGCAGAAGGACCTGAAGCAGCGATTGCAAGCCATCGGAGACGCGCGCATTTCGCTGGACGAAGTTCTTGCTGGTGCGCCCGACCCGTCACTTGCGGGAGCAGCACGAATCTCCGCGTCCTTCTGGCGACGGGCGCTGGTCCTCAGTTTGGGCGCCTTGCTCTTAGGTTTGGCAGTCGCAACCCTAGTGACTTGGAATCTGAAGCCCACGCCGCCACAGCCCGTCACTCGCACAGTGATAACTCTACCGCCGGGCCAACAATTGGCAGGCCTGGAAATTGGTCCTGCTGTGGTTATTTCCCCCGACGGCACTCATCTCGCGTATGTCGCTACCCAGGGCGGCACCCAGCAGCTTTATCTGCGGCCGATGGATAGCCTGGAGGCCAAGCCCGTCTCTGGAACCGAAGGAGCCCTCAGCCCTTTCTTCTCTCCCGACGGTCAATCGCTGGGGTTTTTCGCGGGCGGAAAGTTGAAGAAGGTCTCGGTGAGCGGGGGAGCGGCGCTAACCCTTGGCGATGCTGCGGACCCTCGCGGGGCCAGTTGGGGCAGCCAGGGCACGATCGTTTTCGCACCGTCGGCTACCGGGGCTCTCCAAAAAGTTTCGGACGGGGGAGGTATCCCGCAGCCACTGACTCGTCTCGAGAAGGGCGAGGTCGGCCACCGTTTTCCGGAGTTCGTGCCCGGCGGCAAGGCAGTGGTCTTTGTCTCCGGCACGTCTAGCGGTAATTGGACCGACGCCCAGGTTGTAGTCCAGTCGGTGGTGACGGGTGAACGAAGGGATGTGATCCAAGGGGGGACACAACCGGGATACGCGCCGTCCGGGTACCTGGTTTATGTGCGCGGGGGAAACCTGATGGCCGTGCCGTTCGATAGTCGGCGGCTGGAACTGACCGGCGCGGCAGTCCCCGTGGTGGAGGGCATCCGGGAGGTCCCACTCACCGGAGCCGCCCAGTACAGCGTTTCCCTGACCGGATCGCTGGCCTATATTCCCGGTGGAGCTCAAGCCACCCAAAATAAGCTGGTTTGGGTCAGTCGAGACGGTGCAGAGCAGTCGTTAGCCGCCCCTGTGCGAGCCTATCGATTTCCTCGGCTTTCCCCTAACGGCCAGCGGGTAGCTGTGAACACCGACGGACAACTCTGGCTTTATGATCTCTCCCGAGGGACGTTGAGCCGGTTTACGTTTGAAGGGAACGACCTGAACACTATCGCTCTTTGGACGCCGGACGGTATGCGGATAGCGTTTAACTCAAACAAGGAAGGGCCGCAGCACCTTTTCTGGCAACTGGTCAACGGCACCGGCGGAGCCGAGCGGCTGACCATCGACGAGTATAACAAATTCCCGAGTTCTTTCTCCCCTGATGGGCAATTGCTGGCCTACACGGAAGTCAATCCCACCACCGGGTCTGACATCTGGGTTCTGCGGCTGGGCGACCGCAAAGCGCAGCCCTTCCTCCAAACAGCGTTTAACGAAAGCGCGCCCCGTTTTTCTCCCGACGGGCGCTGGCTCGCCTATGTCTCGGATGAGTCGGGCCGCTATGAGGTTTACGTGCAACCCTATCCGGGGCCAGGCGGCAAGTGGCAAATCTCGACAGAAGGCGGCACGGAGCCAGTATGGAACCGGAACGGCCGGGAGTTGTTCTACCGCAATGGAAACAAGATGATGGCTGTGGACGTGACGGCGCAGCCGAGCTTTTCGGCGGGCAAGCCCAGGGTTCTCTTCGAGGGACAATACTCAGCGAGCGGGCCTTCGTTGCCCAGTTACGACGTGTCTGCCGACGGCCAGCGCTTCCTGATGCTAAAGCCTAGCGAGCAGGCGGGAGCCGCGCCGACGCAGATCAACGTCGTCCTGAACTGGTTTGAAGAACTGAAGCGCCGCGTGGCAGCAGGGACGAAGTGAGGAAGTTCGTTCAACGGCTCACCTTCGATCCCGCCTGATGCGCTATCGGTATAAGTTAAATCAAGCAATATGAGGATACTCACGATGAAAAGGCTGCTCCGGGGCGCCTCCATTTTTGTTCTCGGTGTCGTTGTCGGATGTCTTTTGATTCCTACCGTGAAAGCACAGTTTAGAAGGGTCAAGACAACCAATTTGCTGACAACGGATCTGGCCGGTTAGTGTGATGGAAAAGAAGTCACGATTGAACTGGACGAGGTCGGTCCAGGGACGAGCGGAAAGCACTATCATCCCGGCCACTCGTTCACGTGGATATCTACTCAAGCCGATGATGTCAACGACTCCGCTCATCGTTGGCCTATCTTCCTCGTGACGGCTGCGCAACTGCGGGCAGAATTGCTCAGCGCTCGGACACGTTTGTTGTTATCAACAGACAAGCCAGGCCCGCGACATACCGAAGTCGGAGCGCCAGGCGTTGGTCGCGGACACCCTCGATCGATTCCAGATCGTGGGCAAGAAGTCGCTCTATCCCAATCAGCTCTCGGGCGGACAGCAACAGCTTGTTGCCGTCGCGCGCGCAATCATCGGAAAGCCGAAGCTGATTCTCGCGGACGAGCCGACCGGAAGCCTTCATTTGAGCCAGGGAAAAATGATCATGGACCTGCTCAAGAAACTGAACGAAGAGGGGACGACGATCGTTCAGGTGACGCATAACGACGCCTGGGCGGCCTATGGAAACCGCGTCATCCAGCTGGCCGACGGCTGGATCGTCGGCGCACAAGCGCACGCGGGAAGCGCCGGTTGACCGCTTTGGCGGTGCTGGAGTATGAAGAATGTACGGAACATATAATACGAGGAGTTCGTAGAGACGGTTGGGGGCTGTCCTGCTTTAGCGGGTCTTCCGCAGAGGCGCAGCCTCAGCAACCATTTGGCGATGAACTCGACGGCCACTTGTAAGCGCACACGGAGGGCATGTGGGCGAGGACATGATGCCGGAGAAGAGCCGGAACCAAGGGGTGCCTAAACCCGGCGACGCCGACCATGGGAACGAAGGTCACGGCGGCCGCGGCCTGCCTTGGCTCGAAACGCTCTGGCAAGATACTCGCTTTGGCCTGCGCATGCTGCGCCGAAATCCGGGTTTCGCCGCTGTCGCCGTCCTCACGCTCGCTTTGGGCATCGGTGCGACTACTGCCATCTTCACGGTCGTGGATAAGGTCCTGCTGCAACCGATGGCGTATCCCGATCCCGACCGCATTGTCGTGCTCGAACAGAAATTCCCGGAGGGAACCGGCCCCGTTGTGTCCATCCCCAAGTTCATGGCGTGGCGGGATCAGCCGCAGATCCTGGAAGATGCCGCTCTTTATGGTTTCCCGGGTCAACAGCGCGTCAATCTCCTCGGCGGCGATCAACCTGAGCAATTAAGAGCCACGCAGATGTCGGCAAATTTCTTTTCGCTTTTTGGTGTCCAGTTTGAGGCGGGCCGTCCGTTTAGCGCGGAAGAAGACGCCCCTGGAGGTCCTCCCGTCGTTGTAATCAGCAACGGACTGTGGCGGAGCCGGTTTGGCTCGGACCCGAGCGTCGTTGGAAAGACTATCGATCTTGACAACGTCGCCTACACGGTAGTCGGAGTTATGGCTCCCCTCGATTCGCCCGACTTGCCAGTTGGGGACATCTGTCTGCCGCTGCAGGCAGACCCGAACAGCAGCAATCAAGGAAACTACTTGCTGGCCGCGGCGAGACTGAAGTCGGGGGTAGGCTTGGCCACCGCCAGGGCAGCGACACAAGTGATGGGCGAGCAGTTCAGCAAGAAATATCCGGCGGAGATGGGCCCGAAAGTGACCTTCACCGTGGATACTGCCCACGACGTGATCGTCAGTGGCGTGCGCACGTCTTTGCTCGTGCTGCTGGGCGCGGTCGGATTTGTGCTTCTCATCGCTTGCGCAAACGTGGCAAACCTGCTGCTTGCGCGCGCGACTCTCCGAAAGCGCGAAATCTCGATTCGGGAAGCGCTGGGCGCTGGGAGGGGAAGAATCGTGCGTCAGGTGCTGACGGAAAGTGTCTTGCTCGCCCTGGCGGGCGGCGCGCTGGGCCTGTTCATTGGCTACTTCGGCGTGCGGTCGCTGCTTGCCATCAATCCCGTCACCATTCCCCGAATCGGCGAGCACGCCGGTACGATCCCGTTCGACTGGCGGATTCTTGCTTTTACTTTGGCGATTTCGATACTCACGGGAATTCTCTTCGGGCTCGTCCCTGCGATCCGAGCTTCGCGTAGTGACTTGACAGCGACGCTCAAAGAAAGCGGCTCGCGGTCCGGCACCGGCTTCCGCCAGAACAAGACGCGATCGTTGCTAGTGGTTACCGAAATGGCGCTCGCGATGATTTTGCTTGTCGGCGCCGCCTTGCTCATTCGCACGTTTCTTGGATTGCGGACGGTCCATGCGGGATTTGAAACGCACAACATCCTGACCATGGGCATGTCGCTGGCAGGCGCGCGATTTCAGAAGGCTGCGGCCGTTGCGCAAATCGTGCAAGAAGGCCGCCAGCGCGTGGAAGCCCTGCCGGGCGTCGAGGCGGTCGCGGCGAGCTGCTGCCTTCCGCTTGAGCTCAGCTTCAGCCTTCCCTTCAACATCGAAGGCCGCCCACCAACCGACGGCCCGTATACGGGCGGAGGGTCCTGGCGCAGCGTCTCTCCCGGATATTTCAGCGTATTCCACATTCCGCTGATGCGAGGGCGTGCCTTCACGGAGCGCGACGACGGCGCAGCCGAACCCGTCGTGATCATCAATGAAACGATGGCCAAGCAATTCTGGCCTAAGGGCGACGAACTCGCTGCCCGAGTGACGATCGGTGGCAAGGGCATGGGGCCGCAATTCGAGGATCCACCGCGGGAAGTAATCGGAGTCGTCGGCGACGTCCGCGATAATGGACTTCACAACAAGCCCATAGCCACCGTCTACGTCCCCATCGCCCAAGTGAATGACAGCATGACGGTGCTCGGCGACAGCCTCATTCCGTTGCAATGGCTGATTCGCACTCGCGTTGAACCTTACTCCCTCACCACGTCAGTCGAGCAGGAGCTTCGCACCGCGAGCGGCGGACTGCCGGTGGGGAACGTCCGGTCGATGGACCAGGTGATGACGCAGTCCACCGCACTGGATGCGTTCAGCATGACCCTGCTCACGATTTTCGCCGGTGTTGCACTGCTGCTGGCTATGGTCGGCATCTACGGCGTCATGGCGTATTCGGTGCAGCAGCGGACACAAGAGGTTGGCATCCGCATGGCCCTCGGAGCCAGTCCTCGTGACGTACGCCGGATGGTCGTGCTGCAGGGCATGCTATTGGCTGCGATTGGATTGGTCGTAGGCATCGCTGGTGGCTTGACGCTTACCCGGCTGATGCGCAGCTTGCTTTTCGAGGTGAAGCCGTGGGACCCGTTCGTTTTCGTTTCCACGGCCGTTCTGTTGAGCGTGGTCGCTCTGTTTGCGTGCTACGTTCCGGCTCTCCGTGCTTCGCGCGTGGATCCGCTCGAGGCCTTGAGGTACGAATGAGGCATTTGTCATGGATATAGCGCGGCCGGATGTGAAGCGGAAAAAAACGATCCGCCGCTACATCTATATCGGTGCGTCCTTGCTCGTCGTCGTGGTGGTGACGGCCGCGCTGATCCGCCTGAAGCCGGCGGCACCCAGCGTGGACCGCTCGACGATCTGGACTGACACTGTCAAGCGCGGATCGATGCTTCGCGAGGTTCGCGGGCTGGGCACTCTCGTTCCGGAAACGGTCTGGATGATCCCGGCGGCGACCCAGGGGCGCGTCGAGAAACGCTATTTGCTTCCCGGAACGCCGGTGAAAGCGAACACGATCATCTTAGACCTCATCAACCCGCAGCTGGAGCAGGAAGCTCTCGACGCGCAATATCAACTGAAGGGCGCCGAAGCCTCCTACGAACAGACGAAAGCGCAGCTCCAAAACCAGCTGATGGACAAGCGCACACAAGCGGCATCCGTCTCCTCGCAGTATCGCACAGCGGAAATGCAAAAAGAGGCATACGAGCATCTCGGCAAGCTTGGCCTGAAAGCTGAACTCGACGTGAAGACCGCCGAAGTCCAGGCCGAGGAATTGGCCAAGCAGAACGATCTCGCCCAGCAGGAGGTCGAGACGTTTGCAAATTCCATCACCGCGCAGCTTGCCGTCCAGCAGGCGAACATCGATCAGAAGCGCGCGCTCTACGGATTGAAAAAATCGCAGGTAGAGCAGTTGCACGTTCGCGCGGGCGTCGACGGCATCTTGCAGGAACTCGACGTCGACGTCGGCCAGCAGGTGGCGCAGGGCGCGCCCTTGGCGAAGGTTTCGCAGCCCAACCAGTTGAAGGCTGCGCTGCAAATCGCTGAGACGCAGGCGAAGGACATTCAGATCGGGCAGAAGGCCTCGGTCGACACGCACAACGGAGTCATCCCCGGTCACGTGATGCGCATCGATCCTTCGGTGGCCAATGGTACGCGCACGGTCGACGTGAAACTCGATGGCCCGTTGCCGCAAGGCGCCGTTCCCGATCTCAGCGTGGAAGGCACCGTCGAGATCGAGCGCCTCACGGACGTCCTGTACGTCGGCCGCCCGGTGCACGGCGATGCCAATAGCACAGTCGGTTTGTTCAAGCTTGTCAACGGCGGCAGCGAGGCGGTTCGGGTTCCCGTCGAAATCGGCAGCGAATCGGTGAACACGGTCGAGATACGCAAAGGCCTGAATGTCGGGGACGCCGTCATCCTCTCGGACATGTCGGCCGAGGACAACTACGAGCGCGTGGAACTGAAATAGCGCACTTATTTTTTTGCTTATTTGGAGAAGGAGGAGTCTGACGATGAGTGTCACGGCCCAGCCATTGATTCGTTTGGAAGGCATCGCGAAGGTGTTCCACACGGATGAAATCGAGACGCATGCCTTGAGCGACGTGCACCTCGAGATCAAGAACGGCGAGTTTGTCTCGATCGCTGGGCCTTCCGGTTGCGGTAAGTCAACGCTGCTCTCGATTCTCGGCCTGCTCGATTCGCCGACCGACGGAAACTACTGGATTCACAACGATCACGTCGAAAATCTGTCGGTTTCGACCCGCACGCGAATTCGCAACCGCGAGATCGGCTTCATTTTTCAGGCGTTCAACCTGATCGGCGACCTCACCGTTTTCGAAAACGTCGAGCTGCCGCTCACCTATCGCAGCATGGGCGCAGCCGAGCGGAAAAAGCGCGTTCAGAACACGCTGGAGCGCATCGGCATGGCGCACCGCGCGAAGCATTATCCAGCGCAGCTTTCGGGCGGCCAGCAGCAGCGCGTGGCGGTCGCGCGAGCTTTGGCGGGCCAGCCTTCCATCCTGCTTGCCGATGAGCCAACCGGAAATCTGGATTCGAAGAATAGCGAAGCGGTGATGGATCTGCTGCGGCAATTGCATGCCGACGGCGCGACGATTTGCATGGTCACGCACGATCCGCGCTACGCGGCTCTAGCCGACCGCACGATTCATCTGTTCGACGGCCGCATTGTCGAGGAAACAATGGGTGCCGGTAAGTAGACTTCGGACTCTCGTAGTTGGCCTCAAATCAGGGGTTGATATGCAAGCATTCGGATGGATCTGGCAGGACCTCCGATACGGTGCGCGAACGCTTTGGAAGGACCGCCGGTTTGCTGCGGTCGCCGTTCTCGCTCTGGCGCTGGGGATCGGCGCAACGACCGTCATTTTCAGCGTGATCGACGGCGTCCTGATGGAGCCGTTTCCGTACCGCAACGCCGACAGATTCGTAACCTTCTTCATCCACGACGTCACTCGGCCCGACGGATCGCGCCGCATTGGACTCACCGCTCCGGAATTCACGGATTTTCGCGATCAGACTCGCGACGTCTTCGAGGACATGTTTGGCTTCAGCAACTTCGTTATCCTGTACACGAATAAAGAAGGCGGATCCGACCTTTTTAACGGTTGCTGGGTGACAGGCGACATTTCGTCCGCACTGGGCATGAAGCCATCATTGGGCCGCGCGCTGAGCCCGGAAGATGCCATGCCTGGCGCACCACCGGTTTTCGCGTTGAGCGATGAGCTGTGGGCCAAGCAGTTCAACCGCGATCCGAAGATTCTGAACACCGTGATGACGTTGAACGGTACGCAGCGGACGCTCGTCGAAATCACGCCTCCGCGATTTGTTCTCAGTGGCTGCGACATTTGGATACCGATTTACGTGGGGCACGCGAACATCGACAACAGCGAAACCGGCAACTACCCTCTTTATTTCCAATCCAGCGAACATTTGAAACGCGGAGTGAGCCTGCCCACCGCGACGACAGCCGTCAACGTGGTCGTGAGACGCCTCGAGCAACTCTACTCAAGTGACTTTCCCAAACAGTTCACCGTTCAGGTGGTGACGGTTGCGGACTACGTTAGCGGGAATTTCAAAGGCATGCTCTACGCGCTGATGGGTGCCGTGTTGATGCTGCTTCTGATCGCTTGCAGCAACATCGCCAACCTTCTGCTCGCGCGCGCTACTGCTCGCGAGAAGGAAATCGCCATCCGGACATCGCTTGGCGCGAGCCGCAGCCGCCTGATCCGGCAGCTGCTGGTGGAGAGCTTCATTCTGTCCGTGGCTGCGTGCGTCGTCGGCTGCGGCCTCGCGTATTTTGGGATGAAGGAGCTTGTGGCGAAACTTCCGATTGGCTCTTTGACGCCGTCGATTGTGATTACGATGAATTTCCGGGTGCTGTTGTTCGCGTTGGGCATTGCCATCCTGACGACGCTGCTATGCGGCCTTGCGCCCGCAATTCATGCCGTGCGTGGTCCGCTCCAAAGCCATCTCAGCGGAACAGGGAGGGGCATGAGCGCTGGTTCTCGCCACGGGCGGCTTCGCGCGGGACTCGTGGTCGGCGAAGTGGCGCTTTCGGTGCTGTTGCTTGCGGGAGCCGGGCTGCTGACGCGCAGCCTCCTCGCGCTCCAACATGTCGATCTCGGTTTCAACCCGTCGAATATCCTTTACTCGTGGCTCGCTCTGCCGAATGCGCGCTACAACACGTCGGAGGAGAAGAGGCACTTTTTCCGACAAGTGCTCGCGCGTGTGAAAGCTCTACCGGGCGTGACGGCGGCGACGGTAACAATCGGATTGCCTCCGTTCGGTTTTGCCGGAGGTCCGGTTACCGTTCCGGGGAAGACGCACGCCGAGGAGTGGCAGGCGCAACTGGACTTGTGTGACGAGGACTACTTCAAGACGCTGGGACTTAGCCTGCTGAGGGGAAGGCTGCTTTCCGAGGCTGATGTAGATTCGGCGCGGCACGTGGTGGTGATCAATCAAGCGATGGCGCGCAACTATTACAAGGATGAAGACCCCATCGGAAAGACGATCAAATTCAATCTGCTCGAACAGGTGCAGGACGTGCCGCATGATACGTACTTCGAGATTGTCGGAATCGTTTCCGATATGAGGAACCAAGGCTTGCGGCAACAGCCCGTGCCTCAGGCGTTCATGCCGTATAGCGTTACGGGAGTTGGAACGGGCCGAGGGATTATGGTGAGGACTGCAGTGGCTCCGATGTCGCTGCTGCCGAGCGTGCGCCGAGAAGTCTGGGCGGTAGATTCCAATGTTGCGTTCGACCAACCAGGCACGATCGACAGCTATTTGCAACAGTATGGTTATGCGGAGCCTGAGTTCGGCCTGATTGCGATGGGAACGTTCGCCGGAATCGGTCTCGTGCTGGTGATCATCGGCGTGTTTAGCGTTATGGCGTACTCCGTTTCACTCCAGACCCACGAAATCGGCGTCCGCATGGCACTGGGCGCGCAACAGAGCGATATCTTGCGCATGGTGCTCAAGAAAGGCTTGACGCTGATCGTGGCCGGCATAGTCATTGGCTTGTTTGCGAGCGTCGGCCTCACGCGTTTTCTAGCCAGCCAAATCTGGGGCATTTCGGCCACCGATCCCTGGACGTTCGGCGCCGTTGCAGCCGTGATTCTCGTGGTGGGCTTGGCGGCATGCGCGTTGCCGTCGCGCTCCGCCACGCAGGTGGATCCGATGGTCGCGCTGCGGTACGAGTAGTAGGCCAAAGACGCCCCGCTGATTTTTGTATCGAACCAAATGATTTGATACGCCCGATTTCTGGCAGATCTAGCCTCGAGTTTTCTACACTTTGCGGCCACTGAACGGACAACCCTTTGATACACCGGCATCGCACATCCCCTCTTGGGCTTTGGGGTCAGCGGCCGCCTACCCTTCGGCGATATCAAACCTGATCACCGTCACGGGCTGCTCGGGATCAATCTTTCCGTAGTACTTGCTGAGGTCTTTCTGTAGTTCCTCCAGCGATGAAAAGCCCTCATCTAAGGCGTCTTGATTGTTCAGTTCGCGATAAACTTTGTGATTGTCGACCTCCGAAACCCGGATTTTGACTCGTTGGGTTCCGTCCGTCATGAACAAATCTGTTCCACTTACGTCGACTATTCCTACGCGGACCGTGCACTTCTTCTTGCCTTCTTTCAGTAGGGACATGTCTGAGGAGCTAATCTTTATTTGACCCTTGTAGGTGAAGCGCCTATTTCTTATGCCCATCATCTATTCCAGTTAGCTCTTTAGAGTCAATTTCCTTAAGATCAAAAGTCCGCTCACAACCACTAGAATTAACCCAACCGCAAGCCACGTTATGCCAGTCAATACAGAAGATTTTAGTTCTTCCGCACCGCAGGTACTCAGAAGCAAGCCAATAAAGCACCGTCTAACCTATCGTGCCTCATTACCTCACAAGTAACCCAACCCTTTCCTAGAACAATCGGCCCTTAAGCTGCAGAAAACAAGAGATCTGGATGGCGTACCGTAGAGCACCTGGCTCGCAGCTATCTCTCGTGGCCCAGCGGTCTCTTCTTGCCTTTTACTTGAGCGTTAAGACTAGTTGTGCTTATAAATGAAAGCAACGGGCGTGAAACGATCGAGCGTCAGGACAACCTCGGCCGACGGTTCGGATGAAACGAGCACGGGTGCGAGAGATTAGCATTGTGCCGTCACAGCCGCGTCACAAAGGTCGTCTTTATGGGGAGGCTTGGGGGAGGTTACACGACCTTGCACGCGTGCCGGACGATCTCAGCGTGCGCAGCGTGGTCAGCCTCTCTCTCGTTCAGTTGATCGAAGAAGGGTGGCTAACGCGCTTGTCTGAAATTGACACAGTGGCGCTTAACCGATTTTCCGAAGGACTCACCGATACTATCGAGCCCCCTGAGGCCGCAACCAGAATATTCGATGCGCTTGACGATGTGATTTTCAGCCAAGCAAGGACCCTTGGGTCGAAACTCCTGCTTTGCGATGCAGTTCTGCGGCGTCTCATCAAATGGGATTCACTTTCGAATGGCCCAGAGCTTTGGAAAAGACTAGGACAGGAAATGGCCATGCACATACGCGTGGTCCGTGGCGAAGCGAAACTACCCTTGGAAGACAGAATGCGAGCGTTCCGAGTTGATTTAAAGAGAGAACACTCACTCTTACGACGGTGGATTCGGTCTCAGCGTCAAACCTCCATGGATACTGACGAACTAGTGGCACTGACTCGACACTACACAGAAGAAAACCCCGATTCCTTCCGACGTTTGCGGGCAAATTGGACCTTGTTCGAATCGTTCGTGAGAAACGAGCCAGAATGGTTGACTCAGCGCACGTTGACCTCTGCGGCTTTTGCGGATGCCTTCCTTGCTAAGCACACCAATCGGAGCGAGGAGAGTTTGAGGCAAAGCATTTCGAAGATGCCCTCACCCAAGTTGTAAGAAAAGACCCCAAAACCCTTACATACGTTTCTTCCCTACCTCCCCTATAGTTCAGCCGTATGGAAAACCTTAGGCGGATGAGACTCATTTGTGAATTGACCCAACAAGAGCTGAGCAGTGCAACGGGTGTGCCGATGTACCGAATTTCGGGAGCCGAAACGGGCCGCCTGCATCTGAACGTTGCCGAACAACACCTCCTAATCAATTTCCTAAATAAGTGCTGGATGAATATTTCGAAAACAGCGCACATGTATCCCGCAGTCGAGGTTCGCGCGTGATTCATTATGGTTTTAAAAAGCGAATCGGCGTTTAGTCTTGCAGAACTTCTCGAACGCGCCGGCTTCCGCGTTCGCGGCCGCCGCGCAGATTGTCGTCACTGCGACGGCCACTCGCGCCTTACCGTCGCTTTCAATGATCAGGTTGCGTTCTGCCATCGCTGCAAATGGACCGGAAACCTTCGCACGCTCTCACGCGAACTCGGATTACCTCTTGCAGCGGAAACCGGCGAAGCACGGGAGAGACGGGCCAGGGCCGCGCAATTTGATGAATGGACGGATGCTTGTTACATGATCCTTACCCGGCGCCTGCGATCCCTCGAACGACGCGCTGAACTGGCCAAGAAAATCCTCGCACACTTTCCAGATTCCGAGGAAGCGTGGGGCGCATTGGTGGAGCTATATCACAACGAAGCAGGCATTTTCGCCGCGCTTGACGTGCTTTCGTTTGAAAAACTCTCACTGTGGCTCGAAACAACCATGACGAAGCAAGAATTGTTCACTGCTTTCGAGGATGCCATCGGGCGAGTGGAACTCAGGGTATCCGATGCAGCCTGACCAGATAGATGCGGCCAACAAACGGTTGGTGCGCGAAATGGCGTCCATCGCGGGCCTTAGAATTGTCGAGCCAACTGAGGCGCGCGAGTGGCCGCAAGAAATGGCATCGGAAGCATACATCGGCCTGGCCGGTGACTTCGTTCGCCTTGTCGAACCTCACACAGAAGCCGATCCAATCGCCTTGCTCGGAAATTTTCTTGTCGGTACGGGCGCGCTCTTTGGCCGCGAAGCCTACGCGATCGCTGATGGGCGTAGACACTATCCCGTCGAATCGCTCCTGGTCGCCGGTCAAACCGGATCGGGACGCAAGGGAACTGCGACCGGCCGCGTCATGCCGGTACTAGAAGCCGTCGAAGAAGGATTTTCGTCTCGCGTGCTCTCCGGCCTTTCGAGCGGAGAGGGCCTGATCAAAGGAATTTCTCCAGCGAAAGGCGACATCGTTCTACCGGGTGACGTGCGCCGGTTTCTCGCACTACTCCCCGAGTTTGCCAGCCTGTTGACCGTGATGAAACGCGAGGGCAACACGCTCTCGGCCATCTTGCGCGAGGCATGGGACTGCAACCGGCTGCGCGTGCTCACACGGAAAGAGCCTCTCGATGTGGACGGCGTGAACCTGTCCATCATCGCGCATGTCACGCCGGAAGAACTGTTGAACAATCTGACCGCAACAGATCGCTGCAACGGCTTCGCGAATCGGTTTCTAATCATTTTAGTGCGGCGCTCGAAACTTCTCCCCGAGGGCGGCGGCGACGTAAATCTCTCGCCTATCGTCACACGCCTACATGCAGCCATCGAAGCAGCGAGGGGGCGAGGCCTGATTGCGCGGGACAGCGCGGCACGCGAGTTGTGGGCGGGTGAGTATGAGCGGCTTACACGCCCGCGCGACGGCATCCGAGGCGCATTGTGCGGCCGTGCGGAAGCACACGTTCTGAGACTTTCTCTCCTGTACGCCCTGCTGGATTCTGCGAACGCGATCCGACCGGAACACCTGCAAGCCGCGCTCGCGTTTTGGGAGTGTTGCGAGCGGAGCATCGAGCACCTTTTCGGCGGCGCGACAGGAGATGTGGATGGTCAGCGGATTCTAAACGCGCTGGCCGATGGTCCGATGGCGATCACTGACCTGTATCGGCTCTTTGGGAATCACCGGGAACGCGAGTGGGTTCAGGCAAAAATGGGGATGCTAGTCAGGGCCGGAAAAGTAGTGGCAACGGTGAAACAAGGCGACCGGAAAGAGGTTGTCCAGGCGTGGACTTTGAAAGGAATGGTGCGCGAATGATTCGGCGAATCCTTCGCAATCTTTCGCTCTTTCGCATCCGTATTAAGCACCTATTGTTCGCAATCTTTCGCATGTTCTCCTACACGTTGGTTCCCTCTTCGACACAAACAAAGGACTTACATTTTCGGCACGGTGGGCAGCCGGGACGGAAAACTCTGCATTCGAAACTGCGAACAATTGCGAATGATTCACGACGGGGCGTGTTTCAACGTCCGAACTCTCCGTTTCGAGAGCGCGGCGAGTTCCAACTGGCTGAGTCGTGTGCCGACCCTGGGGCGGTTCCGAAAACCCTACTTCTGACTGCCTCGCAAACACATGAAACGGCGCGTCGCGCAAAGGTTGTTTCCGGGGTTCGGGAATCACTTGTTTCTGGAACGCCCACATGACCCGCGACAAGGCGATCGCAAAACTCGTTTCAGTGCGGCACTACTGCTTTGTGCGGGGCGTACTTGGAAAGCATCCCGATTCCGATTTCCGCCAGGCTTTTCGCACGCTGAATCGTTTGTACGTCGAAGCCCGGTACGACATCGCATTAAAACGCCGTTTTGGCGTGGGGAGAGCTACGCAGGCGCGACGAAGGGCGGCTGCCTAGGGTTCGGCATGGCAAGCGTTTCACAAATCGAACGGAATTGGTTCGGCCTACGAGAGCTGACCCAGTACGCCGCGGTGTCGGAGCGCACGCTGCGCACCTGGTTGCACCGTTCGGTTGATCCTTTGCCGGCCGTACGGATCGGAACGAAGATTCTCGTGAGCCGTTCGCAATTCGATGCCTGGCTGGAGCGACATCGACTTGATCTCATCTCTGCGGTTGACGTGGATGGTATCGTAAACGAGTTGATCGGGAGCGCGAAGTGAGTGTGAAGATCCGCAAACGAAACGGCCGTTGGTGGGTCTTCATCTGTTTTCGCAGCCGGAGGAAGGCCAAGAAAGTCGGGTCGCGCGAAGCCGCAGAGCAGGTAAAGCGCACGATTGAAGCTCGCCTCGCTCTCGGTGATTTCGGCATTTTCGACTCGAAGAAATCAGTCGCATTCAAAGACTATGGCAAGCAGTGGCTCGAACTGCATGCGAAAGCCTACTGCAAGTCATCGACCTACGAACGCTACGAGCAGGTGTTCCGCATTCATCTGTCACCGAGGTTCGGCTCGACGCCTGTCGATCGGATTAGTCGCGATGATTTGAAGCGATACCTGGCGGAGTTGGTGGCTTCAAGAAAATACGGCCTGGGAACGCTCCGCAACATCCTCGCCACCGTGCGGGCCATCCTGACGTACGCTTTCGAAGGAGGTCTCATTGCCAGCAATCCTGCGGCGCGCTTGGGAAAGTACGCGTTCGGCGGCGCCCGGAAGCGGCCAGTCGAGTTCCTTACGCGCGCCGAAGCTGAGACGCTTCTCACCACGGCCAAAACCCACCGGCCGCATCGCTACCCTCTGTTCCTCGCGGCGCTTCGAGCCGGCCTGAGGCTCGGGGAACTGCTAGCGCTGTGCTGGGACGACATCCAGTTTGGCGAAAGCGCCGACGATCCCAACCGATTCATCCTCGTGCGGCGGAATTACACTCGCGGCGAGTTCACGACGCCGAAGAACCATAAACCGCGGCGCGTTGACATGAGCAGGGAACTCCGGCGGGTACTGATGGGGCTCCGCGACGCCGCGGAAATGAAGGCATTCGAGCGCGGCGAGAACGGAGCCTCCGAACTGCTGTTTCCGTCCGCGATTGGCGGCCCGCTCGACGGGATTAACGTGTATCACCGCGACTTCCTGCCGTGCCTGGCGGCGGCAGGGCTGCGACGCGTGACTTTCCACGCATTGCGGCACAGTTACGCATCCCATTTGATTCAGGCTGGTGCTAGTCTGGCTTACGTGAAGGAACAGATGGGACACAGCTCAATTCAGGTCACGGTCGATACCTACGGTCACCTGATCGCCGGCGCCGATATCGCTTGGGCAGACAAGCTCGACGCCGCACCAGCTCCGCAACCATCTGCAACCCCCGCGCAACCGGCAGAAGACGAGATGGACGCCGAAACTCAGCAACTCCTTGAAAATGTTGGTGGGCCCGCAAGGATTCGAACCTTGGACCAACGGATTATGAGTCCGCTGCTCTAACCAGCTGAGCTACGGGCCCCACGCATGTAACGGCCTGATTTTATATCTATTTACGAGAATTGAGTACGGGATTCGGATGCCCCAAAATGGTGCACTGATGTAAATTCGCTGTACTTTTTAAAATTTCTCCTCAGTTTTCGTCGAGAAAACCTCAACATCACCATAGAAATTGGAGCCGCCGCATCGGACTCCTTGCGACGGTCCCTGTGGTGAACTGTAGTTCTTTTTCGGCGACAGTGGCGCCGTATCCAATTATGGGGCACTAGCCAGGTAGATGTCCGGTTAGCCATGAAGGCATTTTACTGCAAGGGATGGTGAATAGACCGCTGTTTACACTCGTAAACAAGGATTGACCGCCGAACGGTAGCCCTATGTTCTGGATCGCGTTGTCGGTGGCAATTGCCTGACTATACATTTTCACGGGACCGTGAAAGTTTTGCTGGAATCCGGTTCGCTTCCGCGAAGGGATTATTTTCGCGTCATCATAGCAGCGCCGGTAACCGACGCGCGCTCCGGGCCGAGGAGTATAGTGGTGCGCGAGGGAGGCCCCGATCATGAGCGGCGCAAAAAAAACCACCAAGTGGAGGGTAGAAGGAAAAGGCGTGCAAGCCAAGATCTTCGCATACTGTTCGCCCTGCAAGACTCCCCTATCGATGGGCGGCGACGATCCTATGAAAATCGCCCGTACGAAATTCACGCACGGCGACCTGTGTAACGGACGGGACGAGGAGATCCCATCTGGCATTCGAGAGAAGTACTTGCGTGCGGCCCGTTCACAAGCATGAAAAAGTTTCGAGACGAAGGAAGGAGATCAGGCAATGGAAAAAGAACTGGTCATTCCTCTGGCTGATTTAAAGAGAGTAGAAGTTAAACTCCTTTATCGACTTGTGCGCCTTACCAACCATCGGATGCACGTGGTGAGTGCTGCAATCAGAATGCTCAATACACCAATGGTGAAAACCAACTTTCCAATGCCTTGGCCCACTCGAAACAGCGGAATGTACTTCTCCCAAGTGGTACCCTCCGAAGCGAGCACCACCAGTAGGCTTCCTCCATACAAGACAGCACTACCTGAGAGACTCAGGAACGCCGTTATTCGTTTTCGCTTCTTATTTTCCATTCGACTGGGTAGCCACAGCGGAGTTAACCGGGATTTCCGTTTTGACCTCCCGGGCGACCGGTAATTTATATCTGACTGTTTCAGTTTTCAAGCCTCCAGCCAAGTTCTCGACTGCATAGCCTTTTCGGTGGTTACGTAAAAATCCCAAGGCCCAAAATTGGACTTCTCGAACCCGTTTCTCAGACACTTTTCCTTCTCCAGTCTCGATTGGCGCTAAAATCTGCTTCGATCTACCGTTTCGTCTATCCTGCTGGTAAGGGTCCGACGAGAGCCAAGTAGGTCGGCCTCAGGGATTACATACCCGAAATTCACCTGTACTGTTTTCACTGAAGGATACTTGAGTGCTCTCTCCTCGAACGCCATTTCGGGATAACTTCCGTGTGGCCGACGATTCGGGAGTCACTGACGGTAAGGGCGTTTACCGTTACCTACTGTTCTACCGTGCTAACAATGAGATCACGCTTGTGGCGCGCTCGGCACACCCTCTAGGTGGTCGTCTCCGTACACTTCGCGGATTGCCCGGACATGCTCGGCAGATATGCCGTCCCGAATGGAGCGCAAATAGTCAAGGAACTGCGCTTTGACGTTCAACGAGAACACCTTCGCCGTTTCCGGTGGCCGCAACGCGGTTGGAACGTCCAGCAACAGCGATCCGCCCACGCTGCCAGCGCCCAGCCTGTACGCACCACTGTATGCACCAACCCCGCTAATTGCTGGGATTTAGCCAACTTTTTGCAGTTTCCTAAACCGTAGGCCGGGAGTTCGACTCTCCCCAGCCCCACCATTTTCATTCCTCTTTGCAGATCACCCATTTCGATTCCAGCCGTTGCGTGTCTTGTATTTCCACCAGCGTGGTTTCCAAATTGAGTCCATATACCAACCGTTGCTGAGTCGCTTCGGCGGCTTCACGATCTTCCGCAGTTGCATCTTCTAGCCTATCGACCCATTCAAAGGCATAGTAATGTTCGCCCACAAACTTGTGTTCTGTTGCGCTGGCCGTCGGTTTTCCGAATCGCAAATACTTTTTTCTAGCCATGATCAAGCGCCGGGCAAGCCTGTTTTCCCTGTCTTCTATGTCAAATTCTATGTCAGGTCGTCACGTACAAAAAGCCGCACACAGTTTTACACGATAGGGTCGGCAGGATAGATGCCGGATTCAGGTTCGTTGTGCGGGCATTTTATCAAACGCAACTCAGCTTCATTCTTGAAATTCTGCCAGCCGGGCGCTTTGCCGTCCGAAAAAACCACCCGCCACAGATTCTGAGTTTCACGGCCTTGCTTGATTTCACTGCCTATGCTTCCTATTTTGCCCTGCCGCCTCGTGGTGATCTCTTCCACCGTGTCTTCGTTGTGAAACATTGCACTCTCCCTCCCGCGCGGATTCTAGCACGGGGCGTTTGGGGCTACCCTTTAGGCAGCGGGGGCGCGGAATGGGCAAATGAACATCTGGTACTGGTTAAACTTGGTATGGGTTTGCGCGCTTCCTACGGAATTCTTACCGGCTGCCGCGTGAGTCTTGCGACACCTTGTAACCCAGCCCGCCGCAACTCGGGCATCTAATTTTCTCACCAGTCTGCGGATATATTACTTTCCCGGTGCCCTTGCAATCGTCGCAGGTGGTTTTAATCGTCATTTCCACGTACCCCGCCGAAAGTGTACCACGTAAGAGCACGTGTCGTCCTAGTAGCACCCCTCGTCGTGCTCGTTGCGCTTGCTGTACCATTGTGGCGGCAATCGACGGCCGAGCGCGATTCGGAAAAGGAAAGACGAAGATGGCAAGAGTAAGAGCAAATAAATGCTCGTGCTGCAAAGCACCGCTTACGTCCGCGAATGCTCCGCCCAGCGTCGTCAGGCTCGCATCCGGATATTGTGTGGAATGCAGCAAGAAACTGGAATATCAGAAAAGGGAAACGCATCCCGCGAGGTTCATATTGCGACGCGCGAAAGGGAACGCGAAAGAACGCGGAATCGAATGCACACTGACGCTCGCGGACATCCCGACCATCCCTGAGGTTTGCCCTATTTTCCCGTGGATCAAACTTCGGTACCGAGTAGGAGCAGGACGACGTGCTGCCGATGATGCGCCGTCACTTGACCGCATCGACAACGCCATCGGATACGTTCGCGACAATGTCAGGATAATATCCCATCGCGCCAACATTCTAAAAAGGGACGCGAACTTTCGAGAACTCATTGCTCTAGCCGACCATCCTTCTGGAACCGTCGCTCGTGACTTCCCAGAACCCCGTTTGAACCAAGCCGCCCGGCGGCGGACGCTACGCGTGCTATGCTCCTCACGTCATGCCGCAAGGTAACGCTCTTAACTGCGATTTTCGCTTTTCTCCGATTTTCCTAAGCCATGCACAATCAATAGACTGCAGACGAAAAAAGATTCAATTCCCATAGCCGTTAGACCGGTTCGGCCATTAGCCCGCATCCACCGCAATCGCCAGCGGCCACCTTCAAACGGCTTTATCGAACGAGCGCAAGAGCATCGCGCCCACGCGCACATCCTTCTCAAATGCACGCCTCCGATAAAACACTAAGGTTTATCAGGACTTGGCCTAGGATGGAGATTCTATTGCCAACTGCGCTGGATTCACTTCTTCGCCGCCGGAACTTTCTGCTTCAATTCTTCGAACCAGTTCTGCACCACGACGATTTGCGTAAGCGATGTGTTCTTTTCGTCGGGCTTGATCATCAAGAACCGCTGGCCATCGGGAGATACATCGTAGTACGGAACGGTGAACGCCGTTGGCAGGTACGATCCCTGAAATAGCATCTTCGGTTTGCCCACGGAAAAACTGGGCTGGGTGGTAATGTCTACCGCCATCATTTTGTCGTCGCTACGGTAGAACATTTCCTTCCCGTTGGGATTCCACACGGGCTCGGAACCGCCGTCAACTGAGATTTGGTACTTTCCGCCGGGTCCCGGATATGGCTGCGCATAAACCTCAAATTTGCCGGATTCGTCGGAGATGTAGGCCAGCCAATGCCCATCGGGGGAAAACGCCGGGACACTCTCGTTGAATTGTGTTCGAAGGAAGGGCTGGGCCTTGCGGTCGCTAAGCCGCAGCACCCAGATGTCACGTCCGGTGGTGGGATTAAGTTCAACGTAGGCCAGCAATTGGCCGTTGGGAGAGAAAGACGTGGGAACGTGGGCGTATTCGCTCGTATCCAGGCGTTCCGCCCCGCTGCTGCCATCCGCGGGTTGCCAGAAAATATTCGTCGGCCCTCCTTCTTTGTTCGAATCAAACGCTATCCGCTTGCCATCCGGCGTCCAGGCCGGCACTTGGTTCAGACTCCCGCTAAACGTAAGCCTGGTCAGCGTTTCGCGGACGAAATCGTAGAGCCATATCTGCTCATTCCCCTGCTCCGCAACACTCACCGCTACCCTGCGGCCGTCCGGGGAAATTCGTGGGAACCTGTAAGCATGCGGAGGGGCGGCCAACTCTTGTTCTGTTCCATTACGGTTGACCCATACCAGCCGCTCTGCCGCTACACTCCCACCTGGAACGTACACTAGCGATCCTGTACTAGAAAGAGCGACGGTTGCGATGGGCCCACCTTGGAAGATGCCCTCTGCTACCGGAACCGCAGCACTTGTGATTTGCAGCCGCCGCGGATCAAACGGCGCGGCCATCAAGTTTCCGCCTTGCGCGTAAATCAGGTGGCCCGACGTCGCGTAGTGTGGCCACGAGCCACTGGGAATCAACTCGCGCCGTTCCCCAGAACTGAGCGACTGGGCAACGATCCGACCTGCAGCAGCGAGAAGCACGGCCTTACTGTTGGGAAGGAACTCCGGCCAGCGATCAGCGGTCTCTCTTTTTTCGGGGTCAGGCAACGCCTGCGGAGCACCTCCGGCCTCGGATATCTGCTCAAGAAAGGACGAATTTGTAGGCGCGAAGACGATTGTGCCATCGCCTCCCCAAGTGGCTCCACGGGGAACAGGTGCGTCGCCCAGAGTCGACACCGTTCCTCCGCTCACCGAAACCTTTTTTAGTTTTCCAGCTGCGAAAAAACCCAGCCATTGTCCATCAGGCGAAAAGAAAGGCGTATTGGCTCCATCGGTTCCAGCAAGGGGCTTCGCTTCGAGACTATCCAGCGCTCGCAGAAAAATCTGCCGTGTTCCGGCGTGAATCGCCACATAGGCGAGTAGGGTGCCATCCGGTGAAATTGTGACCGCAGGGTAATCCAGCGCGGCAAGCCGGTCGCCCGGCGGTAGGTTTATCACCAAGCGCGTGACTGGCCGTGGCGCACCAGGCTTGAGATTCCAAACCGCGATACCCCCGATGGCGAGAATCGCCATGGCGACGAGGCCCAACACCAAGAATTGCCGCCAGCCTACAGCTAGCCAGCTTGCAGTACTGGTAGCGGACTTCGCGGCGGTAGGAGCCAACAGTGTTTCCTGGATTTCGATGCGGGCATCGCCCGCGTCGCGAAGACGCTGGGTCTTGTCCTTCTGCAAGCAGCGTCGCAGCAGCAGCCCGATGTTCGCCGGCAAGCTGCCAGGCAACTTGGACCAGTCCGGCTCCGCTCTCACCACCGCGGCCAGAATGTCTGTTGTGTCCTCGCCGTGAAAAGCTTGGCGGCCACTGAGCAACTCGTACAGCACGCAGCCAAACGCCCAGATGTCCGTGCGCTTATCGACGGCCTTGCCCCTGGCTTGCTCGGGTGACATGTACGCGGCGGTGCCGAGAATCACTCCTTGCATCGTTGCTGCGCCGCTCATCGTCGGGGAGTTGGCAATATCCTGGCTCGCACTGTCGTCCGCGAATGCTTTCGCCAAGCCGAAATCCAGCACTTTGACTTTTCCTTCCGGCGTGACTTTCACGTTGGCGGGCTTCAGGTCGCGGTGAATGATGCCTTTCTCGTGAGCTGCTTCCAGCGCCTCGGCCATTTGCCTCGCGATCGTAAGGGTCTCATCTTCCGGAATCGCTCCACCGCGCTTGATGCGTTCTGCCAGCGTTTCGCCGGGAACTAATTCCATAACGAGGTAACTTGTGCCGACATTTTCTTCCAAGCCGTAAATCGCGGCGATATTGGGATGGTTCAGCGAAGCTAGTATTTTCGCTTCGCGCTGAAATCTGGATAGGCGGTCGAGATCGTGCGCGAATGCTTCTGGCAAAACTTTGATGGCCACGTCGCGCCCAAGCTTAGTGTCGTGCGCTTGATAAACCTCACCCATTCCACCAGCGCCAATGGCGGAGAGGATTTCGTACGAGCCGAGTTTGGTGCCTGCAGAAAGTGGCATAGGATCAAGTCGCCCAGTTTAATCGATCAGGGACCGGATAAGGAATGATTCACGGGGTAACCGGAAGTTTCCGGTGTTCCCGGTCCAGAAGTCCGGTTCTGAGAAGCTTGCCAATGCGGATTGACGAGACTCTTACCGAGCCACGGCGTATCCGGAAGTAATGCACTTGGACGTATAACGAGCTTGCCGGACAAGTGCCCTTTTCCTCCCGCATGACCCTTACTGAACGGTGACCGTCGTGCTCGGCTCGCCCGAGATCGATTTCTGCGATTGCCGGTGTTCTTCCAGCTTCTTGATGGCATCGCGCCGGTATTCGTCCAAGACCTTTGCATACGTGTGAACGATGCTCGGCGAAGAGTGTCCGAGTAATCCTGCCACGAGATTGTCCGGAGTCCCCGCCGCACTCAGTCTGCTGGGAAAGGTGGCGCGCCGGTTGTAGGTGGGAGCACGCTGCCAACGCACAGAATTCGTCGTTGTAAATTCGTAGTAGTTATTTGTTCAGAACGGTTCAAATCGAGTATAAACGGGGCAACTGGGGTTCGTTGTAACTCCTTCAGCAATATAGTAGAGTCCAAAATTTTCAGAACGCTTCAAAACGGTCCCCCGTGTTATGAGTCCGCTGCTCTAACCAGCTGAGCTACGGGCCCCACTCATGTAACGACCTGATTTTATATCTATTTACGAGAATTGAGTACGGGATTCGGATGCCCCAAAATGGTGCACTGTAGTAAATTCGTAGTACTTTTGAAGCAGTTCTGCGGAATTATCGCTACCGAAAAACCCAGAAGGAGCCGGCCAGAGTGAGCTGGCATCTGACATTCTTTAGCAGCACCCTCGTAGTAAATTCGTAGTACATTCTTGTCAGCGTCCGAAAATAATTTGACGGGCGGACGTTCGCGCCACGCCTGCCGCGAGTACGACGTCCATCGTGGAATCATCTTGGGAAGCCGCTGATGAAGATGTATTTCCACTTTTCGATTGCCGCCTCATGAAAGCCAGCGCCTTCGAGTCTCAAGGCTTCAATAGCGTGTTGGCCATCGCTGTTGACTCGTCTCGTGAGTCTCGCTTGGTCCTCGGTTGATAGGGGTAAGCTAGGTTCCGGGGAGTTGCTTTTCTGCCCATGCCCAATCGACATCGGCCTGCCAAAGCGGGCGGCCTCGTGCGATCCAATGAAAATAAGCGCAGAGACGCCGACCTTGCTCAAGAAGTTTCTTTGCTCTTCCCGACACCATCTGACCCAAAACAACACTTAGACCCTCGGGAGGGAAATTGAAGATTTGAGAACCATAGTTGAGAACGATTTCGATGCAATCTAAGAAATCTTCTTCTCGACCAGAATCGAAAGATTGCGTGGAACAAGGCGGTCCAGGCGATGATCATCAAGACGATGTAAGTACCCGATCTGAAGGCAGTATTGGGCTTGTTATAAGTCTCCACAGCAAGCAAGGCCGCGTCGCGAGCCTTTTGAAGATTGGCCGTGGCCTCGGTGGGTAGCTTTGGCATTACCGTGCATTCACCAAGTGTCAAGAACTGAGCAGATCAGGCGCCAATCCGTGGCGCCTCAAACTAAGCGTGACCGCTGCCAGCTTCTCATAATCGAGTTGGACGGCAAGACTCCCTAGAGGTTACGCCTTTTCGAGCATTTGGGCGTTCTGAGCTTGAACGCTCGGAGTCTTCGGCTCGCTGCGCCCCTACTTCTGCATTTCAATCTGAGCGGGCTCGTTCGCCTCGATTTCCGGCACCCCTCGATAACTCTTAATCAAGCCCCTCGCGCAGACTTTCTTGCTCGCATACTTCGCCTCGGGATCACCACACTTGGAGCGGTCACTTCCCCAGATCACGATCGTGAAAATCTCCTTTGGGTATGGCTCATCCAGGTTCAAGAAAGTGGGAGTTCCGCGGCTCTTCGTCGCATAACGAGTGCTGGCAACGGTCCCGCAAACGGTAGCGTTCTCACCGAGGTGGTCCTTTGCCTGAGCCGCTGTCAGTTTGTTCTGACCGCTCGTGCTGGCCGGCACCAGAAGCAGGACGGATACGAACAGTAGGTATGAACGTTTCTTCCGCGTCACCCCACTCCTCCCTTCCTCTTTCAATTTTTCTCCAACGCAGCCGTGAGCTTCACCTCGGAGTCAGCAAGAACGGTAATCTCTTTCGACCAGTCCTTGTACCCGGCCAGCGAAACGCGAATCGTGTGTTTTCCGGCTGGGATCTTTAATGTCGCTGGCGCATTTCCCACGAATGAAGAGTCCAAGTACACGTCCGCGCTGGGCGGTGTGGAGTCAACACTGATGGAACCCGGATGGCTTGACGACGGCGAATTGGCTGTCTCCTCTTCGCCATCCTTCACAACAGTCGTCTTAACCTGCGTGGGAACGAACTCACGGTCTTTTTCCGCCACGGCGACCGGTTGGCGCGTGGAGCTTGCGAGTGCTTCCAGGATGGCTCGATAATTGTCCTTGTCTCCCTGAAGCAGCAGCCCCGCGTGTTTTCCATTCGCATCGTCGCAGTCAATTCCGATGAAATGGAGTCGGGTCTTGTGAAACAGCCCAAAGAGGGCGACAGGTGCCACCAGAACAGCGAGTGCAATCATCGTCCCGACTCGGCGGTGGGCCTCTTGCCCATAGCTGAGGCCTGTCACGCTCGAAGTGGGAATACTTAAGCTCTGTCCGTCCTTCAGCTTAAGAGTGATGAGGTCGGAGGTGACAGTCAGCTGATTGTGCCACTCTTTCGGATCGACCTTGCTTGGAATCGTCCCGCCATTGTAGCGAACCCGATCGAAACTGTTTCCCTGTCCATAGGCGACCACAGCCACACACAGGATAACGGCCAGCGGAACGCGTAAGAGTGACCTCATGTGCGCTCCCGTCTATTGTGAACTCGGGGCCTGATTCTTAGCTGATTGATACACTACCTGAACCATATAACACAGTCCCTTGCCGGTCCATCGCGATTTAAGGACTGGCCGCCAACCCGCATGCTGGTCACGCTGAAACACGCCCCAAAACGGGTTCGGGACGGGGAAACGCACCGATTTATACACCAATTGCAGCCGTTGCAGCGGTTCAAGGCGGGTTTTGGACGTCTGGATTGGGGTTTACGTGGGGTTTCGCTGGTAAACGCTGTGCAACGAGATTTTGGAGGGATTCAAGCGCGCCGTCCGTTCTTGTCTCGATTCGGATCCTCACGTGCCACCGATCTGCTGGCTTTCCTCCCTCTCTTGCCATCCATTTCTTGAAGTCGCCTATCTTCACCATGTGCTCCACTGCGGCTGGCTGGACAGCGACTCTCACGGTTTCCAATCCCTGTGCGATCTCTTCGGCCCACTTGCTTTCTTTGATCGCCTTCAGGCCGAGCGCCACAGCTTCATAGAGGGTTTCAGAATGAACGTCGGGTCCGGCCGAACGGCTGGGGTTTGGCCTGCGTTCGCACCGCGACCGAAGATCATCGCATCGCGCTGACGGGGATTGTTTGCTTTCGGTCTGTGGTTCACGGCCGGGTAACAGCGCCGTGCACGGTTGCTTTCATCGCGTACAACGCTGCGTCTGCTGCGAGGAGGAGGAC
>Ga0187872_10000571_pt1 | contig 41833 bp, 44 predicted proteins | sample June2016WEW_16_4_FD_132973 | JGI IMG/M metagenome (GOLD analysis project Ga0187872, IMG submission 132973) | Peatland microbial communities from SPRUCE experiment site at the Marcell Experimental Forest, Minnesota, USA - June2016WEW_16_40 | ecosystem: Environmental > Terrestrial > Soil >...
CCATGGTGAGGACCAAAGCCGAGTGGTGGAATCCGCAATGTTACGTGCTTCCGGCCTTTGGCACACTCGGCAATTCCGGCCGCGACTCGCTCAATAACCCCAATTTCACCAACCTGGACTTCGCGATCTTCAAGGACACTAAGCTGACCGAGAAGCTCACCATGCAGTTGCGGGCGGAGTTTTTCGATATCTTGAATCACCCCAACTTCACCACAGCAGCAGCTGGATTCAGTGCCAGCAGTGCGCAGGTCGACTTGATGAGCCCCTCCGGCCTCGTTTTGCCCACGAATCCGAACTATTCGCAACTTTCCAATCCGGCTGCCTATGTGGAACCGACCGCCACCACCGCCGGTGGCGCGATCTGCAACCCGTCGCGGCAAATCGGCGTTCCGGGCACTGGCCCCTGCTACCTCCCCTCGACCGCACTGAGCACGACCTTCCCGGGGGCGAATGGCGGCCAACGCCAGATTCAATTCGCTCTGAGGTTTATGTTCTAGGCCTCAGGGCGCCTTTCCTCAACTTTGCCGGCGGCAACCTTGGATTAGGGATCGTCTTAATCAGCGCACTTAACGGCGCACCGACGATTCTAGCCAAGCAGTATCTAAACCACCCGCGGCTGCGGTCAACTCCTCAATCGTCGGATTCATGCGGTCCAACAGTTCCAGCTAGCGGGGTTATCGTCACGCCATCGATGAGTTCGTTGACTGGTATTGTTCAGAACCGCGCTTGGCCTTCAACAGGATCGTGGTCTTGCGCTATCGCTCTCATCTCGAATCCCGTCAACTCGCCCCCGGAACCATCAATTTGCGTCTTGGCAGCCGTGCGTCGGCTTGCCTACGAGGCGGCCGACTGTGGTCTTCTCAGCGCTGATTTGGCGGCCGGTATTCGTCGCGTCAAAGGGGTGAAGAAGCTGGGCATTCGACTCGGCAACTGGTTAACGGCAGAACAAGGCAATGCGCTTTGGCAAGCGCCCGATCGTCAGCGACTGAAAGGAAAACGCGACCGAGCCTTGCTCGCATTGTTACTCGCGTGTGGGTTGAGAAGGCATGAAGCTGTGACTTTGACATTGGATCATCTCCAGCAGCGCGAGGAGCATTGGGCCATTGTGGATCTGGTCGGCAAGGGAGGCCACGTTCGAACGGTTCCGGTTCCCGATTGGGTGCGAACCGAACTGGACGATTGGCTCACCGCAGCCGCAATTGATCGAGGAAAGCTGTTTCGCCGGGTCAACAAAGTAGGAAGGACATGGGGAGATGGGATGACGGTAAAGGCGCTTTGGCACATCGTGAAGGAATCCGCCAGAAGCATCGGAGTGGGATCAGGCTGGTTCCCGACGGCAGGGAAAGATACGTGGCACGGGGCACGTTCGATTTCTTAGGCGGAAACGGACTACGCGTGAGTGGTGCCGAGGGCGCGGTACGCACTATATTGCCTATGCTGGAAGTCGCCGTGCCGTTTGAGGGCGTGTTCCGGAGAGTGGCTTGATCCTACGGGAGAAAATGTTGGTAATGACTCCAAAGCGGACCAGATCGACATGATTGTAACGGTAAGAGATTGGCTTCGGAAGCATCCAGAGAGCTGTAAGAGGTTATTACCACCTAGCGGTAATAACTCTAAGGGTGGACGACCCTGGGGGTGTGCTGCCGGAAAGCATGGCGGGTCGAAATGCATCAGTGACTACTTTTCCGCTCAGTGCGTTAATCTGGCGTTATTCAGCCCTGTAGAAAACGGGGCGAGCGCGGGAAGGAGAAACCGTCTTCTAACCGCGCTCAAGCCCATTGCCCAGTAGGAGGACTGGGCGCTTTGCCAGCGTGGATGCACGCCATGCTGGCAAAATCATCACTGCGATCCTGCCGGAACACTGGACAGGCCGTATTCGGCATCGATGTAAGGCTGTCCTGAAATCGCATGTCGCAAACGCAATTCCTCAGCGGCGAGACGTGACATTTCCGCCAGTTCTGGTTCACAAGCTGCTGCCGCGGCATTCCGCTCTTGCAGGGCCTCGGCCGAGGCTGCGAACCCAGCCCGGAGTTTTTCTTTAGCTTTCTCCAAGCGTAATGCCCATGCCGCCAGTTCCTTCTGTGAGGCCCATCGTGGGACGTGCTGGCCTCTAGTCTCCATCAAATGAAGTCCCCCTAGTTCGCCTTGCGCAAATTCTTGAGCAGCTACGGCGTTTTGAAGGTTCAATTCAGCATTCCTGAGTTCTCGTTCCTTGGTTGCGACAATGGAGGATTGCTTTCTGCACGCTGCGCGCGCAGCTTCGCGCAGCTGCTCAAGGGTTAGCGTCCGTTCCTCTCGGCACGCTGCTAGGAATGCGTCCGCCGCTGCGAGGTCGATGGTGGTTTGGCCTAGCAAGGACTCTTTCATCTCTCGCAGCTCTTCGCTGATTGGCTGTGGAGAGGCTATGCGTCCCATCACCGTTGCGAGCAAGCTGGATTCCTCCTCTGGCGGGGGAGCACTTGGGGCCACAGTTTCCGCCCGCACCAGCGGAGTCAGGCCTTGGGCTGACTCAAGAAACGGTGCGTTCGGGGGGGAGACAGCTCCGAAGTTGCTGACAGATCGGTCAGACAGTTGCCGCGTTCTTGTGTGCATGTCAGTCCTTAATCCTGCCCGACACCAGGCAGATTCCTTGTTTGGCCCAAAAATCGATGATTCGCTGCTTTGTTAGTGCGATGCCAGTCGCCGGTTTCCGATCGTGCGCCACGCTGCGGTCTTTCGATACCTGGGCGCGCTGCTTGTCGTCCGCCAGAATCTCGTCGAGCAGGTCGTGAATCCGCCGCCGGAATCCTGGCCTCGGTGGCAGTGGTTCCTCGGACGCCTCGGGTTGCTCTTCGTCCAATTCGGCCTCCGGTTCATGGAGGGCCAGATTCGGATCGTTCCTTTCGCCTTGATCGCCTTCCTCCCCTTGGAAACCTGCGTTATATCCCTGCGCAATCGCGTTGGTCACCGCGTTGTTGAACAGCCCTTCATCCAGCGCACGATCCAGCGCGGCATGTAGCCGATGCGAAGCGCTCTGGTCCATGTTGGCGTGCGACATCGCGTTGTCCAGAACCGCATGGAGAAACTTCCGACCTGCGAACTTCGCAATCGCGGCGTCCCGCCCGTATGGGGCAGATTCAGCTGCGCCCTCGCCTACCGCGATGTGAGTCCCGCGCCAATCGGTCTGGCTGGTGGCCTTCGCATTGCGGGCCATCAGCTTGGGGTCAACCGCGAAGGTTTGTGGCTGTGGTGCTGCGAAATCGGATGCTTTCATGTTCCTCTCCTAAAGATGCTCAGCATTGAATCCTGTTGCGGATTGGTGGGTGACGCGGCTGTGTTAACGATCAGAGCGTTAGCCGGAGCTGTCTTCTTAGCCAATGCTTCCCCGGCAGCGCTCAGCAGTGGCGGGACACCATTCGGATTCGCATTGTGTTCTGTCGTTGCTTCCGTGAATTCTGTGCCGGTGGTTTCGCCCGTCGGTTTCACGGTTTCCTTCTGTCAATCTTGCGAATTGCTCGGTCGAGTCCCAAGCCACCTTCGGCCTGTGTGATCTCGCAACCCTCATCCAACTCCTTGCCGCTGCTGCGGAGTGATCGCGGACGCACCTGATTCCATTCGAGGCGCGGATCGCGCTGCGACGATGTTGCGTCGCGTTGCACGTCGTTTTTGGTGATGTCGCTCATTTTGTTTCTCCTCTGTTCAGTTCAACCAATCTTCGCAATCGACGAAAAACATGATTGTTATTCCATCGAGCAGGAGTTGGAATTCACGTGTATTCTTCGCGTGCGCCATTTTCAGCAACGTCGCAGTGATGGCCGCAACCTTGTCTGTTTCGATCTGCCTCTTGACCTCTTCGGCGTTCATTGGCTTCCTTTGGCCTGCTCGTCCAGTTCGTGGAGGGAAATCAGCCCGTCGAGAATGTTGGTGATGTGGAATTGCGGATTCTCGCCCCGTTTCGCCTTGTCGTGAGCCGCGCGCATGCGCCGGATCAGCTCACTGCGCTTCGTCTCCATTTGCGTCGCTATTTCTGCCATTACCCTCCTCCTGTAGAATGGGCGGTCCCGCTCTCCGGCCCTCTTCGGCCATCAGCTTGCACAACTCGGTTAGCGGGTCGGTGTCGCTGGAGACATGCAGGGCTTGTGCTGGACGACCCTCGGCGCGGTCTATCAGTTCCGCTGCCGCTGCGCGATCGCCGCGCAGTATCTGGGTGCCGAGCATCTCGACCGTGACCTCTGCGCCAGTCCGTTCGTACGGGTCGCCGGGCACCTTCGCAGCGAACCAGGCGCGAGCGGCCTTTCCCACCTCGGCGAAAGATGGCCGGCCTCCTGGGTTGGCGCGGTTGCCAGGCTTGAAACGGTGTTGCACCCCGAAAGTGTTTCCCAGAGGGAAGGGCTTTCCCCGCGGACGCTTCTTGAGCTTGCGGCGCAGAAGCGGCGCTAATTTACGCATGGCTCTCACGTTACCGCCGCCATGGCTTTCTGCGCTCTTCGGCGGAAGACGGTGCGAATGCGGTCGAGTTCATCGTCTTCCAAACTGACCCGTCCGGTTTCCGCAAACACGATCCGATTGATCGGGATGTTCGCTTCTTGGGCGACGTTATGCTGGGTAAGACCGAGCAACCTTCGCTTGCGCGCCAGAGTTTTGTGATCGCCCCGTCGCATTCTTTTCATCGGGTAAAACTCCTTTACTGCCACCACAATTAAGTTACTTGGGTCGGCGTTTTCGTGTGGTGCTCGCTTTTCCCAGGTCGTAAAACCCGCTGCTCGCGTTCGCTCCACCATGCTTCGGCCGACGCTTGACGGATTTTGGAAAGGGATCGCGTTTCGGTCTTGGCTCCACTTCCACCAGGATCACGGCGCAGCGAGGGCATCCTTTCACGCTGCACCTGAACTTCCGACCGACGATCCTCTTGTCTTTGTCCTCGATGGTCTCGACCAGTCGCATCAGTCTGCCAACGTGGAGAGGGCATTTGGGCTTCATACGGGAATATACCGGGCGAAAAACGGCGCTTGGCTAAACGGACTAGACGAGGGGGTGATGTGCGTATTTGCTTGGGTTTTTGGGCAGCCATTTTCATAAGCTCTTTCTAAACATTCGTCAGGGCTGCCTGAAAAGGGTTTCGAGGGCATTGACGAAGCATGATTGCTCGCGTTGACAGGCGATTTGCGGGGTCGTCCGGGCGAAACCGGGGTTTCCCCTTGCCCCGGCGGAAAAACGCGGGGTTCGGGGTCTGTCCGAGATTCTGGAAACATCTGTCTGACTTTGGAGAGAGGGGTTTGGTTTTGGGTTTGTGCGATAGCACAATCTTTTTTCTTTTCTACTCGGGGGCTTCTGGCCCCCGTAGTCTGTTACTAGTTAGGGGAAATACCGAAATTCCCCTACTTTCGGGGAAAGTGTGTTTCGGTTATGAAATTTCCCCCCTAACGTTCGGGGAAAGAATTCCTTCGACCAGTTGTTTCAGCCTCTTCCTACCCCAACGCTTCTTGAACACTCGCAGGCCCTTCCTGAGTAGCAACGACACCTCTTTTTCGCCCCAGAGTTGAGTTGCCCGCCCGCGACTCGTGATGATCTCGGCCTTAATACACTTCGACGCGGCATTGTTTTCGAGTCCAAAGATGCAGTAATACCGTTCACCTTTTTGGTTCGGTTTGGCGTCATAGAGCCAAATGCGCCCGTTGCGCCCCTGCCCGGTTGCGGCTAGTTCGCTCGGCTTGCGCGGCGTACTGTCGCTGTGCTGCGCGACCCTTTGGCGTTTTGGCTGAGACTCTTCGGAGGGAGAGGCCGAATCATTCATTGCAACCGGAATTCCGTCCGAAATACTGTTAGCGAGTTTGAACTTTTCTCTCTGCGTTGCCTCGTGTTCATCGAAGGCACGCATCAACAACTTGTTGAGCTTTTTGATCCTGGCGGGCTTAGTTACGTCGGTGGACGAGCGACCACGGATGCGTTCCCAGCAGCGGGTTTGCTCTTTGTCTCCGCGCGGATCCAGACCCCATTCCCAGGTCCAATGATATGTTCTGTCACCAACGGTCAGCCGAGACGAACTCTGATCCACCTCTAAGACAGCCTTGTTGCTGTGATGATCCTCGTGGCTCTTCTTCATTTGAGTTCCTCCAGAACTGTTTTTGGAGGCCAGCCGGACGGTGTGGGAAAGCTCTGGAGGAGAAAACCCAGCGCCGCCCAACTGACCTCTTACATAACTTACTTTTTACTTTGGCTTGGCTTGCCTCCTTTCCCTCCTTTCTCGTTCGGCCCGTATCCCTTCGATAAAGTCCAATTCGCATCGGAGATCGGGAGTGCCTACTTCCCGCAACGATATGAACGCTACCGGCACAGCGCCCGTGCGGATGTTTTCAATGTAGTAGTCACCCAGCCGCTCCCAGCGTGGGTCATTCGCCCGGCATCTCACAATCCTTTCGCCATGCGGCGCTAGGTGGTAATTGATTCTCTTCAATCGTTTCGCTGCCGTCATCTTTGCCTCCGGAGAAATTAAACCCGCCCCCTCCACTTGTCTGACGGAATCCGGCATCTCTTTATAGATAAAACCCCGTCCAACGCGGCTCCTTGAAAGATTTAGGCGAAGAGAAGGCGAAACTGCCCGTTTCGGGGGTAGGAGGGCCAAAACACCCTTAAGACCCGGCAAATCGGCCTTAAAACGCGAGCAATGGCATGATTAAAGCGCCCTAATTTCGGCCCTAACCGTCATTTAACTACCTAGATAATGGTCACTGTAGTATAGTGCCCGCGCCGGGAAAACAGGCCCCGGCAGAGGAGGAAAAAGCGATGGAAGTCGCGCTATATGTTCGAGTTAGCACGGGTCGGCAGGAAGCTAAGAATCAGCTCTCACAACTGCGTCAGTTCGCCAAGAAACAAGGCTGGAAGATTGTTCGCGAGTACAGCGACACGGACTCTGGAAGCAAAGCGGATCGCAAGGAGTTTAAGCGGTTGTTTGCGGACGCCGCGAAGCGGGAGTTCGACTTAGTTCTCTTTTGGGCGCTTGACCGCTTTTCGAGGGAAGGCGCATCGCAAACTCTCGCGTACCTGAACCGACTAGAGAATTACGGCGTAGGCTTTCGCAGTTTCACCGAGCCGTACTTCGACAGTTGCGGCGCATTCAAAGATGCGATCTTGGCGATCATGGCCACGCTCGCGAAACAAGAAAGGATCAAAATTTCGGAACGTACCATCGCAGGTTTGCAGCGTGCTAGAGCCGAAGGCAAGACACTAGGTAGGCCGCGCTGCGAGGTAGACCTAGCCTCGATCCGGCGCTTGCGGCGGCAGGGGCAATCGTGGCGTCAGGTCGGGCAAGAGTTGGGCGTCAGTGCTGCGACGGCCTTGTTGCGCTGCCGTTTGGAAAAGGGTAGCCGGAATCGCTCGCGCCGAAACAGCGGAAATGCGGCGATTTCGGCGAGGCGTCGAATCGTTTGAGAGACGGAGGTTTTTTCGCTAGCAAACTGAGGCGACCGGGTTTCATCCCTATGTGCATAGCAGCCCCAAGTCGCCTCGAAGGCCGAAGAAGCCACGGCCAGAATTACGGCCCGAACTCCGCGAGTTTTTGGAACGGTGCATTATTCCAAGCTTGGCGGACAAATGGTTTGCCGAGAATGTCGGCAGAAAGAAGAAGCGATGAAGCTGCGATGCGCCGTCTACGCCCGGTATTCGTCTGATCGACAGAGCAAAGCTTCGATCCCGGACCAAGTGCGAAATTGCCGAGAATTTGCCGAGCCTCGCGGATGGGAAGTTCTCGCCGATCACATCTACAGCGACGAAGCAATCAGCGGCGCTACGTCGGAACGGCCTGGATTGAAACGTCTGCTGGAGGCAGCTACGTCCAAGTCGTTCGACATCGTTCTGATCGATGACACTTCGCGCCTCTCCCGCAAGCTGTCCGACTCGATCAACCTTTCCGACCGTTTGCAGTTTGCTGGCGTGCGCATCGTGTTCGTATCTCAAGGGATCGACTCCGACAACGAACAAGCGGAAGTCCTCCTCGCAACGCACGGCATCGTGGACTCGCTATACATCCGAGAGCTGGGGAAAAAGACGCATCGTGGGCTGGAAGGCCGGGTGCTCAACCAACTGCATCATGGCGGGCGAATATTCGGCTATCGATCTGTGCCTATTGAGGACCCGGAACGCCGCGACCAGTACGGGCGGGCTGCAATAGCAGGGGCAAAGTTACAAGTCGATGAGGAACAGGCGAGGACCGTACGCAAGATTTTCTCGCTGTATGCCTCGGGGCTGTCTCTGAAAGCTGTCACGAAGAAATTGAACAAAGAGCACGTCCGTTCGCCGCAGCCGCGCCCTAGCCGACAGCAATCGTGGTCACCCTCTAGCATCCGCGTCATTCTGCACAACGAACGGTATCGCGGCGTGCTGACGTGGGGGAAGACCCGGAAGATTCACAACCCACAGACTGGACTCCGCGTAAAGAAGGCAAGCGAGGAGTCCAAATGGATTCGCGTCGAAATGCCCGAGCAGCGGATCGTTTCCGAGAAACTGTGGAAGGCCGTAACCGAGCGCCTAGCCTTCATCAACCGCACGTACGGCATAGCCGGAAGGAAGGGCGGGAAGATGAATTTGCGGGCTGCCGCAAGCCCTTACATCTTCTCGGGCCTGTTGAAGTGCGGCGTGTGCGGATCGAATTACATGCTGGTGTCGGGAGGCGGAAAGAATAAGTACGGCTATGTTCGCGGCGCTGACTACGGGTGCCCGAACTATGCGTTCCGGGGAACCTGCACGAATTCGCGGCGGGTTAAGCGAGATACGCTAGAAGCGGAGTTGCTGTCGAAACTGCAGCGCGACGTTCTGTCCGATGCGGCTATAGATTTCGTCCTCGAAAAGCTGGGAGAGGAAATCGAGCGGCGCTTCGCGGCAATGGGCGGGGAGATGGACGCCATGCGGAAGCGGAAGGGCGTGCTGGAAACGGAGATCGGAAACCTGTCCCGCGCTATCGCTAGCGGTCCTGATGATGTGCCGTCGCTGAGAGCAGCAATTGTAGAACGCGAGAAAGAAATCTCGGGCCTAGTCGAGAAAATCACCGGGAAGGGAAAAGGCTCCGTACAAAAGCAAATTGTTGGCCTTCGGAAGTTCGTCCGCGAGGGAGTAATGGACATACGGGAGGCCCTAGCTGGGAAGCACGGCCAGCCCGCCATCGTGCGCCAAGAGCTATTCCGGCACATTGACGCCATTATACTGCTGCCAGAAGGCGAGGAAATTCGCTACAAAGGCAGCTGGAAATTGTTAGGCGATATAAAGTGTGCCGAGGGGCAGAGTTGAACTGCCTACGCCGGCCTTTTCAGGGCCGCGCTCTACCGGTGAGCTACCTCGGCACCGGAACAACACCAGATTTTACGGAAAGCGCGGCGCAGTGGAAAGAGAAAAACAATTTCCTCGCGAGAGGCCCCGAAGAGAGATCCTTCAGCCGACCAAGAACAAAAGCGTCGGCTTCAGGTTCGTGCCTAGACTACGGTGGAGTTACCGGACTCCCGAAACCGGAGATGACGACCCACGACCCTGCTCGAGTCGTCAGCGCGTTGATTCGTCGAACTCGCGCATCCAGTCCCTTTTCTTCAAGACTTCCCGCGGCCTTGTTCCGTCGGCCGGCCCAACGATGCCATCCTTCTCCATCAAGTCGATCAAACGCGCGGCTCGACCGTAGCCGATCCGGAGGCGGCGCTGGAGAGTGGAAGTCGAAGCGCGCCCCATTTCGCACACGACGCGGACGGCATCCTGATAGAGGTCGTCGTCCACTTCTTCATCGCCGCCGTCGGCTGCGTCCGCACCGCCGCCCATAACGCTCTCGTCCTTAGGCGGCCTGAGCAGCTCTTCGTTGTAGATGGCTTTCGCTTGGTCGCGCCAGAAGTCCGCCACGGCTGCGACTTCCCTTTCGTTGACGTAGGGACCGTGAACGCGGTGCAGGCGCGACGATCCCGCCGGTAAATAGAGCATGTCGCCCTTGCCAAGAAGCGATTCCGACCCGTTGGCGTCGAGAATCGTTCGCGAGTCCACCTTGCTCGCCACGCGGAAGGAGATGCGCGCCGGAAAATTCGCTTTGATCAGACCCGTGATGACGTCGACGGACGGGCGCTGGGTGGCCAGGATGAGATGGATTCCTACCGCTCGCGCCATTTGTGCGAGGCGCGTGATCGATTCCTCGACGCCGTTCGTATCCACCATCATCAGATCGGCCAGCTCGTCGATCACGATCACCAGGTAGGGAAGCGGCCGGTGTTCCTCGTCTTCGGCGCTTTCGAACAGCGACAGGGATTGCCCTTTCCCGAACGTGCGGTTGTACTGCTCGATATTCCGGACGCCGCGCTGCGCAAGTGTCTTCAGGCGCCGCTCCATCTCGCGGGTCGCGTTCCGCAGGACGTTTGCGGCCACTTTCGGGTCGGTCACGACCGGCGTGAAGAGGTGCGGGATATCGGCGTAGAGGCCGAGTTCAAGCCGCTTTGGGTCAACCAGCACGAGTTTCAATTCATCCGGAGTGGCTTTGTAGAGCATGCCCATCAACAGGGAATTGATGAAGACGCTCTTGCCCGTTCCCGTCGCGCCCGCGATCAGGAGGTGCGGCATCTGCGTGAGATCGGTGACGCGGATGCGCCCGATCAGGTCTTTTCCCATCGGCAGAGTCAGCTTCGAAGTCGAATGCGAGAATTCCGGCGACTCGATCACGTCCCGGAGAGCAATTGTTTCGCGGCGAGCGTTCGGCACTTCGATGCCGACGGTCGATTTTCCCGGAATGCGCTCGATCAGAATGGACTCGGCGCGCAGCGCAAGGCAGAGATCGTCGCCGAGGCCCGTGATCCGGCTGTACTTGATTCCCGCCTCGGGTTTGAATTCGAAGGTCGTCACGACCGGCCCCGGATTGATCTGCGTGATATGGCCCGCGACGTCGAACTCGGCGCACTTCTGCTCGATTGCGCGGGCACATTCTTTCAGCTCGCCCTCGTCCATCTTTTCGCCGCGTTCGGCGTTGTGCAGCAAGGTCGGCGAGGGCAGCTTGAAGCTGGTCCGCCCGCGTGAAATCTTCGGCTCCGTGCCCGGTGTTTTGGGCGAAGGCGCGGCATCCGGGTCGCGGAACTTGATTACGGCGGGCCCGCGCTCCGTCAGTATCGGCTCGACGCGCCCTGTAGTCTCGATCTCCTCGTCTTCGTCGATCTCCTTCGTCGAAATCCGTTGCTGGGCCACCGGAGGCCGCCCCGCGATCTTGATCTCCTCGACGCGCTTCCGCAGGCGGACGGCTTCACGCTCCTCGCGCCACTGCTTCGCCCGCGCAATCCAGCCGCCGACCAAGCCCTCGCCGCCCATCGGCTTTTTCATCCATTGCACCGCGGCGCGGAACGAGAAGCTCGTGGTCAGAAACAGCGCGGTTAACAGCGTCGCAATGGCCACCAGATGAGCGCCAAAGGGGTTGAAGGCCGCACGCAGACCCTGCGCCAGGATTGAGCCGAGCAGCCCTCCCGGCGGTAGCGCGCCGCGCACATCCGGGATGCGAGCCAGCGCCATCTCCGCGGCCAGCGAAGCAAGGAGCATTGCCGATCCAACCAGCCTCGCCACCGGCGCTCCCACCGTCTGGCTGCGGAACCAGCGCATTGCCACGACGAGCATCCCTATCGGAAAGAGAAACGCCGCGTAGCCGCCCAGCTGGAAGAACAGATCGGCCAAATACGCACCGACGGGTCCGATCCAGTTCCGCGCCGGCCCCGCTCCGGGTGGCGGCGCCGATACGTCGAAGGAGGCGTCGTGAGGCGAATAGGAGAGCAGGCTCAGTGCGAGCAGGGCTGCCAGGCTGAGCCCTACGAAGCCGATCAGCTCATTGAAGCGTTTGTTTTCCGTTGGTGTAAGAACGCGCACAAAACATCTCCGTTTGCCCTCTGGGACCCCATCGCGCAGGACCAAGAAAGCTTTCCGTGGCTGGATAGGGGAAGGCCTGCTCGGGCCGTGCGGGCGCTATCGCACGGAGCCCAGCGGGAGGAACGCCCACGAATATAGCAAACAAGGTGCGAGAGTAAACATCGATCTTTGAAGATTGTGCAAACGGAAAAGGGGCCGGACGATGTGTCGAACACCGAGAGATCGAAAACCGCAAGGAGATTTAATCCGAGACGCGGATTATCCACTCCTGGTGGAGGGCCAGCGACATGACGACGGCGGCAGCAACGAGACAGTAGACGCCGAAGACATACCAGCGCCCGGTCTCGAGCCAGCGGCTCAGCCATTTCAGGGCCAGCAAGCCGGCAAGGAAAGCGAAGACGGCTCCGAGGACACTGGGCACGACGGCGGAGGTCAGCATCGAACCAAGGTGACCGTGCTGAGTCTGAATCAGCCGCCACGCCTCGCGCGCAATCGCGGCAGGGGTAAGGATCACCGCGAGAGCGAAACTAAAATCCTCGGAGCGCACCTTCCCCACGCCGAGGAGCATGCCAGTCGAGATGGTTGCGCCGGAGCGAGAGAAGCCGCGAATCAGCTCTTCCGCGACGATCACATGAGCCGAGCTCGAGACGGGAAGTAGTTCAGCCAGCCCCTGCACAACAGCCAGAACGATCACGTGCAGCAAAGACATGAGAGCAATGCCGCCTTCCTGATTCTTCGGACAGAACGACGAACGGGCGCATCACGCGAGGGGTTTGACCATCGAGTAGGCGTCGCGTCCTCCCGGATAGTAGCCCTTCTTCACCCCGCGAGTACGATAGCCATGCTTCTGCCAGAACGCAATTGCGGGCGCATTGTCGGTCGCCGTTTCGAGCGCTATCTCTTTCGCACCGCTTGCGGCGAGCCTGCGCTCCACTTCGCGGAGCAGCGCCGTCGCCACGCCTTGCCGCCTGTACGCCCCGAGCACGTCGATCGTGACGATGTAGCCCCAGTCCTCTTCGTGCGCCGTCACGCAAAACCCGACGATCGCGGGTTTGTCCACTCCGGTTTCCGCCACGACGCATTCGGCGCCGGGGAACCGCAAATAGTTCCGCAACTCACGCCGCGAATATGCGATCGTCGGCTCGTAGCAAGCCTGGTCAATTTCGTAGAGGGTTTCGAAATCGGCGGGCCGGTAGGGGCGCAATGTGAGATTTGAAGCCACGGAGTCACGGAGCCACAGAGAGAGGAGGTCGAAATCGACCGTCCAGATTCACCCTACACTTCCAGAATGACGGGCAGGATAAGGGGACGCTTGGAAGTCTGTTTGTTCAGGTAGCGTTTCAGGTCGACGCGAATTTTTTCCTTGATGACGCTCCAGTCCATCTTTTCCTCGGCACTGGATTGTTCAATCGTCTTTAGGATCACTTCCCGCGCTTTCGTCAGGATCTCCTGGCCGTCGTCGCTCGGCAGAAATCCGCGGGTCACGATTTCGGGCGAGATTTCGATGCGCCCGGTGTGCTTGTCGATCGCGATGATCGGGACGACAACGCCATCTTCGGAAAGATGGCGCCGGTCGCGGATCACGACGTCCTCGATCTCTTCGAGGGAGCCCGAATCAACCATTACGCGCCCGGCAGGCACGGGTTCCCGCTCGTGGGCGCCCCCATCCGCGGTGAATTCGAGCGGGTGGCCGCTCTCGAGGAGGAAAATCTGCCCGGATACCGCCCCCACCTGTTCGGCCATCGCCGCGTGCTGAAACAGCTGCCGGTATTCACCGTGGAGGGGGATGAAGTATTTCGGCCGAACAAGCTGGAGCAAAATCTTCATTTCTTCCTGGCTCGCGTGGCCCGAGACGTGAATCGGCGCGGACCGCCCGCCTTCGTAATAGACGAGCACGCGGCGCCGGAAGAGGTGGTCGATCATGCGGAAGATCGCCTTTTCGTTTCCTGGGATGATGCGGGCCGAAAGGATCACCGTGTCGTTTTCTCCGACGCTGAGCATTCGATGGTTATCCACCGCGATCCGCGAGAGCGCCGACATCGGCTCGGCCTGGGTGCCGCTTGCGAGCACGACGAGCCGCTTCGGATCGAAGGTCCGGATATCCTGCGGCCGGACGACGCTGCCATCCGGGATGCGCAGCTTGCCGAGCCCGTGCGCGATCTCGATGTTGTCCACCATGCTTCGGCCGACGAACCCGATCTTCCGCCCCACGGACCGCGCGATCTCGATGACTTGTTGGATGCGGTGGACGGAACTCGAGAAGCACGAGACCACGATCTTTTCCGGCGCGGCGCGGAACAATTCCTCCAGGCGAATGACCACGGCCCTCTCGGAGGGCGTGAAACCGGGCCGTTCGACGTTCGTGCTGTCGCTGAAGAGCGCGAGCACGCCTGCCTGTCCGTAGCGCGCGAACGCGTGCAGGTCGAACGGCTTTCCGTCGACGGGCGTCGGGTCAATCTTGAAATCTCCCGTGTGGATGATCACGCCGACGGGCGTGCGAATCGCGAGCGCGACGCAATCGATCGTGCTGTGGGTCACGTGCAGATACTCGACCTGGAACGGCCCAAGCGTCGTGGTTTCACCCGGCGCGACCTCGTGCAGCTTGGCTGAATCGAGCAGGCCGTGCTCTTCGAGCTTCTTTCGCACGAGCGCGAGCGTGAACTGCGTACCATACACCGGCACACTGAGGTCGCCAAGGATGTAGGGAATCGCGCCGATATGGTCCTCGTGCGCGTGCGTCAGGACGATCGCGCGGACCATCCGCTTGTTCTGCTTCAGATAGGTGATGTCGGGGATCACGATGTCCACGCCGAGCAGCTCTTGCTCGGGAAACATGAGCCCCGCGTCGATTACGATGATGTCGTCGCCCGAGCGCAGCGCGAGCATGTTCATGCCGAACTCGCCCAGGCCGCCCAGCGGAATGGCCCACAAAGAAGGTGCGCTCAAGTGAGTGTTCGTTCTCAGGACTTCACGGTCATCGTATCACAGTGCGATTCGGCCTGCCGCGAGACCGCCGAATCGCTCGGCTATCGGACACAAGCTGGTGCGAAGCTACTGTTCAGTAGCAATTGCCTCTTCAACGTGCCGATGCGCTTTGCCGATGTGCTCGAGTATGCGGCCCTGCAAACCCTGCATGGCTGCGTCGTCTTGTTCTTTCTGGACGTCATCGTGCGCCTTGTTGAGCACGTCAGCCGCCTTGTTCAGGCGCGGGATCCATCGCAGGTGCGAATCAATGCCCGGGTGATCGTCGAGGCTTTTGCCATCGTCGATGCCCGCGGCCTTGAGCTCTGCGATGGCTTGGTCGATTTCATCCATCGCCGCCTTTTCCGGATCGTGCAACACGGGGCTATCCGGATGCGCCATAAGGGCACGGGCGTACCGCAAGTTCCCCAGAGCGTGCAAGTAGGCGGGATGCTTGTCAGGGGCTGGCTTCGCGCTCGCGCCGAACACGAGGACCAACGTCCATGCCATCGTCATCGCAAAAGCAGCTGCGACAAATCTGTTCGTGGGTTTCATCGTGGGATTCTCTCCTCCCTCGTCATGATCTCAAGCGGGCATTCTGCTGCAATACACCGCCAACAATCTAGCACCGCTCCGCGTCTTGAAGAAGCTGTTAAGGCTCAGGGGTGGCGCGTGAAGATAGGTCGCCCGGAATTCGCAAATTGTGCGAAACGCCTATAGAATTACCCGCGCATGAAGCGTATCGCCATACTGGGTTCCACGGGGTCGATCGGCCGCCAGTGCCTGAGCGTCGTCGATTCACTGCCGGGCCGCTTTGAAGTGGTCGCGCTGGCGGCAGGCTCAAACGTCCGGCTGGTCGCGAGCCAGATCGCGCTCCACCGGCCCAAGGTTGTTTCCGTCGCCACAGAAGGCGATGCCGCCGAACTGCGGGCCGCCCTCGGAACCGGTCGCTCGTCGAGAGGAGCTGAGTCGAATCCAGAGATTCTTTTCGGGTCCGAGGGCATCGAGCGTGTCGCAACACACCCCGAAGCCGAAACGGTCCTCTCTGGGGCTGTGGGCGTCGTCGGTTTGCCCGCTACCTACAAGGCCATCGAGCACGGCAAGAACATCGCACTCGCCAACAAGGAAGTTCTCGTGGCCGCCGGGGAGGTGGTGATGGCCGCGGTGTCGCGCCACGGCGTTTCGCTTCTCCCTGTCGATAGCGAACACAATGCCATCCATCAGTGCCTGCGTGCGGGAGAGCGTCGGGAGGTCAAGCGCCTCGTGCTCACCGCTTCTGGAGGACCTTTTCGCAAGACGCCCGTCGCGCGGCTCGCCAAGGTGACGCCCAAGCAGGCCCTTGCCCATCCCAATTGGAAAATGGGCCCGCGGATTACGATCGATTCCGCCACGCTAATGAACAAGGGCTTCGAAGTCATTGAGGCGTGCTGGCTCTTCGGTATGGGACTCGACAAGGTACAAGTTGTCATTCATCCCCAGTCGACGATTCACTCGATGGTTGAGTTCGTGGACGGCTCCATCCTGGCGCAGCTGGGCCCCACGGATATGCGCATGCCGATCCAATACGCGCTAACGTTTCCGGAACGAGTTGCATCCAATGGGTGTGCGCTCGACTGGTCTACGCTGCGGGAGCTCGACTTCGCGGACGTTCCGGCACGGAAGTTCCCATGTTTGGAGCTGGCCAAAGCAGCGCTTCGCCAGGGAGGTCCGTTGCCCTGCGCGCTGAATGCGGCCGACGAAGTCGCCGTAGCCGCATTTCTCGAGCACCGGCTGCCGTTTCCGGGGATTGCCGCAGTGATCGAGCGCGTTCTCGAGCGCATGCCGCGCAGCACGCTTCACGGCATCGGTGACGTGCTGACAGCCGACGCCGAAGCTCGCCGCATCGCCCGCGAAGAGATCGAGCGACGAAAGAAGCGAGCCAGCCGATAGAAGCTTCAGGCGCCGGAACCTTGCAGTTTGCTTTTGGTACGGTACCGTCGCTGTTCGTTTTCAAATGCGGGCGAATTTTGTAGAATGTAGCCGAGGAGATTATGGCGGTTAGTTTTCTGCGGGACATCATTGCCGGGGCGCTTGTTCTCGGCATCCTGGTCTTGTTTCACGAATGGGGACATTTTGTCGTCGCGAAGCTCTGCGGCGTGCGCGTGGACGTCTTTTCGATCGGATTTGGCACGCGCTTGTGGGGCGTGAAGCGCGGCGACACGGACTACCGTTTGAGCGCGCTACCGCTCGGTGGTTACGTCCGCATGGCCGGCGATAACCCCGTCGAAGAACGCACGGGCGCGCCTTACGAGTTTCTGTCGAGGCCTCGCTGGCAGCGTTTTCTGATAGCGATTGCCGGCCCCGCGATGAACATCCTCGTCACCTTCCTGATCTTCTGCGGGATCTACGTTTTTGCAGGCATACCAGTGGACGCATACCTGCACCAGACTGCCGACGTGGCCGCCGTGCCGCAGAGTGCGGCGGCTGGCGCCCAAGGCGTACAGGCGGGCGACCGCATCGTCCAAGTCGGCGGCGTAACCACGCCGACGTGGGGCAAGGTGCTGGCGCAAGTGAATAAAGCCAACCCGGGTGAGACTGTTTCGATGGTCGTCCTGCGGGACGGCGCGAGGCAGACGTTGAGCCTGACTGCTCCCGCGAAAGGGGCCTCAGTCGATTCAGTGGTGGGCTATCCGTTCGTGCCTCCGGTAATCGATGAAGTGTCGCCGGGATCTCCGGCTGCACGAGCCGGGCTGGCGCCGGGCGATACAATCATTTCGATCGACGGCCGCCCAGTCGTCACGTGGCAGCAGTTGGTCGATAAAGTCCGCAGCTCCGACGGCCGCGCGATCCAGTTCGTGGTTCGGCGCGATGGGAAGGATGTTCCGCTCGTCATCACCCCGATCCATACCATGACGGTCAGCGGCGACATGGCCTGGCAGATCGGCACTCTGGTAAAGTCGCCGGAGGCATTCGAGCATCAGGGGATTCTCACGTCTGCGAAAGAGGCGGGCATCGAGACCGGCCTGTATGCACGCCTGATCGGCAATATTTTCACGGGACTCTTCCGCGGCAGGCTTTCGGTGCGCGACCTTGCGGGCCCCGTCGGTATTGTCCAGATGTCCGGACAGGCAGCGAAGGGCGGTCCGATGACGCTCCTGAACTGGATGGCTTACATCAGCCTGGATCTGGGCTTGCTCAACCTGCTGCCGATTCCGATCCTGGATGGGGGCCACGTCCTGATGCTGGCGATCGAAGGGACGCTCCGCCGCGACCTAAGCCTCGCTTTCAAGGAGCGTTTCGTTCAGGTCGGCCTTGTCTTTCTCTTGGGCCTCTTCGCCTTCGTGATGTACAGCGATATTCTCAGAGTGATTCAGACCCACTAGTCTTCCCGGCCCGGCCGCCTAGGCTCTATCGGAGCAGGGAAGCGGCCTTCTGGTATACTGTTGCTCAATCGCCATGTCTGCCACATCTGCACATCGTGTATCGGCCGGTGAGCGCATCAATGTGGATGAGCCGGCCGGTCACCTTCAGAGCGAACTGAAGGCCCGCGGCATTCGCCTGACGCGCCAGCGGCGCGTCGTGGTCCAGGTGATGGAGTCGGCCGCGCGGCACATGGACGCCGGAGAGATTCTCGAGGGCGCGCAGCAGATCGATTCGGACATCACGCGTGTCACGGTCTACCGCACGCTCGATCTGCTCAAGCGCCACGGCTTGATCGACGAGCTCGATCTGCTGCACCTTCGCGGCCACCGCCACTACTACGAAAGCCACGGCCCGCGCGATCACATTCACGTCGCCTGCATACGGTGCGGCAAAGTGCGCGAGTTTGAAAGCCAGCTCTACGAGGACCTGAAGAAGCAGATTTCGCGCGATTGCGGCATCGAAATAACCGTCAGCCGCACGGAAATCGGCGGTCTCTGTGCCGACTGCCGCAAGAAGAGTGATTCGTAGCCCCGTCTATTGTGGGATCGCGAAATATTCCTTCGCAGCTTCGATATCTTTGAGCACCTGCCGGCGCAACGCATCCGGCCCTGAGAATTTCTGTTCGTCGCGCAGCCGCGCCCAGAATCGCACTTCCATCTTTCCCGTGGTGAGATCTTCGCTGAAATCGAACAGGTGGGATTCAATGGTCACTCGCGTGCCGTCGAAAGTCGGCCGCACGCCCACGTTCGTTGCCGCCCGGTAGGTTTTCCTCTGAACGACCGCTTCGGTTGCGTATACGCCGGTCTTCGGCAGCGCCTCCTGGTCGGTGGCGAGATTGAGCGTGGGAACGACCAGCCTTCGTCCCTGGCCCGTCCCGGTGCGGATTTCGCCCTCGAGCGTGTAGGGCCTTCCGAGCAGGCGCCGCGCCTCGTCGACGCGCCCCTCGCGGACCGCATTTCGAATCGCCGTGCTCGACACCACGATGCCATCCGCGATCACCGGCGGCACGATTTCGACCTCGAATCCCCAGCGCGCTCCCAAGCCGGCGAGCAGCTTGATGTCCCCTTTCTGTCGGTGCCCGAAGCGGAAATTTCCACCGATGAGGACCGCCTGCACGGCGATTGTGTCCACCAGAAATCGCTGCACGAAGTCTTCCGCGGTTACGTTCGCGAGTCCCGCTTCGAATCGCAAGACAAGCGCCGCATCGATGCCGATGGTCTCGATTGTCGCCAATCGTTGCTCGAGCGTCATTAGCAGCGCCGGCGCTTCGGAGGGCCGCAACACTCGCGATGGATGCGGATAGAACGTGAGAACGGCGGACAGTCGGCCGGTTTGCTGGGCAAGCTCGTGCACACGGCGCAGAATGCGTTGGTGTCCAAGGTGCACGCCGTCGAAGTTTCCCACCGTGACAACGGCCGGCCGGGCTGGGCGTCCGAATTGCGCTGCCCACTCCGATTCCGAATGCAGGACTGCGAGCGGCATCAGAGCGCTGCCTCGAATTGGAGTCCATCGTAGGCGAGACGAACGTTCTCGGGTAGGCGCGCATTCGTTTCTGCGTGGCCGAGGTCATGGCAGATGTGAGTGAACCACGCCCGCTTTGGCTTCAGCTCCCGGACGAGCGCAAGAGACTGCTCGACGGTCGAGTGGGTCGGGTGCGGGACATAACGCAATGCGTCAAGGATGAAATCATCGAGGCCGCCGAGCAGCGCTTTAGAGCTTTCCGGCACGCGGCTGAAATCCGTCAGATACGCGGCCGCGCCGCAGCGGAATCCCAGCACAGGCTGAGACCCATGCATCGCGGGGATGGGAATCATCCGCGCGCCGAACAGATCAAACGGCCCGTCGATCGTGTGCAGAGCAACGAGCGGCACCGTGCTCTCCACCGGAGCATCGTCGAAAATGTAGGCGAACTGGCGCCGGAGAAGGGCGAGCGTGTCCGCGGATGCATAAATCGGCACCACTCCTCGCTGCTTCAGATTGTACGGACGAATGTCGTCGAGGCCCATGACATGGTCGGCGTGCCCGTGCGTGAAGAGGACGGCGTCGAGGCGGTCGATCCGAGCGCGCATCGCCTGATATCGAAAATCCGGCGTCGTATCGACGACCACGTTGCGCCCGCCGTAAGCCAGCAGCACCGAGGGGCGAGTCCGCTGGTCGTGCGGGTCCGGCGACTCGCACACGGCGCAGTGGCATCCAAGCGTCGGCACGCCCATCGACGTGCCCGATCCCAGGACCGTCAGTTGTAGTGAAGGCATGAATTCACAGGAAGGATTCCGAACCGCGCATCAAGGCCGCAGACTCGAACCAAATTCGACGAATCCGCGTGGTTACCGCTTTCCGGCCTTGTTTGCCATGGCTTCGGCGGCCGCCTTCGACACTTCCATAAAGGTTAGCTTCAGGCTGCCGACCACCTCGATCAGCAAGTCCTCATCGGTCTTGGCGATGTTTCCGCGGGTCTTCTCGCGCAACACATCGAGCATATCGATCATCTCCCGAGCTCCCTCGAGGTCGAGAAACGGCTGACCAGTTCGTGGATCCGCCATTCCGCCGAGCATGGCCGCAGCATTCCGCGTGAGAAAATCAACCAGCATCTGGAAACTGCGCGAGGGCGCAATTGAGTCAGCTGAATCAGCCGATGCCGCGTCCGCCGAAGGAGCCGGGGCCGCGGAGCCGGATGGTGCCGGAGTGGGCTTCGCAGCCGTCGGCGCACTGGCCTTCCGGGCGCTCGCGACCTCTTCGTCGCGGCGCTCCTGCTCAACGGCATCCTTGCGCAGCTCACCCTCTTCGGTGAAGAGCCGCCGGTCTACAACCTTGAAGCCCTCGTCCTGCTTGGGGTCGGTCACTTGGTAGCCCTCAGCTTGTGTCAGACTCGAAGTGAAAATTCTAACATCCGGGTCTACGCGCCACAAGCTGGTGGCTGGAAGGGCAAACCACGGTTGCGGCTGCTCGCGACACCCTGTAAATTGACGTGTCGTCAAAAGAAGGGCGAGCGAACTCCTGATGCTGCGACGGCAAGAGAATGCCGGAAAACGACCGGCACGGAAGCAACCGAAGCCTCGCGTTTCCTCACGGGCACACATCGAGGTCCGTGCGCGGGACAAAGCCGCGGGGAAATGGTTTGCGAAGCTGGTCGCGCTTCAGGCGCGGCTCCGCGGCCCGACGGGTTGCCCGTGGGACCGCGAACAGACTCATCAGTCGCTTCGCAAATTCCTGATTGAGGAGGCCTACGAAGTTCTCGACGCGATGGACTCAGGCAATCCGGAGGAATTTGCCTCGGAACTCGGCGATCTGCTCCTTCAGGTGACTTTTCATGCGATCCTCGCCGAAGAGGCCTGCCGCTTCACGATTTCTGACGTGATCGAGTCGGTGCACGCGAAAATGGTCCGGCGCCATCCCCACGTTTTCGGCGACGTGACAGCCAAAACGCCGGCGGCCGTGCTGAAAAACTGGGAGCAGATCAAGCGCGACGAGCGAGCGGAGGAAGGGAGAGCTCGGGAGGACTCACTCCTCGGAGGAGTGCCGCGCTCGCTTCCGGCCGTTCTCGAGGCCTACCAGCTCACACGCCGCGCATCGCGCATTGGGTTCGACTGGGAGAACCTTGGCGGCATCCTCGACAAGCTGGAGGAAGAGAAAAGTGAACTCAAGTCTTTGATGCCGCCGACGGGGGAGGGCGACCCTGGAAGGGCTGGCAGACAAGCTCGCCATGTCGAAGAGGAAATCGGCGATCTGTTCTTCGTTTGCGTCAACATCGCGCGCTTCCTGGGCGTGGATCCCGAGATCGCACTGAAGAAGACGAACCGCAAGTTCAAGCGGCGGTTTCAATGGATGGAATCGGCCGCAGAGCGTGAGGGCCGCCGCCTTGCCGATTTGCCGCGCGCACGGATGGAAGAGCTCTGGAACCAGTCCAAGGCCCACGACTAAGATATTTGTACGCATGCCCTTCCTAGAGATGCCACTTTCATAAGACGAGCTTATGTACCGCGCAACAATTCGAAATTGGACAAATGCCTCTTGCCGGCGCCTAATCGCATTGGAGGTAAGAATTCGCAAATGACCGAAAGTCCGGGCGTCAATCTCTGGTCGACTAAGGAGCACGCTCTCGACTACCTGCGCCGGGCGGACACAATTCCGCACCGGGAGGAAGGCGAGAGAACTCTACTGGAGTTGCTGCCTGCCGGCGCGAAGCGAATTCTCGATCTTGGGGTGGGCGCGGGAAGGCTGCTCGCGCTCGTCAAGACTGCCAGGCCAACCGCGCAGTTCGTTGCGCTCGACTTCTCGCCGACGATGCTAGAAGAACTGCACAAGCTCTTTGATGACGATCGCAGCGTAACCATCGTTGCGCACGACTTCGAGAGGAAATTGCCGCGGATGGACCGTTTCGACGCCGTGATTTCGAGCTTTGCGATTCACCATGTGCCACACGAGCGAAAGCGTGCGCTCTACGGCGAGATATTCGACATCCTTGCGCCTGGCGGCATCTTCTGCAACCTCGAGCACGTTGCCTCTCCGACTCGCGAGGTCCACGTGGCGTTCCTGCGTGCAATCGAGGTGGAACAGGAAGACCCGTCGAACAAATTGCTCGATCTCGAAACGCAGTTGCGCTGGCTGCGCGAGATCGGTTTTCAGGACGTGGACTGCTACTGGAAGTGGCGCGAGTTGGCGCTTTTGGCCGGCACGAAGCGGGTTTGATCCAAGGAGCATTCGGCACTGCCGTGATCGTTTCAAGTAAACTCCACTGGTGGTTTCCCATATACTCTGATTGCTCGTGATGATCCAGCCGCGCCCCACGCATGAAATCGAAATACGCCACTGCGCGACCCTCGCGGAATACGAAGAATGCGTCCGCATCGAGCAGATGACCTGGGGCGACGGGATCGCGGTCCCCTCAGCCATCTTCGTCGTGGCGAATCACACCGGCGGACAGGTGATCGGCGCGTTTGGTGCCCCTTCCGGCGGCGCCAACGGAGCAAGGATGGTCGGCTTCACGCTGACGCTTGCGGGCATCCGCGCGGGCAAGCCGTTTCTTCACTCGCACATGACGGCCGTAGTCCCCGAGTTCCGCGACCACGGCGTGGGACGCCGGATGAAACTGTTTCAGCGCCAGGACGCGCTGAAGCGCGGCATCGAGCTCATTGAGTGGACGTTCGATCCACTGGACCTGAAGAACGCGCATTTCAATTTCGTGCGTCTCGGCGCGGTCGCGCGACGGTTTATTCCCGATTGTTATGGCGTCACGTCGAGCCCGCTACACGCGGGTCTTTTGACCGACCGGCTCGTGGCGGAATGGTGGCTCAGTTCCGAGCGCGTGAAGTCAATTCTTGCGGACGACCCGATACCGCTGAAAGGCGCCGCCGTGCGGATCGGGCTGCCGGCGAATCTTGCCGAAATCAAGGCGCGCGACCGCGCCGCTGCGGCGCGAGTCCAGGCCGAAGCCCGCGAACAATTCCAGAAGTGGTTCGCAAAGGGCTACGTCGCGACGGGCATTGAGACTCGCGGCGGAACAACCGAGTACATCCTCGAACCGGCCGGTGCGATTGCCGGTTTGCGCCTTCCGGAGATCACGGAAGGCTGAAAGGAAAGAGTGCGAGTCAGAAAACTCACGCTTCGCGAGATCCACCTCCGGCTTTTGTCGCCGTTCGAGACGAGCTTCGGGACCTCGGAACTCCGCCGCATCCTGCTGCTCGAGGCTGACGTGGACGGCGGCATCGCGGGCTGGGGCGAATCGACGGCGGGGGAGAATCCGTTTTACTCCTACGAAACTGTCGAGACGGCGTGGCACATCCTTCGCGACTACTTGTGGCCGCTCGTGCGGGGCAGGGAGATTGCCGCCGCGTCGGAAGTTTGGGATTCGTTTGCTCCTGTCCGAGGCCACAACATGGCGAAGGCGGCGCTTGAGACCGCGCTCTGGGATGCCGAAGGGAAGCAAAGCAACCTGCCGCTCGCCAAGCTCTTGGGGGGCACGCGCGAGGAGATTCCCTGCGGCGTTTCGATCGGCATTCAGCCGACGATGGGCGGTCTCATTGCAAAAGTTGAAGAGGCGTTGGCGGCCGGGTATCAGCGCATCAAGATCAAAATCAAGCCTGGCCTCGACGTCGAGCCGGTGCGCGCCCTGCGCGAGCGCTTTCCCCGCGTGCGCTTGATGGCGGATGCGAACTCGGCCTACCGCCTTGAGGACGCGCCGCTGCTGAAGCGGCTCGACGCATTTCATCTCATGATGATCGAGCAACCGCTCGGCTGGGACGATATCTTTTCCCACGCACAGCTCCAGCGGCAACTCGAGACGCCGGTGTGCCTCGATGAGTGCATTCATGATGTGGAGCACGCGCGCGCCGCGATCGAATTGGGCGCGTGCCGCATCATCAATATCAAGCTGGGCCGCGTGGGCGGACATACGGCCGCGCGGCGCATTCACGATCTTTGCCAGGCAAAGTCGGTTCCCGTCTGGTGCGGCGGGATGCTCGAATCGGGGATCGGCCGCGCGCACAACATCGCCATGTCGTCGCTCGCTAATTTCTCGCTTCCGGGCGACGTCTCGGCAAGCCGCCGTTATTGGGACGAAGACATCATCGAGCCCGAAGTGGAAGTCTCAAGCCAGGGGACGATTCGCGTCCCGTCCGCGCCAGGCATCGGCTACGCACCGCGCATCGACCGGGTCGAATCGCTCACAAAGCGCCGCGAGGTCCTCGAATAGCACTTGAGTTGCTCCTCTACGACAGGGACCACGAGCGGCACGTCCATTCCTGCGAGTTCTCGCCGGCCCAGCTCGCTTTTGCTCGCAGCGGGGCTTGCGGCGATGCTCCTCGTGTGGTGCTTCAACTACACGGCCGGCAAGATCGCCCTCCGTCACATGGATCCGCTGTCGCTGGCATCGATTCGGATCGAATTGGCCGCCGTGCTCATGCTCGGGGTGTACTTCTCGCGTCGCGATCGCCGCCCGTTTCACCCGCGCGACTTCTGGACATTCACATACCTCGGTTTCCTCGGTGTGGTGCTGAATCAGGGTTTCTATACAGTCGGTTTGGGCTACACGACGTCAGAGCGTTCCGTGCTGGTAGTCGCGCTCGCGCCAATTCTGGTTTTGTTGTTCGCCCGGGCGATGAAGCTCGAGGCCTTCACTCCCGCTAAGATCGCAGGCATGGCGATTGCTTTCCTGGGCGTGATGCTGCTCGAGACCGAAAGCGGATCGCTGGGCCATACGCCGTTGGTGGTCGGCGACGTGATCACTTTCATCGGTGTGGCAGGATTCGCCGTCTACAGCGTGCTCGGCAAGAAGGTCCTCGCCCGGTCGGCATACGACGCCGTATCTTTCAACACGTTTTCCCTGGTCGCGGCGGCCGTGATGCTACTGCCCATCGCGGTGCGGCAGGGAATCGCGCTCGATTGGAAAACCGTGGGATGGGCCGGATGGGCAGGGCTCGGCTACATGACGGTCTTCAGTTCGGTTTTGGTGTACACGCTGTTCTACTGGCTTCTGCGCCACATGGAGGCGTCGCGAGTCGCGGCGGTCAACTACCTACAGCCATTCATCGTAATTTTGCTCTCGATGGCGCTTCTGGGCGAGCATCCGACCGGGCATCTGCTCTCGGGCGGCGCACTCGTGCTCGTCGGAGTCTATCTCGCGGAGCGAGTTTCGCAGGGAGCGGCGCGGATGAAGAAAGAAGGAGGCCCGGAGGTATGAGCCTCCGGGCCGGAGAAGTTGAAGGCGTGTAACGGGCTACAGCGAAAGGCGCGAAGCTACTGCGCTGGCGCCGGGGCCGTCATTTCCAGGTCGATCTGAATCGTGACGTCGTCTCCGACCATCCCGGGATCGGCGCTGACACCAAAATCCTGCCGATTGATTTTCACCGTCGCCGCCGCGCCGCGCCGGAGTCCGCCCATGGCCTTGACCGGAGCAGTGGGGCCGGTAACGTCGAGCGTTACTTCCTTGGTGACTCCGCGGATCGTCAGGTTGCCGGTCACCTTGAGGCCGTCGCCGCTCTTGGCGACCTTCGTGGATTGAAACGTGATCGTGGGAAACTGCGCCACGTTCAGGAAGTGCTCGCTCTTGAGGTCGTCGTCGCGCCGGGAGACGCGCGTGTCGATCGAAGTCGCATCGATCGTTACACTGACGCTCGATTTGGAAACGTCCTGATCGTCGAGCATGACGGTGCCGCTGATTTTCGTAAACTCACCTTGGACGTTCGAAATTCCCAGGTGGCGAACCGTGAATTGAGCGTTCGTATGCATGGGATCGAGCTGCCAGGTCGTGGTTGCCGCAAACGCCGAGACCGCCAGAATCGTCGCGAGTCCAACAGCCATCACAAACTTCTTCATCTGCTGCCTCCTCAAAATGTGTTTCAGAAATTGAAATCCGATCGTTCGCAGCGACGGTGCGCCGCGCAAGACTCCGTTGGTTTGAGCCGATGGGCTAGGAGTCCCACCCCGAACTTTGGCCCGCCGGGAGTATATACCAGTTTTCACTGTGGCTCCCATATCGTCTTGAACCGGCTTTGGGCTGATTCTGGCTCACGTTGACAGTGTCCAACTCGCATGCTACGTTCCGCGACGGAATGACAGAAGCGACATCCTCCCTCCGCAAACGTGTCGCCGTGATACCCGGCGACGGCATCGGCAAGGAAGTGATCCCGGAAGCCGTGAAGGTACTGAAGGCCGCGGCGACCGCGGGCGGCCGCGAGATTGCAATCACCGAATTCGACTGGGGGGCGGACCGCTACCTGCATGATGGCACGACCCTGCCGGCCAATGCCCCCGACATGTTCCGCCGCGATTACGACGCGATTCTGCTTGGCGCGTTGGGCGACCCTCGCGTGCCCAACAATCAGCACGGCGCGGAAATTCTGCTGGGGCTCCGGTTTAAGCTCGATCTTTACGTCAATGTGCGGCCTTGCGTGCTTTTCGATCGGCGGCTGACGCCCCTGCGGGATCGCATCGAGAAAGACATCCAGATCACCGTTCTTCGGGAGAACACTGAGGGCCTTTACGTCGGCATGGGCGGGTTTTTCAAGAAGGGCACTCCGGACGAAATCGCGACGCAGGAAGACGTCAACACGCGCAAGGGCGTCGAGCGGATCCTGCGCTACGCGTTTGATTTTGCCCGGAAGCGAGGGCTCAAGCGCGTATGCATGAGCGATAAATCGAATGCGCTCGCATATGGCCATGACCTCTGGCAGCGCGTGTTCAAGGAAGTGCGGCGCGAGTATCCCGAGATCGAATCGAGCCACATGTACATCGACAATCTGCTGATGCAGATGGTGCGTGATCCATCGCAGTTTCAGGTGATCGTCACCTGCAATCTCTTCGGTGACATAGCAAGCGACTTGGGCGCGGGCCTGATCGGGGGACTCGGGCTGACGCCATCGGGCAACATTCATCCGGGGCAAGTGTCGCTCTTCGAGCCTGTACACGGGTCTGCGCCGGACATCGCCGGGGAAAACATCGCGAATCCGATAGGAGCGGTGCTCGCCGCAGGGATGATGTGCGAATATCTTGGTTGGGCGAAGGAAGCCCGAGCGATGGAAGATGCCGTTCGCGCCGCCATCCGGGAAAATAAAACGACAAGGGACCTCGGTGGATCGCTCGGTACACTCGAAGCGGGGAATTGGGTCGCCAAACAAGTGGCGCGCGGCTAGTCGTTTCTCCCGGACCCTGAATGGCGTTTCGTTTGGCGCTTCTTTTGGGTTTTGCTCTTCCCGCCTTTTTTCTTTATCCTGTTTCGGACTTCCCGACTCTGGCCGGGCCGCTTCCACGGAGGAATCATCCCGATGCTTCGCAGAGCTTTCGCATTGAGCGCGTGTTCCATGTTCCTCGCGGCAATGTCGTGCGCCGGACAGACATCCAAGCCAGCCTCGGAACAGACGCCAGCGCCCGCGGCCGAGCGACCTTCCACGACACCCGAGGAGGCGCGGTTTCTCAAATCGACCGAAGCGTTCGTGCGCAAGCTTTTCGCCTGGAGTCCTGAGATCAAGGTGCAGCTCGGTCCCCTGGCACAATCCGCGGCTGCGGATTTTTACGTTGTTCCCATCGAAGTGACGGTGGACGACCGGAAGGAATCCGGTGAGGTCTATGTGAGCAAGGACGGCAAGACGCTCTTACGCGGTGAAATCTTCGACATGTCCGCCGATCCCTATGCCGCGAACCGCGCGAAGATTCGCGTCGAGGGCAGCCCGGCGAAGGGTCCGGCGGATGCTGCCGTTACGGTCGTCGAGTTTGCGGATTTTGAGTGCCCCCATTGCCGCGAGCTATATGGCACTCTGAAGGTCATCGAGACGAAGTATCCGCAGATTCGCGTCGTCTACAAGGATTTTCCCCTAAATCAGATCCACCCGTGGGCCGAGACTGCCGCTATCGGCGGCCGCTGCGCCTTCGAACAGTCGGCGGAGGCGTTTTGGAAGGTGCACGACTCGATCTTCGAGAACCAGGACGTTATTTCGACCGAGAACGTCTGGGACAAGCTGGTAGGGTTTGCGTCAGAGGCCGGCCTCAATGCGGACACATTCAAGGCTTGCCTTTCGTCCCCGGATGCTCAGAAGGCGGTCGAAACGGACCGTGCCGAAGGCGTCGCTCTTGGGGTCAGCAGCACTCCGACAGTGTACGTCAACGGCCGCCCCATAGCGGGTGGCGATCCGGCAACGCTGCAGCAATATATCGATTTCGAACTCCCGGCGCAGAATTCGCTGAAGAAGTGACGCTACCTGCGCACCGCGTATGCAGCGTCAGCCTGAGCATTCCGCCGCGAGAGCTTTCAGTGTTTGGACCATCTTGCCAACCTGAGCGTTAGTCCCCGTTGTTGCGGACGTTTCCTTCGGCGCCAAATAGATCGCCCAGTCGACGTCAGGAAAACCCATGCGCGTGGCCTGTGCGGGAAGCTGTTCGCGCCAGGTTCTCTGGTCACGGCTCCGGATTTTCCGGAGCGCCGCATAGACGACGCCGTGCTCCGGCTCGTGCCATATGTGATTTGCGAGCCCGCCTGCGAGTTGTTCCCATCTCGGGCGACTGAGCGCGCGATTGCATAGCGCGACCAGGATTTCGCGCTCAAGCTTGGTAATTCTCGTGGGTGAACCACCGTGGGGCAACAGTTGGCGTCCGAGATCGCGCATGCCTGGAATTGTACCGGTTTCGCTGGGGTTAGAGACAGAGGGGTGACGCCCACACTGGTCCGCGTATTGGGACTGCGGCGGGGAAAAAAGGGAGCGAACCGGCCTGCGGTTCAGGCGGCCACGACGGCGGGCCGGACAAAGTCAATCCGGTCGATGCTGGCCGCTACGCCGTAAATAGGAGTCAACTCACCCTGAAGTGAGGAGACCCGCAAGGCTTTGGCGCTAGCGCGGATTAAGGCCGAAGCGCCGCTGTCCCTCTCAGTGGGCAGAGCGAAGGTCAGCTCCATGCCAGCACCCGGTTCAATGGACAAATTCGATTGGAAGTAGATCCCCGACCTAGAGATGTCGCGAAGTTGCGCTATGTGGAATTCAGCAGGCCGCTTCCTCGAGATACATACCTGCAAGGGTAGGTAAACCTCGTATCGTCTTGCTTTTCTGCGTTCCCCCATGTGGGTTCCCCCAAATTTAATTGCGCACGATGGCTGCCACCGAAGGAGATCCTCCGTTGTTGAACACAGGCGGGTTAACGCGGGAACAAACTGATACAGCTAGGGAAAAACTTCCATGTGAGGGAAATAGATACACACGGCCTCTGCCGTTCTAGGACCAATGTCTTCTGTAGGTTAGGGGAACCAGGGAGAGCCGAGCGGCCGGTCCAACTACAGTACTGGATCGTGGAGAACAGACGCGCCCTCGGCCTCCGTAAGGAGCCCCTTGCCGATCAGGAGTTGCACGAGGCGAACAACCACTGCATGGTTGCCCATAGAGCCCGCGGCGGCCAAATTCTGTGACGGCCTCGCGGCTTCGTGGTGCGATCCCTGCCGCCCGGCCGTCAGTTCACTCAACCAGGTGTCCAGGGCTTCGCGCTGCGACGGATCAAGGCTCTCGAAAGCTATGCCCATCCCGAGGCCACCTTGGGAATAGAGCACCGTCCCATCGGTTTCGAACTGAGTCTTGCCCTTGCGTACACTCACGCGAACCTTGGAACCCACGGGAAAGGGAACCATCATATCGACGAAGCAGCCGCCGGGGCCGAGGTCCGTGGTCCGGCTCGAAAACCGCGCGCCCGAGGTCAACTCGACGATTTCTGCGGCTGCCGTGAAGATATGTCTGTCCGCGCTCCGGCGCTCGACGTCCCTTGTCGACGTTCCGCTAACTGTGCTCTGACTCCCGGAATACCGCTTCTGGCTGCTGTCGTAGCTCATCCTTGCCGTCTACCTTCCCGCCTGTTTGGTGGCGACGTTTTTCCCCTCCCGAAGCGACGCGATGCAAAGCCAATAACATTGTCTCGACCGCATTGGCCACTGACAAGCGCAATCCCGTCGGTTTTGCTCAAAAGGCAATCAGGTCCTCGTTTTCTGCGCCGTGTCAGACGACAAGCGGACCGCAACGCCGCGACAACCGAGCCAGCGATGCTCGACGCGAACCACGAATCCCATGAACTTCGGCTGTACCGGTGCTTTCTCGCCGTAAGGAAACGTCACGATCAATCTCATTCCCGGAACGTAATGGAGCTGGGACGTGGCGAAATACAATCCTTCGTTCGTGAAATCGACGACCTCGCCCACGTCTTCCTTCTCGGCAAATCGAGCCTCAAGCGGACGCACGTGCAGAGGAAGGGAGACGACTAGCCGCTGTCGGCGCCGCGCATCGTGGCCAGGTTTACGCGCCGATCTCTTGGGCGGACGCAGACCAGACCAACTGCCAAGGCTCATGCGAATTGTCAAAGTCGAGCTCATCTGTGCTTCAGTCTACCGTGGGGAACGTGTACTTTCTCATAGGGCCGCGCGGGGAAGAAGACACGTCCGCAAGGTTGCGTTTTGCTATCTCTGGAATCGCGTGCGACAGGCAGAGGAATGCGAGCACGGCAGCGATTCCAAGCATCAGATAAACCACCACGAAGAGCCTCCCGGCGTCTTGGGCTTCGAACTTGAATGTGCACGGTCCATTCCAATCGACTCCGCATTCGTATCCTCATCATTGCATGGCACTAAGACGCAGACTCAAAACCGCGCGTGTAGTTCGCAGGGAACGTCTGTTGCCCTGGGTCGATGCTTCGAGGAAGACTTTTTCCGTTTCGTACTGGTAAGGTTGTTATGGCACGGCCTTCATTCCCGATGCGGATTTCGTGCACCGGCCGACCCGCTCCGAACGAACGAGCGGCGGCTGATGGGCGCGGTTTTAACCGGAAGCACCACAGTCAAGACGTCCTTGACAGAAGAAGCGCTCGGGGGTTAAGTTAGCTGAGCAGTTGTGGCTTGAACAGGCTGGCTCAGTTTTTCGACGCGAACACATGAATCGCAGCGCAAACCGAGGACTCGAAATTGTAGTAGTAAGGCTCGTGTGCGCGTCTCTGCCCGGAGGGCATGACTGAGCTGAGTAACAAGGAATTCTGAAAGGCTCAAGAAACCCACCCGCCAGGGACGCTGGCAAGGTGGGTTTTGTTTTTTTTTTGAGGCGCTGAGGGGAGGCGAAGATGGGCGGTCAAAAAGAGACGATGATTGGCGCAAGAATCCTGTGGGAATGTCTTGAGCGCGAAGGGGTGAAAACCGTTTTCGGTTATCCCGGCGGGGCGATCCTTCCGGCGTATGACGCGCTGCAGCACAGCTCGATTCGCCACATCCTCGTGCGTCACGAACAGGGCGCGACGCATATGGCGGACGGATACGCGCGCGCCACGGGCGGCGTGGGCGTCGCGGTTGCGACATCGGGACCCGGCGCCACGAATATGGTCACGGGCATCGCCACGGCCATGCTCGACTCTTCGCCAATCGTGTGCATCACGGGACAGGTCGGAAGCAAGCTGCTCGGATCGGATGCTTTCCAGGAAACAGACATTACGGGCGTCACGCTGCCTATTACCAAGCATAACTATCTCGTGACGCGCGCCGACGAGGTTGCGCACGCCGTCCGCGAAGCCATGTATGTGGCGAAGTCCGGGCGGCCGGGACCCGTGCTCATCGATATCACTAAGGACGCGCAACAGAGCTCGTGCGAGTTCGATTGGGAGGCCGCGGCTCCTCGCATGCGGGGTTACCGTCCCGACCTCTCGCCCGCGAAGGAAGAATATGAGAAGGCGCTGAAGCTGATTCACGAAGCGAAGCGGCCGGTGATTCTCGCCGGCCACGGGATTCTCGTCTCCGGAGCGGCGCATGAAGTGCAAACGTTCGCCGAGCGAGCGTGTATTCCCATGGCCATGACGCTTCTGGGTCTCGGAGCGCTGCCCGCTTCACATGTCTTGAATCTCGGCATGATGGGTATGCACGGCGAGGCCTGGGTGAACAAGGCGATTCAGGACGCCGACCTCCTGCTGGCCTTCGGGATGCGCTTCGACGATCGCGTCACCGGCAATCTGAAGAACTACGCGCCCAACGCCCGGAAGATCCACATCGAGATCGACCCGGCGGAGATCAATAAGAACGTCAAAGTGGACGTGGCCCTCGTCGGCGACCTGTGCAAGATTTTGCAGGAGCTGTTGCCGGGCGTCGAATCGGCGAATCGCAGCGATTGGATCGAGCATATTCACAGCCTCAAGGGCGATACGGCCGTTCGGGACATCCAGAATCTTCCGGACAACGGTCATCTCTACGCCGCGCACGTGATCAACGACCTCTGGCACGAGACCCGCGACCGCGACACGATTATCGTGACGGACGTGGGACAGCACCAGATGTGGGAAGCGCAGTATTACAAACACGAACATCCGCGCTCGCTGATCACATCGGGCGGCCTGGGTACGATGGGCTTCGCGCTTCCTGCGGCGATCGGCGCGAAAGTCGCACGGCCTGACGCAGACGTGTGGGTCGTGGTCGGCGACGGCGGCTTCCAGATGACAATGGCCGAACTCGCCACCATCGTGCAGGAAAACCTGAAGGTCAACATCGCCATCATCAACAACGGGTATCTCGGAATGGTGCGCCAGTGGCAGGAGTTTTTCTACGAGCGCAACTACGAGGCCACGCCGCTGCTGAACCCGGACTTCGCCAAGCTCGGGCAGGCGTACGGCATACGCTCGATGACCATTGAAAAGCGGCCTGATGTCGTGCCGGCCGTGCGCGCCGCCCGAGCGCACGAAGGAGCGATCCTGATCGACTTCAAGGTCGAGCAGGAAGACACCGTCTACCCGATGGTGGCGGCGGGTGCGGCACTACACGACATGATCCGGCGGCCGAGTCCCATCGTCGAAACCGCCTCGGACGAATAGGAAACCCATGCTGCACACTTTCGTTGTTTACGTCGAAAACAAACCGGGCGTGCTGTCCCGGGTCGTGTCGCTGTTTCGCCGCCGCGCCTTCAATATCGACTCGCTTACCGTGGGGCGCACCGAGAAGCCGGACGTCTCCCGTATGACGATCGTCAGCGAGGCGGACGAGGACCAGGCGCGGCGCATCGTCGCCAACATCTACAAGCTCGTGAACGTGCTGCTCGTGGACGACATAACGAACCAACCCGCTCTTCTGCGCGATTTGACGATGATCAAGGTCCGGGCGACGCGCGAGACTCGCTCGCAGGTGCTCGAATTGGCGGAGGTGTTTCGCGCGCGCGTCCTGGATATTGCCACGGAATCGATCATCCTTGAACTGTCGGGTGGCGAGGAGAAGGTCGATCGGCTTCTGGAGCTGCTGGATCCGTTTGGACTGATGGAAGTGGTTCGGACGGGGATCGTGGCGATGCGGCGCGGCGTCTCGAAGTCTCCGACGGAGGCTGCCAAGCCGGCCGCCGCCGCCCCAGCCGCGAAGGACGACACCGTTTCCTATTCCGTGTAGCGCCTGGCTCACGGCTAGGCGGACTTTCTCTTTGCGTGTCCCTTCGCGGCATGCGGTTTGGGTCGCAGCGCCGCGAGAAATTCCTCGAGAGGCCGGGTGTTGATCACATCCTTCTTCTCGATCCAGCCTCTCCGGGCGGTTTCCACACCGTATTTCATGAACGTCAAATTGCCCGCCGAATGAGAGTCAGTGGAAATCACGATTTTCACCCCGCGTTGCTTCGCCATTCGCAGATGAACGTCGCGCAGATCGAGGCGGTCCGGATAGGCGTTGCACTCCATCGCTACGCCATGACTGGCCGCGGCGTGGAGCACCTTCTCCATGTCGTATTCGAAGGGATCGCGCCGCAGGACGAGCCGGCCGGTGGGATGGGCGATGATCTGCGTGTAAGGGTTTTCGATCGCCGCAAGAATTCTTTCGGTCATCTCCGCGCGCTCGAGATTCATGTACGAGTGCACCGACGCGACGACCACGTCCAACTGTGCGAGGACCTCATCATCGAGATCAAGTGAGCCGTCCTTCTTGATATCGACCTCGATCCCTGCAAGGAGGCGGATTCCTCGGACGCGCTGGTTGGCCGCGTGGATCTTCTTGATCTGCTCCAGCGTGCGCTTTTCGTCCATCCCGTTCGCGACGGTCACAGCCTGCGAATGGTCCGTGAGCGCGATGTACTCGTACCCGAGCGCGCGCGCCGCCTCGCCCATTTCTTCGATGGAGTTCTTGCCGTCAGACGCGGTGGTGTGCATCTGCAAATCGCCGCGAATATCCGCGAGCGTCACGAGTTTGGGCAGTTTTCCCTGCTCGGCTGCCTCGATTTCGCCGGTCATTTCGCGCAGTTCCGGCTCGATGTAGGCCAGCTTCAGCTTCGCGTAGATCTCTTCCTCGGTCTTGCTCGCCACCACGCGCCCGCCCTTGAGCGTCGTCAGCGCGTATTCGTTGAGCGTGCAACCCATTTCGTTGGCGCGTCCGCGGAGTGCAACGTTATGTTCCTTCGAGCCGGTGAAGTAGAGGAGCGCGGCGCCGAAGCTCTTTTTGTCGAGCAGCCGCACATCGACTTGCAGGCCGCTGGCGAGCAGGAAGCTGACTTTGTTCTCGCCGTGCGCGAGCTCGCGGTCGATTTCCGGGTATTTCAGGATGTGCTCGGCGACGGCGTCGACATCATTTTGCTTGTCGTGCCCGGGCCGCATCGTCACCAGCAGATCGAGGTCGCCGACGGTCTCTTTGCCGCGCCGCAGCGATCCCGCGGGCGTCACCGATTCGACGGCGTTGCCATCCTCGGCAATATAGGCGGCCAGCTTCCGCGCTTCTTCGTCGGCGACGTTCAGACGGAACCTCCCGGAGCCGGACAGGTGCTTGAACTGCTCCGCCGCCTTCAGGATGTTCTGTTCGCTCTTTTCGCCGAATCCGGGGAGATCGCGCAGCTTTTCTTCGCGGGCGAGCTTTTCCACTCCGTCGACCGTGGCCACTTTGAACTTCTTGTAGAGGAGCGCCACCTTCTTGGGCCCGAGCGACTGCAGATCGAGCAGGTCAAGAATAGTCGGCGGATACTTCTTGAGCAGCTTTTGCCGGAGGCTGTAATCGCCGGTCTTGAGTATCTCGTGGATGTGCGCGGCCATCCCTTCGCCAATGCCCGGCAGCTCTTTGAGCTTGTCCTCGTCCTTCGCGATGTCCTCGATGCGCTCGTGCATGCTCTCAAGCAGCTCGGCGACTTTTTCGTAGCTGCGATAGCGGCCGATGATCGCACCGTCGATTTCGAGCAGTTGCGCGGTGTCGCGCAAGATCTCGGCTACTTCCCGGTTTTCCACGGCAAGAACCTCCTCTATCTGCGAGCGACGAACTTCGCATAGTACAAAATGCCGGCGACGGATTTCGAATCGCGGATTCTTTCGGCATGAATCCAGCGCTCGGCTTCTTTCAACGTGAACACCCGCTGGGTGATCTTTTCGTCATCCTCCGGCCGGGCCTTGCCTTTCGTCAGACCCTTCGCCAGAAATATCACCATCTTCTCGCCCAGCAAGCCCGGGGAGGGGAATACTTCGAGCAGCTTTCTGACCCGCCGCGCCGTGTAGCCGGTCTCCTCCTGTAGCTCGCGATGGGCGCCCGCGATAAAGCTCTCGTCCGGCTCCTTGTGCCCTGCGACCAACTCCCAGAGGTATTGCCCGGCCGCGTGGCGATACTGCCGGATGAGCACGATGCGCCCGTCGGGGAGCACCGGCAGGACGACCACCGATCCCGGATGCGCCACAATCTCCCGGGTCGCCTCGATGCCGCTCGGTTCGATCACGCGATCGCGCTTGAGCGCGAACACGCGCCCCTGATACAGAAGCTCGCTGCTCACCACCTTCGCCCGACTCGCGCCCTTCTTCTTGCTCCTCTGCACCGGATGGCCCCTGAACTGTCCTCGAATTCTACCGCACCGACCCCGCGTCTGCCTCCTTTGCTTCCTCTACGTCCATCGAGTCCTTTATACTGGCTTCAGGTATCCATGCCGATGAATACTCTCATCGTGGACGACGAACGTCCCGCCCGAGACGAGCTCGCGTATCTTCTTAAGGGATTTCCCGAGGTCAACGTCGTGGCGCAGGGCCGGAACGGTCTCGAGGCTGTGGCGCTCATCAAGGAGCACGAGCCCGATCTCGTTTTCCTCGACGTGCAGATGCCCGGCCTCGACGGCCTCGGCGTCATCAAGAAACTCGTCGAGCGCAAGCTGCGCGTCCCGCAAATCGTCTTCGCGACGGCCTACGACCATTACGCGGTTCACGCGTTCGAAGTAAACGCCGTGGACTACGTCTTGAAGCCCTTCGACAAGACGCGCATCGCGCGGGCCATCCAACGCGCGAAAAAGATGGTCGAGGCTCATGCGTCTCCCGTCGAACGCCTCGAGACGCTGGTGGGTCAGCTTGGCGCCGCGGCGCCGAAACCGCGCGCGGCGCAGCCAGTAAAACTGCTGGTCAAGGCTCAGTCGCGCATGATCCTGATTGACGCGGAAGACCTGGTCTACGCCTCGATCCAGGACGGCGCGATCACGATTTTCTCGCGCGACACCGAAGGCGTCTCGAACTACCGTACGGTCGAGGAACTGATGGAGGCGCTCGATCCCGGCGTCTTCTGGCGCCCGCACCGCTCCTACCTGGTCAACATCAACCACATCAAGGAAGTCGTGCCGTGGTTCAAGTCGAGCTATATGCTCAAGATGGACGACAAGCGCGCGAGCGAAATCCCCGTCTCTCGCAATCAGACCAAGCGCCTCCGCGAGCTATTGAAGCTGTAACTCGGACTCCCGCAACTCTGAACTGTCAACGCCCAACTTCTGTGCTAGCATCACATTTGCGATTTTCGATTTTCACTTTTCGATTTTCGAATTAGGAGACTCTCGGCAGAGTGGCCAAGCGCAAGCGAGTCCTGAGCGGCATGAGGCCCACCGGCCGCCTCCATCTCGGCCATTACTTCGGCGCCCTCTCGAATTGGCTGAAACTCCAGGAAGAGTACGAATGCTTCTTCTTCGTCGCCGACTGGCACGCCCTGACGACCCACTACGAAGACACGTCCTCGATCGCTGAAAACACGCTGCAAGTTGCGATTGACTGGCTGGCGGTCGGTCTCGATCCGGCGAAATCGACGCTTTTCATCCAGTCGAGCATCCTCGAGCACGCCGAACTGCATGTCCTCCTCTCGATGATCACGCCGCTTTCGTGGCTCGAGCGCGTCCCGACCTACAAGGAGCAGATCGAGAATCTCAAGGACCGCGACCTCGGCACCTACGGCTTCCTCGGCTACCCGCTGTTGCAATCCGCCGACATCGTCATCTACGACGCGGATTTCGTCCCCGTCGGCGAGGACCAGGTTCCACACGTCGAGATCACGCGCGAAATTGTCCGCCGGTTCAATGCTCACTTTGGCTTCAATATCAAGAATGAACTGTTTGCTCCAGCCAATTCCGCGGTCCTGAGGGCTTTGTACGGCGAGGACTTGCCGTTAGTCGATGGGAAGATCGCAGCCGGGGCGCTGAGGATGTATTTCTGGAAGGTCGCAAGCGAGGCTGGGCTGTCCAACTTTATCCTCGATGCAGAGCGGAAACATGGAGGGGCATCCAAATTTTTCCGCGCGACCGAGGTAGTACGCGAGCCGGGACATCTGCTGACCGAAACCCCTCGACTACCCGGCACCGACGGTCGGCGAATGGCGAAGAGCTACGGCAACGCGATTTGGCTGAGCGATACGCCGGACGAAATCCGCACGAAAGTCCGCAACATGATGACGGACCCGCAGCGCCAGCGACGCACCGATCCGGGGCGGCCGGAAATATGCCCCGTGTTTGCATACCACAAGCTGTTCTCGACGCCGGCCAACGGCGCCGATCCAGACACGGTCGCGCGCATCGACCGCGAATGCCGCACCGCGGCGATCGGCTGCGTCGATTGCAAGGCGCTGATGGCCGATTCGCTGGTCCGCTGGATCGAGCCTGTTCAGACACGCCGCAAAGAATTCGAGTCACATCCGCAGCAGGTTTGGGATATCCTCGACGCCGGCGGAAAGAAGGCGCATGCAGCTGCCCGCCGCACGATGAAGCGGGTCCGCAACGCGATCTTCAAGTGGGATGAAGCCCGTTAGGCCGCCGGAGGGAGCTGAGTTGGCGTCCACGTCGCCCTATCGCATCAACTTGCCGGTGTACGAAGGCCCGCTCGATCTTCTGCTCGATCTGATCCGCAGGCAGGAGATGGACATCCACGACATTCCCATCGCCAAGGTCACCGAGCAGTATCTCGATTACCTCCATCAGCTCGAAAAGCTCGATATCAACGTCTCCGCCGATTTCATCTACATGGCGGCGACGCTGATCCACATCAAGTCGAAAATGCTGCTTCCGGCCGATCCGCTTGCGGGGCCGGACGAGCAGCTTGATCCGCGCGAGGAACTGGTCCACCGCCTGCTCGAGCACGAGAAATTCAAGAACGCCGCGCAGCTCCTTTATCAGAAGCAGCAGATCGAGGACCACGTGTGGTCGCGGCCGGACCGCGCGCTCTATACGGGCGACGCCGTCCAGGGAGAGCTGGTGGTCTCGCTCGTCGATCTCATCAAGACGTTCCAGCAAGTTCTTGAGCGCCGCAAGGAAGTCACGAAATTCGAACTGCGCCACGAGACGGTCACGATCGCTCAGATGATGGACCGCCTCCGCCGCAGCCTAATGACGAGCGGCGAGCCGGTCTCCCTGATCGAGTTTTTCGAGACCTGCGAGACGCGCAACGCCATGATCGTCGCGCTGCTCGCCGTGCTCGAAATGGTCCGCATGCAGGCCGTGATTCTCGTCCAGTCCCAGCTTTTCGCGGATATTCGCCTGCGCAAGCATCAGATGTTCGACGCCGTCTTTGCCGGGCCGGACGCGATGTCGAAAATCGAGGAGCAATACCTCTGACCATGACGCCACAGGAAATACAAGCTGCACTCGAAGCCATCATTTACGCCGCGGACGAGCCTGCCACGCTCGACCAGATCGCCAAGGCGCTCGGAGTGGAGAAGACCGAGGCTCGTGCGGGGCTCGATCTTCTCGTCGCGTCGTATCAAACCGAAGACCGCGGCATCGAGGTGCGCAAAGTCGCCGGCGGCTGGAAGTTCTACACGAAGGCGCAGCATCACGACGTGGTGCGCAAGTTCATCAAGAGCCTGCAACCTCCGCTGCGGCTTACGATGCCGGCGCTCGAAACGCTCGCGGTCATCGCCTACAAGCAGCCGGCCACCGTCCCGGAGATCAACGAGATTCGCGGCGTGAACGTCGGCGGGGTCATCAAGACGCTGCTGGAAAAACGCCTCATCACCACGGCCGGGCGCAAGGAAGTGATCGGCCGCCCGATCCTCTACCGCACTTCGAAGCAGTTCCTGATGCGCTTCGGCCTCTCCGACCTCGAAGAGCTGCCCAGCCTGAAGGAATTCGAGCAGCTCGCCCAGGCCGCGCTTGGTTCCGACGCGGGCATCGCGCCCACGGAACCTGAAGACTTCGCTGTCGCGCCCGCCGCGGCGCCTGAATCGCCGGAAGCGGCCGCAATTCACGAATCCGGCGAAACGAATGATCTCGGCGAACTTGGCGAGGACGCGCCTGATTCTGCCGCGCAATCGCGCGCCGCATCTGCGGGCACATCCGAGCAACCCTAGCGGCCTCCTGTACGTCTGTTTCTCACAACCTGCACCGGGATGTAGAATTGCGCGCGAGTTTATTGGTGCCTATGTTACAGGTTGGCCGGAGGCCGATGCCCAAAGCAACAATTGTCGCGAGTGCCGCGTTCTTCCTCGTCGCGGCGATCGGACCGTCCGCGCAGGCGCCGTCGCCGCAAACGCAGCGAAAACCGCCGGCTGCGCAGCCAGCCCCGGCTTCTGCCCCGACAATCCAGACCCAGACGCGCCTCATCACCGTGGACGTAGTGGTCACGGGCTCGCACGGAAAGCCCATCCGCGGACTGACGCAGGAGGATTTCCAAATCTCGGAGGAGCATGCCGGCCAGCAGAAGATCGCGAAATTCCGGTTCGTGGACGCCTCGGCAAGCGCGCCGGAACCCGCAAGATGATGCCAATAGCCCGTCGAACGTCGCGCTCGATCTGAACGGCGATCAGGAAAAACAGGCCACGCAAGCACTGGAGGATTTCGAGAAGACGGAGTACGAGGCCCAAATGGCCATTCGCGTTGACGAGACGACGGACGCGATGGTGTCGATTGCGAAATATCTCGGAGGCTATCCGGGGCGCAAGAATCTGCTGTGGTTCTCGGCATCCTTTCCCAACTGGATCGAGCCGTCCGCCGATTTTGGCAGTGATCCATTCCAGGGCACGGCCACGTACGAGGACAAAATCCGCCGGGCTTTCGAATCCCTCACCGACGTGCAGGTCGCCGTATATCCGGTGGATGCGCGGGGTCTCGAAGCCTCGCAGTTGTACTCGACCGCGCAGAATCCGCACATCAACCGCACCAACCCCGGCGCCGGCTTCGGCGGACAACTCAACCGGGAGAACAATACGCGCGTTGCCACACAGGCTACGATGGAAGAGATCGCCCAGCAAACCGGCGGAAAGACGTGCGAAAATGCCAACGACCTCTCCGGCTGCGTACAGAGCGCGCTGGACGACAGTTCGGTTTATTACGAGCTGGCCTACTACCCGGAAAATGTTCGCTGGGACGGCGCTTTCCACAAGATCACCGTGAAGTCGAATCAGCACGGGACCAGGCTGCGCTATCGCACTGGCTATTTCGCGACGGGCCCGGCGACGCTCGCCGCGCAGCAAACTCCGGAAAAGCTTTTGCAGGAGGCCTGCATGGGGCCGTTGCCCTCGACGTCGATTCCTCTAACGGCTCTGCCCGTCGCAACCCAACAAACGCCGGGCCAGACCGCCGAAGCCCGGTATTTGCTGACAATTTCGCCGAGCGCGCTGACTTTTGCGCCTGAAGGTGGATCGCGCCAACTCAGCCTCCAGATGGCCATTTGCGAGTACGATCCGAAGGGCGAGAAGTTTGACTTCTTTCCCAGAGATCTTTCGCGGCCGGTGCCGGAGGCACTCTATCAGGGTTGGCAGTCCCACGGGATTCGCGACATATTCGACTACGACGCAAAGCCCGAAAGCCAGCGCCTGCGGTTCGCGGTGCTCGACGTGCCGAGCGGAACGACGGGCTCGGTGGACGTTCCCGCGCATCCGCACGATTTCGGCAGCCTGCCCGGTCCCGTTGCGCGGGCCCAGGGAGGCGCTGCGTCAAGCGGCGGTGCGCTCGGGCCGTCGCAATTGTCGGAG
>Ga0187872_10000580_pt1 | contig 41427 bp, 32 predicted proteins | sample June2016WEW_16_4_FD_132973 | JGI IMG/M metagenome (GOLD analysis project Ga0187872, IMG submission 132973) | Peatland microbial communities from SPRUCE experiment site at the Marcell Experimental Forest, Minnesota, USA - June2016WEW_16_40 | ecosystem: Environmental > Terrestrial > Soil >...
CAGTGGGTTCAGACGGACAATGGATTGTTTTGGCAGTCGGAATATACGTGGGGAGACATCCCTTTTCACTATGGCCGTTGGGTGATGGTTCCCGGCAGGGGCTGGTTTTGGGCGCCGGATTTGGAGTGGGGTCCGGCCTGGGTTTTTTGGCGTCATGCGGAAGCGGACGGGGCGATCGGATGGGCGCCCTTGCCGGTGGGGGCGGTGTTTGTGGGTGGGGCGTTTATGTATCACGGGGTGCGGGTGGGGGTGGATTTTGACTTTGGCCTGGGCGAAGGCGCTTTCGTATTTGTGGGTTACGATCACTTCCATGAAGGGTTTTTCCGAATGCGGGGCAGGGAATGGGCCTGGCACATTGGCGGGGATCGGTTTCATGCGTTCTATGGAAGGAGCGTTCTGAGGAATGAATTTCGCAGGGATGAGCACGGCCGGTTTGTCAACGAAGGAATAGGGCATGATCGCATGGCGCGCGCCACGCGTGGCCGGGTGGAACAAGCACACTTCGAAGAGAGAAGGCCGGTGGGAGACCGCGCCGCACTTGCGCGTGGAGCGAGTGAGAAGGCGGGTGAGAAAGCGGGCGCCAGCAAGGTATTCAGGCCGCCGGCGGCGGCGGCAGCAAAGCCGGCCGCAGCCTCGTCCAGTGCAAAGAAGAAGTAGCAGGCTTAACGGTTAACGAACCATCAACAATGCAAAACAGAAAGCAAGATAAGTATGAGGATTAGGTGTCGAACGATTGGTGTCCTGCTCGTGTCCATGGGACTCGTGTTGACGACGGGGTGTCAGAACCCGAATGGGACGCCAAACAATACGGGGACGGGCGCTTTGGTGGGTGGTCTGGCTGGGGCACTTGCGGGCGGGTTGGGAGGGGGGCGTCATGCCGGGGAGCACGCCTTGATTGGCGGCCTGATTGGCGCAGTTGCGGGCGGGCTGATCGGGAATATGATTGATCGGGAACAGCAACGGCAGTTGCAGCAGCAGTCACCGCAAACATGGCAAACCATCCAGTATAACGATGCCGTCTATCAGCAACAGCAACAGGCGGCCCAAGGGCAGCCAACGGCGCCACCACCGCCACCGCCGGCTGCGGCACAGGGGGCGCCGGCTCAAACGCCGCCCCAGGCCGGGGCACCCATCCCGCTGACCGTGGACGACATCAAGGCACTTACTTCGGCCGGTGTTAAACCAGAGGCCATCACTAAAGAGATTGAGGTATCGCAGTCCAAATTCACCCCCCAGGACATCGCCGCAGCGCAACAAGCCAATCCTGCCGTTGCTCCAGCCGTGATCGAATACATGAAGAGTCACCCCAGTTAAACAACTCATTCTGTGTTCAATTGCTTCGGAGCATGGACCGATAAACCTAGAAGCCGCACTTGGACCCGTGATTTCAAGCGCACGGCCAGTCAGAAGTCTCGCCCTATCAAGCACTTCGCAGGGATGCACCGCAACTGCGCCGCAGTTGGAATGGTTCACCTGTCAGGTGAAGAGTTCCCGATGTTCGATTGATACCCCAAGTCGCCTTCTCGCGAACATTTCAAAGGTCGAGACTCCAAAACAAGCATCTCCTCAGACTTCAACTGCGGCTTCCAGGTTCATAGTGTGTAGCCGCCGACGGCAGTCAGCGCTGATTCTCAGTCCCGAAAGATGGCGCCGACTGCCGTCGGCGGCTACACACTGCAGGCAGTTTGTGCGAGGTATGAGAATTCCGGGCCAGGCGCTTGCTACTGGTGCGGAGTCCGCTGCGCCAGCCACGCCAGGTCCGGGCTGTTCACTACGTTTATCTGCTGCCCGTTGGCTTGGTTGTAAATGACGGGGCGGATAGTGTTGGGGTCGCGCCACTTGTGGATTTCGGCATGGCCGTCGGCAAAACCCAGGCCGCACGCCCCGCCGTGGTCGCTGGAGGGGAGCTCGGTGAACTGCCCGGTCCCATTGGTGCAGGCGGCGTCGGTGTAAAGGATCCCGTCGTCAATGGCGTCGGCGTGTTCGTCGGTGAACACCCAACTGTCACTTGGGGAAGGGTGTATGAAGTCGCCGGTTTTTCTGGCCACATAGGTCAACCAGGAAAACCCCGAGTATTTCGGTCCATCACCCACGGCCGCGTCCATCGAGACACTCCGGACACGGTTGGCCCAGCCGGCGCTGCGCTGCACCTGGCTGAGGTAGATGTCCGTTGGGCACCAGAAAATCTTAACGGAGTTTGCCACATAAGGCGCGATCAACGCGGCCCGGGAGTCTGTCAGCCACTGGGTGTTGGTGTTGTCCGAGAAGGTGCCCGCATTCCAGTCCAGAATGCCGGAAATCCAGGAGATAGGATAGAGAGCCGTATCGGTGTCGTGACGCGGGTCGAAGTTGATGGCCAGGCGGTCGTTATTATCGCCGGCATACATCATCCAGGCCAGGCCCAACTGCTTGTTGTTGTTCATGCAGGTGACCGACTGCGCCTTCAGCTTCGCTCGAGCCAGGGCGGGGAGCAACAACGCGGCCAGGATCGCGATAATGGCGATCACCACTAGCAACTCAATCAGGGTGAATGCTGCTCGCCGCAGTCTCATTTCAATGCGTCCTTCTCTTTGATTTGTCTGTTGTTCGATGTTGGCGCGATGGCCGGTTAAACTTCCCCGCCCCGGCCGGGAGCGCGCGAGCAACGCGCGTCCCGCGCCGGTTCGGGTTTGAATCATTAAGGCGCCGGCGGCGGAGCCGCGGGCTGTATCAAGCGCATGAAGGTCTGCGGGGCAGTGGTTGGGTAATTGGTGGTGCTGACGAAGCCGTTTGTTCCAAGGTAGCCCGAAGTCCACGCCGTGCCGTCGGTCCACGACAGGTTTGTCCACGAGCCGCCGGTCAGGTTCGTTTTGGTTTCCAGGCTGACGCCGGGCAGGCCCAGCCACGAGACCAGCGTGTGACCGCCGGAGGCACCGCCGATGGCCAGTTGGCCCCAGGCAGGCTCGTTGTACTGGTTGCCGAACGTATCCGTCGCCATCGTGTAGTTGCCGATGGTGCGGACGTATCGGACGTGGTTCTGGGCGAACCCGGCCTCGTTGTCTGCGCCGCCAATGCTGTACTTGTAAGTCAGCGCCAGCGCGTTGGCCGCCGGAACCTGCAGGGTGATGGTATAGTTCGAGGTTCCCACGGGACTGTTCACTAACTGATAAGGACCAGGCCCTAAGTTGTCTGCTGCGGTGCGCCAACTCCACCAACCGAGCCAATCGCCGTTAATGTAAACGTTGTCACTGCTGGGGTCAAACGGAGTGGTGGTCCCGAATTCCACCGCACCGGTCATGTCCACGTTGAACGTCACCTCCGTATTGGACGACACAACGCTTACGAGGGTCTGGTCGGAGAAATAAACGTCCGGAATGACAATCGAGCCGTTGGTGCTCAACATGCTAACCGACCGGTTGCCGCCGCCGGTGCTGGACGGCTCTTCATAGTATCCAGGGTAGGTGTCATCCCAGAATTTATATTGGATGATTGTGCCGGGGTTGCTGATCTGGGTCACGACGCAACTGTATTTGTTGGTATAGGGAGGCGGATTATTGGTCATTGGGATGGCGGCGGTCCAATTGTTGAATGAGCCGAAAAGCTGAACATAATCAATGCCGTTGGGCGGCGGGGTGAATCTTCCGAGCGCGGCTTGGACGGACATATCCACCTGGAAAGTGATGACGTTAGTGACGGGCGGGACGGGAGCCAGGTCGCTGAAATAAACGGCGGGCAGGACCAGCGCGCCGTTGATTTCAAGCAGGTTATAGGCGCGGTTGTCCCCGGAGTCCGAGTTCTGGGCCGAGGGCTGGTCCCAGGCGGTGCCGGTATCAATGTAGTATTTGTAGTATTCAATGGAACCGTAATTGTCAATCTCGCCGCCTTCGACGCCGGTCGGGCCGATGAAAACGCCGGTGTAGAGGTTGGTGTTGGCCGCCGCGGGATTGTTGGTGAGCGGGAACGGGCTCGTCGCCGTGTTGTCGTTGCCCCAATCGTTGAATGAGCCGCGGGCGTACACATGACTGGTTCCCGGAATGAAATTCCCCAGCACAATTTGCTGGGTCAGATCCACCTGAAACGTGATGGAGTTCGTCACCTGTGGCTGGCCCGTCGGCGCCGTGTCGCTAAAATAATAGGTGGGCAGAACCAGGCTCCCGCCACTGGCCTTCGGCAGGCCCCAGGTGCGGTTGCCACCAACGTTGTTGGCGGGGTTTTCCCAGTTGGCGCCGGTATCAATGTAGTACTTGTACTGCATCGCCGACCCGTTGGCATCGGCGGTATCGGCATACGTGCCGCTGTAAATGTTAGTGTTGAGGGCCACGGGGTTGTTCGTCAACGGCGATGTGCCCCAACCGTTGAAGTTGCCTCGCGCGTACACAACGCTGGTGCCGGGGATGAAGGCGCTGCTTTGAACCTGCGCCGTCACGTCCACCGAGAACGTGACGATGGAGTTGCCTGCCGCGGACGCCCCGACCGCCGTGCAGAGCAGAAGCCCTGCGGCAGTCGTTAGCCGGAATGTTTGGGTTTTAATTTTCAAGTTCATAACTATGTTCTGTCATAATGGTTTGGATATGTCGGTCAATCTACACCTGCCAATATAAGCCAGGCAGTCTGAGCTTCAACCGCATGTTTGTGCGGTAGGGATCGTGCAGGCAAATCTCAGGGTTTGCGGTCTTTCCAGCCCTGGACGCGGTCGAAATACTCCTGCGCCAGCTTGTTTCCCGGTTCGAGGCGCAAGGTTTCGCCGAATTGCCGCAGGGCATCGTCGAATTGGCCTTCCGTGGCCAGCAACACGCCCAGGTTCAGATGGGCCTGGGCGTAGGGGGGCCGCAGCCGAATGGCTTCTGTATATTCGCTTTTCGCCTCCGGGTTGTGGCGGTCCGCGGCCAACTCGTTGCCCAACTCGAAATGGGCCTCCGCCGCCTCCGGTTTGAGTTGGACGGCCCGGCGATATTGTTCGATAGCTTCGGCGCGGCGGTTCAATTTCGAGAGCGCGCGGGCCTTTTGACAGCAGTAACCCGCATCCTGCGGCCGCAGGCGCAACGCATGATCGTAGTTCGCCAGGGCCGGCTCAAACTTGCCTTCCGCCGCCAGAAGATTGCCCAGCTCGTACCAGCCTTCGGTCAGCGCCGGGCGCAGGGCGACCGCTCTCAATAGAAAGGTTTCCGCCTCGCCCGACTGCCCTTGCCGCCCGAGCAATCGGCCGGCCTGGAAACAGGGCAGAAAATCGTGCGGCTCCAGCTCCTGCACCCGCCGCCACTCGGCCGTCGCCTGCTTTAAGTCGCCGATGGCCTCAAGAAAATCCGCGAAGTTCTCATGCAGATAGTGGTCCTGCGGCGCCCGCTTCAGAGCTTCCTGGAACTCCTTCCGGGCCTGCTCGGCGGCGGTTTGGGTCGCGCGCTGGCGCAGTGCCTTCTCTTGGGCCTCAAACGCTTCCAGCCGGCCCGCGTTGTTGAGCTGGCCGCTCAGCGGCGGCTGGTTTAAGCGCCGGATCACGGTCTGGATCACAAAGAGTCTATTCCAATCCATCAGCCCGAGGAGGCGCTTGCAGGTTTCTGGCGCAGCCCAGGCGCCCGCCGCCCGGCTCCTCACCGCCGCCGGCAGCGACTCCTCCACCTCCTCCGCCCACATCCGGCCCAGACGATAGTTCCCTGCGAAATTCAAATGCACGTGCTCGTAAAACGTCTCCTGCCCGCACACCCCCGCCACTTGGTTGGTCCCCAGCCGCGTGGCCGCATCCAATAATACCAGATTCTCCTGCGCCCGCTTCCTCCCCTCCTCCCGGATCAGCCCGTTGATCCGCGAGTCGGTCCGAAAGGGCAGCGCGTCCGCATCGCAGGCCCGCTGCAAGTGCTCCCGGGCGGCCATCCCCCTCACCCCCTCCCTCTCCCCCTCCGCGGGGGAGAGGGTGCCCTTTAGGGCCGGTGAAGGGGTATCGGCTGGCCCAGTCGGTTGCCACACGTCAGGAGGTAGAAGGCTCAGACCCCACCGATACTGCAACTCCGCGTACTGCCAATCCAGTCTGGCCGCCTGCTCGAACCGCTCCGCCGCCAGCCCGGCGTTGCTCTGGCCCGAGGCGGCCACCCCTTCGGCGTAAAACCGCTCGAATAAGGCGCGGTCTGCCGCCGGCAGGTTGCTGTTGGACAGCGACGCAAAGGGCGGACAGTCTCTGAGGTTGACCGCCACCGTGTTGAGAATGATTCTGGTGCCCGAATCCAGACCGGCCTGGACGATGTCGTGCAGGTTGCGTTGGAAGTTGCGATAAACGGTTTGCTTGCGCGGTTCGTCGGGCCGCAGGCGGTTGCCGACAAACATCTCCATGCCGCCCCAGGAGGAAGCCGTGGCGGCGTGGCCGCGGACCTTGCGGGCCAGCGCCATGAGGAGTTGGCCGACGCGGGTCTGCTGAAGGGCCAGGCCCAGCCGCACCAGGGCCAGCGGGGGCGCCTGGGCGCCGAAAACCGTCGCCGCGCCGAAAGGCCCGACCATTTCGTTGTTGCCCATGTAGATGATCCACAGGTCGCCGTGCTGGCGAGCGCACTCGCGGGCAATCGGCAGGATGGCGTGGGAGTTGATGGCGGTGATGGCGACGTTGACGATCTCAAACGGTTGTTCGGGGAATCGCTCGCGCAAGAGGACTTCCAGGTAGCGGCTGGCGCCATAGGACGGCTCCGGGTCTCCCATGGCCGCCGACTCTCCCAGAATAAAGATGCGATAGGTGCTGGCGGGCTTGTTCGCTGCTATCCGGATGGGCCCCGAGAACCGAGCCAGTTCGGGTGGAAAGAACCTGAGTCCATACTCCTCGTTATTGACCAGCAAGTCCTGGTCGCCGACGCGAATCTTCTCGAAGAAGGCGGTGGGGTAGCCGTAACCTGCGAGGCGCAAGGCGCCCTCCAGGACGGCAAAGGTCGCCAGCGGCACAAGCACCAGCGCCAGCAGGCGAAAGAGCCACTGGCGGCCCGTGCTCAGAACGGGCGTGGAATCGGCAGGCAGCGATGCGCCGGGCGGTTGGCTTCGCTCTTGCCGGCGCTCGGGCCGGTGGTTGTTGGGGCGTCGCTTCAACCCCGAAGGTATTTCACCACCGCCTCGGTCCGGGAATGGACATGCAGTTTTTCATAGACCGTCCGCACGTAGCTGCGCACGGTGTCGATGCTGATGGTCATCCGGTCCGCGATCTCTTTGTAGGCGTAGCCCTTCGCGAGTTGATCCAGAAAGTCCTTCTCCCCCGGCGTGAGCCGCGCAACGGGCGAGTCCCCGTCCGCCGTTCTGGAAAAATACTGGACCACCCGCCGGGCCAGTTGCGGGGTCATGGGCGAACCGCCGCCATAAACGTCGCGGATAGCGTCCAGCAGGCGGGCGGAGGCGGTGCGTTTGAGCAGGTAACCGCTCGCGCCGGCCTTCAAGGAATTGAACAAGGAGTCGCTGTCTTCATAGACCGTCAGCATGAGAAACTGCACGGCGGGCAGGCTGCCCTTCAACTGGCGGACGCACTCCACGCCATTCACGCCCGGCAGGTTGATGTCCATCAGGACCACGTCCGGCGTCCGGTGCGGGATTTCCTTCAAGGCCGCCTCCGCGTCGGCGTAGTCGCCGACCAGCCGGAGGGCCGGCGCGCGGCGGATCAGCGTCGCGAGACTGGTGCGGATGCCATCGTCGTCATCGACAATCGCAACTTTGATCGGCATATCGTCTGCAAGTCTGGCGCCCACACACCTACTCTGGCACAGGGGGCGGCGCCTTCACAACCGCATGAATGTGCGGCCAACCCCGGTCCTTCTCAAGCGGGAAAATTCACCACCAGCCTTACGGCGGTCCCTTTTCCCGGTGCGCTCTCCACCGCCAGCGTTCCCCCCATGTCCGCGGCGCGCCGCCGCATGTTGCCCAAGCCCTGTTGTTTGCCCGGCTTCGGCGGCAGCGCCTGCGCCTCGAACCCTTGCCCGTCGTCCTGGACCACCATCTCGAGCGTCCGCGCCGAGGCCTTCGCCTGCACCCGAACCTCCCGGGCCTGGCCATGTTTGAGCGCATTGGTCAGCGCCTCTTTGACCACGAGGAAAATGTTGTGCCGCATCTCCGGCGGCAGGGAACGCGCGGGCAAATCCTGTGGCAGGTCCAGCCGGCAATGCGCGTTGTCCCCGTCAAACAACTCGTTCGCAAAATGCGCGATGTACTCCACCAGGCTTTGCAGCGAATCGCTGCCCGGCCGCAAGGCCCAGACGATTTCTTCCAGCGCCCGCACCGTCTGGCCGGCGGATTGGGAAATCTTCTGCGCGTGGACCTCGACCTGGCTCGGGCTATCCTTGTCCGCGCGGGCCAGATCGCTCAACAGCGAGATGCGGGTCAGCGAAGAGCCCAGATCGTCGTGCAGGTCTTGCGCGATGCGCGCGCGCTCGTGCTCCAGGGCGCGTTCCTGCTCCAGCAGCTTTAAGCGGCGCTGGTGTTTTCTCTTTTCCACGATGCGGACGGTGCCCGCCACCGAGGCCAGCAACCCCAGCGACGCCAGCCCGATGAACCACCAAGCCTGCCACAAATGGGGTGACACGACCACTGACAAGCTCGCCCCAGTTTCGTTCCACGTGCCGCCGCTGTTGCAGGCGATGACCCGAAATTGGTACTGGCCTGGCGGCACATAACTGTAAAAGGCCGCGCGCCTGGCTCCGGCTTCCACCCAGTCCGTATCCAGCGGTTCGAGCCGGTAGCGAAAGCGCACCCGTTCCGGGGCGCTGAAGCTCATGCCGGTGTAATGAAACTCCAGGCGGTGTTTGCCCGGGCCGACTCTGATTTCAGCCGCCGCCGCGGGGCCAGGGTTCGCCCCCTCACTTCCTCCCCCCGCCGCCGCCTGGGGCGTCCTCGTGTCGGCAGCAACCCCATCAATCATGGTTTCCTCCAGCACGACTGCCGGGGCCGGCGCCTCGGCCGTTCGCGGCCGCGGATCCACGACCACGATGCCTTTGAGCGTCGAAAAGCAGAGCTGGCCCGACTGGGTCTTGAGGCCCGCCGGATAAAAGCCGCCGGTGCATTCCTCCGAGGGCATCCCCTCCGCCCGCCCATAGACCTGCGGATATACCACCGCGATTTTGCCCGTCACCAGTTCCTCCAGCTCGCCCTTGCCTACACAGGCAATGCCCCGGTTGCTCCCCAGCCAAAGGCGGCCCTTGCCGTCTCCCAGGATTTGCGAGATCGTATTGTCCGGAAGCCCTTCCCGCATGGTAAAGGTGGCCAGTTGCCCGTTGCGCCACCGGCTCAAACCGCCGCCCGCCGTGCCGATCCAGAGCGTGCCTTGGCCGTCCAAATAAAGCGTGCGAATCCAATCGCTCAACAGGCCGCCCCCCTTCTCAAAATGGGCGCGCGACTCCTTCTGGTAGCGATACAGCCCCTCCCCTTCGGTGCCAATCCACAGGACTCCCTCGCTGTCCTGCAGGAGGGCCGTGATGGGATGGGACTGGGAATAATTGGTCTGTGCCAGCCACTCGCCCCGCCGCAGCCGCCAAACCTGTCCTTGACGCGTGCCCGCCCACACCCCACTGTCCCGGTGTTCGGTCAGGGCGATGACGTTGAGCCTCGCCAGGGCCGTCACCTCCACCTCACCAGTCGCATTCTTCGGATCCTTGAAACGCCACAATCCATCCGCCCCGCTCATCCAGCAATTGCCGTCGCGCGCCATGAGCAACGAGATGACTTCGGGATAACGCCGGGACAAACCCGCCGCCGTCAGGCGGCTGAAGTTCCTGCCTTCCCAGCGATATAAGCCGTCGTTGGGTTTCCCGGCCCAAATGACTCCGGGCGCAATTTCCGCCAGCCCCTGAACCGGCCCGTAACCCAGCCCTTCGTTTTGTCCGAACACCAGCAGATTGCTGCGCCGCAGCCGGTTCAACCCGGCCCCGGTGCCCACCCACAGATTCCCTTCCCGATCCACCAGCAAGGACTCGACCGCATTGTCCAGCAGTCCGCTGCTGGCGTTGATGGCCGCCAGTTTGCCCTCCTTGAACTGAAACAAACCCTCGCTCACTGAACCCGCCCACACGGTGCCATCCGGCTCCTCGGCCAGCGCGCTCACATGCGGCCGGGCCAGGTGCCGCGGAATCCGGTAGCGCCGCCATTGATCGCCCTCCCGGCACAACACAAAGTCATCTCCCGCCCCCACCCAGATGCGCCCGGCCTTGTCCTCCAGCAGGCAGTGCGGGTCCTGCAGCAATCCCTCCACCGAGCTGTCCGTCAACGCAACGAACTTGCCCTCCAGCAACCGGAAAATGCCAGCTCCCGTCGCGCCCAGCCACAGCACTCCCTGCCGGTTCTTGAGCAGGACGCTGATGGGTTTGCCTTTGAATTGTTCCGCGGCGCTTGGGGCCGTCAGCCGCCCGTTTTGCCACACCGCCAACCCCGCTTCGGTGCCAACCCACAGCCGCTTTTCATTGTCTTCCGCCAGGGCCGTGATCGAGTCTGCCGGCAACCCCTCCCGCTTCGTGAACGTGGCAACCTGACCCGCCTGCCAGCGAGTTAAACCGCCGCCGTCCGTCCCGATCCAAAGCGCGCCATGACTGTCCTCGAACAGCGTGCGCACCGGCCCGCCCGGCAGCCCCTCCCGCAACCCGAAGGAGACAAAGCGCACACCGTCGAACCGGGCCACCCCGTCATCGCTCCCGATCCAAAGATAGCCATCGCGCGTTTGCGCCAGCGCGCGCACCGAGTTCTGCGGCAGCCCTTGCTCGCGCTGCCACGAGCGGAACGTCAGCGCCTCCCCGCCGCGCCTGGGCGTTCCCCCGCCGAGTTCGGCCCCGCCACCGGAGACGAAGTCGCTGAATGATGTCGCCACCGCCATGTCGCTGAAAGTCCAGCCCAACCCGCCGCCGCCATGGCGAAGGTGGATTTCGTTGAACGAAGCGTTCGCGCGGAAGGTCGTCGTCAGACTTTCCGGCTGGCTCGCTTCGGTCGCGCCGGGCGCCAGGTCCGGATTCAGCCAGACCGTCACACGGTCGTCTCCGCTCGGAACGTATTGCACCTTGAACACGATCGTGCGGTCATAGCCGCGGCGGGGCAATTCGTAGGGCAGATAGACCCCGGCGCTGGGAGATTCGGGCCGGGAGGAGTTCAGGTCGAAGTCCCCGGAAACCTTGTTGGACGGGCCGGTCTCAGCCGTATTGAACGCGCTGTAGGCCCAGGCCTTCAGCGAGTTGCCCACCCCCAGCCGCTCCACGTTTCCTTCGTAAAGTTGGAACGCCGCGAAGTATTCCTCCGTGCCCACGTCCGAGAGCGGGTCCACGTGAAACCTGAAATAGAGTGTGTCGCTGGCGGTGTCGTCACGTTTTACCGCGCCGCCCAGAATGTCGCTGCCGGCGCCCGTCTCATGAGCGAGGGTCGCGCCCAAATCACTCCACAAGACGACGGCGGTGGCCGGGGCCGCCCAGCCCAGAACCGTTGCCGCCGCCAGCGACAACCTCCAGGCGCGGCCCCTGCCTTTGCTCGCGGCGAAAAAGCCCCCCCGCGCCAGCCGCCAAAGCGACCCACCACACGAGCAGCAAACGGCTGCGTGCCGAAACATGAATGCCATTATGCGGTCAAACCCTCGCCAGTTCAAGCTGACCTGCCTGCCGGATGCCGTCACCGGATGTCCAGTCGGCGACGGCCAGTGCGCGAAGTTTCGCACGCGTCAGCCGCTCACTTCCCGGGCTTAAACTCCTTCACGCGCTTTTCGGCTTCGGCGATCTGCGCCGGGCTCAGTTCCTTCGTGATGGCTTCCCGGAGGTCAGCGCGCTGGTTGTCGCCGTGCGCAGCCCCGAGGGCAAACCACTTGTAAGCCTCCGGCAGATCCTTGGGCGCTCCCTGGCCGAGCGCGTAGGCGATGGCCAGGTTGTTCTGCGCGCCGCCATAACCGCGCTCCGCCGCCCGGCGATAACACTCGACGGCTTTGACGTAATCCTGCGGCACGCCCCGCCCCTGTTCATACATCATGCCCAGTTGGTTTTGGGCCGAGGCATAGTTCTGCTCGGCTGCTTTGCGGAACCATTTCACCGCTTCCGCATCGTCGCGCGGCACGCCTTTGCCCTCGGCATACATCCAGCCCAACGTGCTCTCCGAGGCCGCGTAATTCTGGCCCGCCGCCTGGCGGAACATATCCGCCGCTTTGGCGTAATCCTGCGGCACGCCTTTGCCGTCGAGCAAGAGATTGCCCAGATGGTCCTGCGCCGACGCATAGTTCCGGTCCGCCGCTTTGCGGAACCAGGTGGCCGCGGCCTCCACATCCGCGGTCACGCCTTTGCCGTCAAGATACAAAACCCCCAGGTTGTCCTGCGCTTCCGTGTAGTTGCCTTCGGCGGCCTTGCGCAACCATTTCACCGCCTCCCCCAAATCCTGCGTGGGGACCTTGCCTTCGAGGTAGAGCATCGCCAGATAGTTCTGGGCCGACGCGAAGTTCTGCTCCGCCGCCTTGCGAAACCACTTGCTGGCTTCATTCAAGTCCGGCTTGACGCCTTTGCCCTCGGCGTACATCAGGCCGAGATTCTTTTGCGCGGAGGCGTAGCCTTGGTCGGCCGCCTTTTGAAACCACTTGAGCGCCTGCGCGAAGTCCTGCGTCAGACCGGTGCCGCTCTTATAGATCAGACCCAGGGTGTTTTGCGCCTCGGCCAGGCCCTTCTCCGCCTGTTTCCGCACTTCATCCACCTCAACCGTCTGCGCACGACCGGCAACCGCCAGCGTGACCCAGAGAGCAGAAATGAAAAACCGGGCCGCAGCCCCACGCCTTGATTTGAGCAGTGCGTTCATGACCTCCATTCTAACCGCCCCTTCCCCGCCGGCAAACCCAAAAGTGGTCCCGCGCGAAAAGGCAAGCGCAAGGCCGGAATTTGCTGGACGCGACCCGCCACCCCTCTAACCTGACTGCGACCGGCAGTTTCTTGAACGTTACTATGAACCGAAGACACTTCATTCGCAACACCTCGTTCCTCGCCGCCGGCGCCATGCTCGGTTCGGTGAGCGGGGCCGCCGAAACCGGCTTCCCAGTCGTCCGCATCCCCGAGGCCAAACGTAAATTCACGAGCCGCGCCGTCGAGCGAACCATCGAAACCATCAAGGCCCGCATCGGCAACAAGGAGCTGGCGTGGCTGTTCGAGAATTGCTTCCCGAACACCCTCGACACGACAGTTGATTTCGAGGTCGTCGAGGGCCGGCCCGATACCTACGTCATCACCGGCGACATCGACGCGATGTGGCTGCGGGACAGCACCGCCCAGGTCTGGCCCTACCTCCCGCTGATGAAGAATGACGCCAACCTCCAGCAGTTGATCGCCGGCGTCATCAACCGCCACACCCGCTGCATCCTCAAGGACCCTTACGCCAACGCCTTCTACAAGGACGAGAACAAAGTGAGCCATTGGAAGAGCGACCTGACGGAAATGAAGCCCGGCGTCCACGAGCGCAAGTGGGAGATTGATTCCCTCTGCTACCCCATCCGCCTGGCCTACCATTATTGGAAGGCCACCAACGATCGGACCCCCTTGGATGCCCAGTGGCGGGAAGCAATCCTCAAAACCCTCCAGACCTTCCAGGAACAGCAGCGCAAAACCGGCCCCGGCCCCTACCGCTTCGAGCGGCGCACCGAGCGGCAGACCGATACCCTCGCTGGCGGCGGCTATGGCCGGCCCGCCAAACCGGTCGGCCTCATCTTCTCCATGTTCCGGCCCAGCGACGACGCGACCGTTTTCCCATTCCTCGTCCCGTCCAACTTCTTTGCCGTCGCCAGCCTGCGCCAGGCCGCGGAGTTGTTGACCCAAGTCCATCACGATCAGGCCTCCGCCACCCAATGCCGCGCCCTGGCCGACGAGGTCGAGGGTGCGTTGCGCCAATACGCCGTCGTCATCCACGAGAAGTTCGGGCGCATCCTCCCTTACGAGATAGACGCCTACGGCAATTATTACTGCATTGACGACGGCAACGTCCCGAGCCTCCTTTCCTTGCCGTATCTCGACGCGACCGGGCCTGGTGACCCTCTCTATCTCAACACGCGCAAGTTCGTCCTGTCCGACAGCAACCCCTACTATTGCATCGGCAAAGCCGCCGAAGGGCCGGGCGGACCCCACGTGGGCCGGGACATGATCTGGCCCCTCGGGCTGATCGTGCAGGGCCTCACCAGCACGGACGACCAGGAAGTCCGCCAATGCCTCCTCACCCTGCAAAAGACCCATGCGGGCACCGGCTTCATGCACGAAGCCTTTAACAAGGACGACCCGTCCAAATTCACCCGCAAGTGGTTTGCCTGGGCCAACACCATCTTCGGCGAACTGATCCTCAAGAGCTACAAAGAGCGCCCCCATGTGCTAAACTAATGCAAGGGCGGCTGTAACCTTTGCCCGCCCTGGACGGTCTGGTGTAACAAGAGGCTGTCGGGCCGTTTGCGTGCCGCGGCAGCCCGTTTGGAACAAATCAAGTATGGCGGACCTATGTCTATTGGCTGAGGACGGCGCAGTGGCGCAGCGGTGGGAAATCGGCGACCAGCCGGTCGCCGTTGGTCGTGATGAAACCGCCGATGTGACCATCCGTGATAACACGCTTTCGCGACGGCATTTCCTCATCTGGCGGGAGGGCGACAGCTTTCTCATCAAGGACTTGAACTCACAGAACGGCACCTGGGTGGACGGCCAGCGAGCACGAGGAACAAAGCTGTCCCATAACGTCTGTATCGTCGCTGGCCGCACGCTGTTCCTGTTCAGCGAACACCGCCTTCCCGCCAGCCCCGCCCGCAACCCTCTGGCGGCCCCGTGCGCCACCGCCGTGGTCCTCCCCGCCGCGCTGGCCGCGTCCGCCTCACACCCGGCCCTGGCCAAACCGGCTGACTGAGCGCTCCCGGGGTTCGCGGCCCCCCCCCTTGCCCGGTCTGGCCCAGGGGAGGGCGTCGATTTGGGATGCCTGAAATTACCTTGCCAGCGTTCTCGGATCGAACGCGATGCTCGATTGCGGCAACTCGGCTGCGTCGGCCCCGAGTAAAGTGTTCGGGGTGTCGGACATATCGAGATCAACCGTCAACCCTTGCAGCACCTCCGCATGACGGAACCAGACCCGGTTCTGCAGTTGGCCGTTGAAACGCACGCTTCGGATGTATTTGTTGTCCCGCGAGTTGTTCCGGCACACCAGTTTCAGCGTCTTGCCATTGTCCAGGCGGATGGTGATACGGTCGAACACCGGGCTGCCGAGTTCATACCGAGGAACACCCGGCACCACGGGATAAAAGCCCAACATGGAGAACACCGCGAATGCGGACAACCCGCCGCCGTCCTCGTCTCCGGGTATGCCCATGAGCGAATCGGTGAACCAGGCCTCAATCAGTTGGCGCACCCGCTTCTGCGTTTTCCACGGCGCGCCGAGGTGATTATAGACGTAAGGGATGGCCATGCTGGGCTCATTGCCCATCGAGAACTGGCCCACCATGCCGGTCGAGTCCATGAACACGGAATAGAACTCGTACCGGGGACGGCCAATGTCCTCGCGGAAAAGCTGGTCCAGCTTGGCCTCGGCGGCGCGTCTCCCGCCCATCAGCTCGAACAGCCCGTTGTAGTCATGCTGCGCGTCCCAATTGTAGGTGTAAGCGTTGTTCTCGGTGAAGTAATCGCGCGCCCCCGGGCCGCCGGAGAACTTGGGATCAAAAGGCTCAATCCAATTCCCCTGGGCGTCTTTCGGCCACATGAACCCCTTGTCCGCGCGATACACCTTCTTGTAGTTCTCCGCCCGCTTCAGGAAGAAGTCATAGTCCGCGCTCTTGCCCAGCTCGCGGGCCAGTTGCGCCGTGCACCAGTCGTCGTAGCTCTGGTCTAGAGTGAGGGCGACGGCTTGCCGCCTTTCCCAGTTGGTATCAACGAGGGAGATCGTTTCCTTCTCCCCCGGATGCAGCGCGGGGTAATAGCCGTGCTCGGCATAGAAGTCATCCAGCGGGCATTTGGGCGCCTTGCGCCACGGCAGCATCGTCGCCTCCAGCGCATTCTTGCGCACGCCTTCGTAGCCGGTCTTGAGGTCGAAGTCGCGAATGCCCTTGAACCAGGCATCCGCCATCCAGGCGGCCGCGTGATTCCCCGTCATCGCATGCCAATCGCCCCATACCAGGGCGAACGACGGCATCCAGCCGGACTGCTCATACATGCGGACGTAGGATTGGATTTTATCCGCCTCCTGTTCGGAATTCAGCAGCAGGTGCAGCGGTTCCAGCGCCCGGTAGGTGTCCCACAGCCAGTTATCCACATAAAACGGCCGCGCGTCCTGATGCACCTTGTGATCGAAGCCGCTGTAATACTGCCCGTCCTCGGAAATGTTGACCATCCGCTCACAGCAATGATACAGCGCGGTGTAAAACACGCGGCGTTGCGCCGGCGTGCCCCCTTCCACTTTGACCTGCCCGAGCTTCTGGTTCCAGGCCGTGCGCGCCTGCCGTTTGATGGCCTCGAAGCCCCAGCCGGGAATCTCCCGCCGCAGGTTCCTGCGGGCCTGCTCGACGCTGATGTAGGAAATGCCATAACGGAACTCGATCACCTTGCCCGGCTCGCGGGCGCGGATGGTCAGGCGCGACTTGCCGCCCGCGCGGCTGCCGGCGATGCTCACCGGCGAGTTGAATTCGCCATACACGAACGCCTTCATGCCTTGAAACTGCTCGCTGCCGGCCACCGCGTTCGTTCCCTCACCCGCCAGTTCTCCGTCCTTGCGATTGGCCAGCAGCACCACGGGCTTGCCGGACGGAAAGGTGAACCGGAAGTAACCGCAGCGAGCGGTGGGTGTGAATTCAACCTGAATCAGCGAGCCGTCCAGCCGCGTCGAGTAATAGTAGGGCGTGGTTTTCTCCTGGTCGTAAGCGGCGCGGCGATGCCACGCGTCCGCATCCGGTTCTCCGTCGCTCGGCATCAGCCAGAACAACTCGCCCAGCCGGTGCGAGATAATCGTTATCGGAAACGAATGGATCTGGTCATCCAACGCATCCCGTCGCGCCGGATAGAACCGCAACATGCTGTTGGGCAGCGAGACGGTCGGACGGGTGGGTTCGAGCAAGTAACCGACCCCGCCGATGGTGGGATCGACATATTCCACTTGCGCCTGCGCGGCAGTCAGCCACGCGCCGCAAACCAGCAAACCAATTCCAAGTCTATTGATGTGTGCCATAATCGCCTTCAGCCCGCCAGCGGAATTCCCTCGTCCACCAGCATCACGGGAATGTTCCGCCGGATCGGATAGAGAACCTTGCCGTCAGCGCGAATCAGTCCGCTATCAATCTTCTCTTTCACCAGTTGGCCGGCGCGATTGGCCAAGGTGCCTGCGGCAATCTGCCTGTTCAGCTTGTCGATGACCGCCGGTTCCGCCAGGCGCACCTCCTGATGCGTCTCCGGACAGCACAGAATCTTAAGCAGTTCGGGATCGATCATTTTAACAGCGAAGGCGGAAAGGCGCGCAGGGCTGCGTCATAAACCTCTTTGATGGGCACTTTTGCCTGCTCCGCCAGCTTCTTGCAGGACTCAAATTCCGGCGCTGCCTGAAGGACCTTGCCATCGAGCCTGCCAAGCTTCACGGTCACGCTGCCGTGGGGGGTCTGGACCGTCACAAACTCGCGTCGGAGCTTGCGCCGCTCGACGGTATAACGGCGGATGCCAAACGCGCTGGTCTCGCGCACCAGCAACTCTGAGAACTTGTCCGCATCGGCCTCGGCGCATAACACCGTCAACAGCACGCCGGGCCGGTTTTTCTTCATCTGGATTGCCGTGTGGAACACATCCAGGGCGCCGGCGGCCAGCGCCTTCTCCATGAAGTTGCCCAGAATCTCGGCGTTGATGTCATCCAGGTTCGTTTCCAGCACGGCGATAGTGTCGGTTTCCCAATCATGCGCCGCCGCTTCGGCGCCCGGCACTCGCCTCTCGCCGCTCGCCTCCCCAAGCACGGCCCGCAGCGCGTTGGGCCGCCTCGGATTGTCGCGCGTGCCCAAGCCATAGCCGATCTTCTCCGCCACCACCTCCCGCATCGGGCCGAAGGCCTCGACAAACTCCGCCAGCAACGCCGCGCCCGTCGGCGTGACCAACTCGGTCGGTTCGTCACATTGCGACAGCGGGATGCCGCGCGCGCCCAGAATTGCGAGCGTCGCGGGGGCGGGAATCGGGAAGCGTCCGTGCGCGCACTCAATCCAGCCCATCCCCTCGACCACCGGGCTGGCCAGCACGCGCGGCTTGCCCAGCAGCTCCAACCCAATGCACGCCCCGACAATATCGACAATTGAGTCCACCGCGCCGACCTCGTGGAAGTTCACCTGCTCCGGCGGCAGTCCGTGAATCTTGCCTTCCGCCACGGCGAGCCGCTCGAAAACTGCCACCGACTTCTGTTTCACCCAATCCGAGAGCCGGCTCTCGGTGATCAGTTGCCGGATCTGAGCGAAGGCGCGGCCATGTTCGTGCGGGTGGTCGTGGCTATGAGCTTGCGGCTGGACCCCCGAGTCATGCTCGCTGGCCACATGCACATCAAACTTCACGCCTTCGAGGCTTGCCCTGCGTCCGCGCGTTACGTGCAGGTGATACCCTTCGAGCCGAAGCCTCTTGAGCTCCTGCTCCAACTGGCGGGTATCAACCTCCAGGTCAATCAAGGCGCCGATGAACATATCGCCGCTAATGCCGCTGAACAGGTCGAGGTATAAGGTCTTCATGCTATCCTGCCGCCAGCGCGTTGATCTGGCTCGCCGCATAGCCGGCGCCAAAGCCGTTGTCAATGTTCACCACGGTCAAGCCGCTGGCGCAACTGTTCAACATGCTGAGCAGCGGCGCAAGCCCGTTGAAATTTGCGCCATAGCCCACGCTCGTCGGCACCGCGATGACCGGCCTCGAAACCAACCCGGCAACCACACTCGGCAGGGCCCCTTCCATGCCCGCCACGACAATGACCACGTTCGCCCGCTGAATGGTTTCCAGACGCCCAAACAACCGGTGTACGCCCGCTACGCCCACGTCCGTGATTCGCTCCACGCGATTGCCCATGACCTCGGCAGTGACCGCCGCCTCCTCGGCCACCGGCAAATCGCTGGTGCCCGCGCAGACCACAGCAATGGTTCCGGACCGTTTAGGCAAGGGCTTGTTCTCGATGGTCACACACCGCGCCAGCTCGTGATAAACGGCGCGCTGGAAATGTCGGCGCAGCCTGCGCGCGTGTTCGGGCGCGACGCGGGTCACCAGCACGCGCTGCTCGCGGGCGAACAGCTTGGCCGCTATTTTCACAACCTGGGCCGGCGTCTTGCCCGCGCCGAAGATGACTTCGGGAAACCCTCTCCGCAGCGCGCGGTGAGTATCAATTTGCGCAAAGCCCAGGTCCGCCACGGGCGCCGCTTGAAACTTGCGCAAGACCTCGTCACGGCTGACTCCGCCCGCGCGAAACTTTTCCAGCAGCTTGATTGCTTCCGTCGTGGTCACACGGGCACCTTGCCACGAAAGAGCCTATCGGTCACGGCCAAATTAACGTGTGTTGGGAGGGCGAGCGTCCCCGCGAGCCCTGATCCCCGGAGATTCCAGAAGATGTTTGGGCTCGCGGGGACGCTCGCCCTCCCCATATTGCTTTTGCTACCGTATCTTTTCCACCAGCATCGGCGCCAGATCGCCAATCTTCACTCGCTCCTGTTTCATCGTGTCGCGGTCGCGCAAGGTGACAGTGTCCTGCAACGCCGGGCCTTGCTCGCCCAGCGTCTCAAAATCAATCGTCACGCCGAACGGCGTGCCCGCTTCGTCCTGCCGCCGGTAGCGCCGCCCAATCGCCCCCGCCTCGTCGTAAAACACCGACATGTGCGGACGCAACAAGTCGCGCACGGCCTTGGCCTTTTCCACTAGAGCGGGCTTGTTCTTGAGCAGCGGAAAGACCGCCACCTTGATCGGCGCAATGCGCGGATGGAACTTCATCACCACCCGCGACTCCAGTTTGCCCTTTTCATCCGGCGCCTGGTCCTCGCAATAGGCGTTGCAGATCAAGGCCAGCGCCAGCCGGTCCACCCCCGCGCTCGGCTCGATGACGTGCGGCACATACTTCGCCTTCGCCTCCTCGTCGAAATACTCCATAGACTTGCCGCTGAACTTCTGGTGCTGCATCAGGTCAAAGTCGCCGCGCGCCGCGATGCCCTCCAGTTCCTGCGTGCCGAAGGGGAACTTGAACAGGATATCGACGCAGGCCCGGGCGTAGTGCGCCAGCTCCTCTTTCTTCTGCCAGTATTCGACCAGCGTGTCGCGGCCCAAGCCAATGCTCTCGTACCACCGGACGCGCTGCTCGACCCAGTACTTGTGCCAGAGTTCCCAGCCCCACGTTGGTTGAGGGTCGAGGGTTGAGGGTTGAGGATCGGCGAGGCCCGCGACCGCGCCGGCCATCTTCTGCACCACCTCATCGGGGCGAATGAAGAACTCGAGTTCCATCTGCTCGAACTCGCGCGAGCGGAAGGTGAAGTTGCGGGGATTGATCTCATTGCGGAAGGCCTTGCCGATCTGGCATATCCCAAACGGCACTCGCTGGCGCGACACGTCCAGCACGTTCTTGAATTGGACGAAAATGGCCTGCGCGGTCTCGGGGCGCAGATAGGTTTTATTATCCTCACTTTCATCGAAAGCTCTGCGCCACGCTTTCCATTGTTCTAGATTCGCAGCCGGGTCAAAGTCGGGCTTTGGGACATCCTGTGGCCCGACGTAGGTCTTGAACATCAAGTTGAATCGACGGGGATCGGTTAGCAGGCTGCCGTTTTCCGGGTTGTAGCCGGTCGAATTCACCACCTCTTCAGTCGTTTCTTTTTGCGGGTCCACCTCCAGGACTACCTCCGCAGTCACTTCTCCGTGTAAAACGAGACCGTCGGTTATCTTCATTGCTTGGTCTAAGCTGCCTTGTGCATAGAATTGCTTGGCGAGCTTGCGAGCCTTCTCAGGATGCTCTCCTTTCTTGAGCAACACAGCGAATGGCTTATTCACTTTCAAACCAGTTTCCTTGGATTCGGCACCGACGAACTTATAAACCTTGGCTTCTCCGTGCTGGACCACCTCCTCGACCATCTCCTCGACCACCTCCTCAGTCACTTCTCCGTGTAAAACGAGACTGTCGGTTATCTTCATTGCTTGGTCTAAGCTGCCTTGTGCGTAGAATTGCTTGGCGAGCTTGTGAGCCTTCTCGGGATGCTCTCCTTTCTTGAGCAACACAGCGAATGGCTTATTCACTTTCAAACCAGTTTCCTTGGACTCGGCACCGACGTACCTATAGATAACCTTGCATTCGGCCCCGGGGTACTTGTAAACTGTACCGCTCTGCGGCTCGATCTGGTCGGCGCGGAACCGCTTCTTGGTCAGCAGGCAATCCACCATCAAGTCGCTGAAGGTGGTGGTGTGGCCGCTGGCCTCCCAAATCTTTGGGTGCATGATGATCGAGGCGTCCAGGCCTACGACGTCGTCGCGCAGTTGGGTCATCGAGCGCCACCAGCATTCCTTGATGTTGCGCTTGAGTTCGGCGCCCAGCGGGCCGTAATCCCAAAAACCGTTGAGGCCGCCGTAGATTTCCGACGACTGAAATATCAGGCCCCGCCGTTTGCAGAGCGACACGATCTTCTCCATCAACTCGCTGGACTTCGGTTCAGACATAAGGCGCGCAGTCTCTCACAGCACCCCCGCAAGTCAAGGAATGGGAGGGCGAGCGTCCCCGCGAGCCCAAACTCCGCTGGAGGCCAAGGCGATCAGGGCTCGCGCGGACGCTCGCCCTCCCGACGACGAAGGCGGGGCGCGGCGCTCAGCGCTCGGCTTCGGCGGCGCGGGCCAGCAGCACCTTCTTGGTCGGCACGTAGTTGGCGACGAATTGGCGGCGGAACTCGGCAAAGGTCCCCGCCGCAATCGCCGCCCGCATCTCCGCCATGGTCCGCAGATACATCCGCGTGTTGTGGACGCTCAACATGCGCAGGCCGAGGATTTCGCCCACGTTGAGCAAGTGCCGCAAATAGGCGCGAGAGAAATGGCGGCAGGCGAAACAATCGCAGCCTTCCTCGATTGGCCGGAAATCCGCTTTGCACGCCCCGGCCTTGATGCTGAGGCTGCCTCGCCGCGTGAACGCCGTGCCGTTGCGCGCCACCCGCGTCGGCAGGACGCAATCGAACATATCCAAGCCGCGCGCGACCAACTCCACCATCTGCGCGGGCGTGCCGAGGCCCATCGCGTAACGCGGCTGGTTGGCCGGCAGGAACGGCTCCGTCATCTCAACGGCCCACATCATCTCCGGCTCCGGCTCGCCCACGCTCACGCCGCCGATGGCGTAGCCGTCGAACTTCAGCGCCACCAACGCCTTGGCGCATTCCTCGCGCAACGCCGCGTTGGTGCCGCCCTGCACGATGCCGAAGACCCTCTGGGCCGGCGCGCGCGGCTGTTCCCGGCATTCCGCCGCCCAGCGCATCGTCCGCTCCACCGCGGCCCGCAACTCGCGCGGCGTGCTGGTGTGCGGCGGGCAATCGTCGAACACCATCGCGATGTCCGAGCCGAGGACGGTTTGTATGGCCATCGCCTCCTTAGGCCCCAGAAACAGCAGCGAGCCGTCCAGGTGCGAGCGGAACTCGACGCCGTGCGCCTGAATCTTGCGAATCGTCGCCAGGCTGAACACCTGGAACCCGCCGCTGTCCGTCAGGATCGGCCCCGCCCAACTGATGAACCGGTGCAGCCCGCCCGCAGCGCGGAGGATGTCCAGCCCGGGGCGGATGTTGAGGTGGTAAGTATTGCTGAGGATGATTTGGGCGCCCATCTCGCCTAGCTCGCGCGGGTCAATCGTCTTGACGCTGCCTTGCGTGCCGACGCACATGAAGACCGGCGTATCCACCACGCCATGCGGCGTGGTCAACCGCCCCAGGCGCGCCTTGCAAGTCGCGTCAGTCTTGAGCAACTCGAACATGGCGGCGAGGGTTCACTACCCGCCGTAAGGGTTCAACTGGAAATTAAGTTGTGTGCAAGGGTAAATAATACTCAAGCTGGCTAGTCCAATCGTTGCCGCCAATAACGGGGATGCCGCTTCGCGTGGGCGACGGCGACAATCCAGACCCGGTCAGGCTGGTCGAGGTAGATGACCGCGTAGGGGAATACCGTAGAGAAATGTCGGCGGGCTGGGCGGTCGAAGAGGCGGAAGCGGTCGGGCTGAGCGCGGACGTCGCGAATCAGGCGTTCGATCTCATCGTAGAAGCGGCCGCCCAGTTCGGGGCTGATGCGGTGGTAGTAGGCTGCCGCATCGGCGTATTCGGCGTCAGCCGCCGGGTGAAAGACGTGGGGTTTCACCGCCCCACCAGCCGACGAATGTGGGCCGAAACTTCCTCTCCGGGAATGCCGCGCACCGCGCCGCTTTCAATCTCGGCAATTCGCCGTCGGGTTTCCTGTTTCCAAGCCTCTTCCAAGGCTGGGTCTTCAGGGTGCAGGGTAAAGGCCAGACGATCCAGCAACTCGGTGACTTGCTCTTGTGGCCAGCGGCGAACTTCCTCAACGATTTGATCCGGTGTCAGCGGCATGAGGTGAAGATACCCCTGGCCGGTTTGGGATGCAACCTGCTATTGGAGAGAGTACGGCTGGTGATTGGTGACTCGTGATTGGCAAGCGGCGTCCGCCTGCGGCCCGGCCTCGCCATCGTTAAACCTTGCCAGAAATGCGCAGTCGTGCTTTGCTAAACCCATGCTTGGGGAAAGGCTTGCAGAAGTCAGCCGCGCACGATGGCGTGTACACTTGGCAATGCATAATAATAGTTGGACATCATGAAAAGGCCTTACACGTACGAAGCGGTGGCGGGGGTCGCCGGCATCCTGGGCGCGTTCGTACTGGTATCCGGGCTCATGCCGTTTATCAATCCCGGCTTCGTTGACGCTAACGAAACCGGGGAATATTCACCTAGGATGGCCTTTCTCGTGCCGACACTGCTCTCCCTGCCGCTGTTGGGTATATCTTGGCACTTCAACAAGAAGGCGCAGGCAATCAGACGAGAATTGAAAGGCCCCCCACATTTTATGGAGGCTCCATGGGAAAGGAAACTGAAGTGGATGCTCTTCGGGATTGTGATCCTTCTCGTACTGTTCGCATTCCTATGGTGATCCAACCATGACACTGGAGCGAAAGCTCTTCGCGCTACGGAAGAAGTCACGAAGTGCGCTTTGCCGTTCTCATTGGCCCGCCTGATCCAGGCAATGGTGGGTTGCCGCGTTTGCTCTGTGCTGGGTGCCCTTTGCCCGCCGTGCCTGAGCGTCAAGCCCTCACCGCAGTCCGCAGTTCCACCGTCACGCCTTCGCGGGCGGCCTCGACCTGAAGCTTGCCTTTCCGGGCGGCGACGAGCTTCCGGGCGTGGGCCAGCATTTGGGAGACTTTGGCGTCGTCATGGTTGGGGTCGTGATGGAAGAGGAAGAGCTTTTTCACTTCCGCCTGGAGAGCCAGCGCGACCACATCATCCAGGCAGCCGTGGCCCCAACCGATGTGCCGCTGGTATTCCTCAGTATCGAACTGCGTGTCCATGATCAGCACGTCCGTGCCGCGTAGGAAATCAATCATCTTCCGGTTTTCGCCCGCAGCCTGATGAGGCAGTTCGTTGTCGGGAAAGAAGGCGATCGAGCCGTCGGAGGCGAACAAGCGGTAGCCGACGCATTTCCCGGGGTGATTGGCGAAGCAAGCTTGCACCCGCACCGGGCCGACACTGAAGTTCATTTCCTTGAGTTCCTCGATGCGGACGTTGGCCGGCACTTCGCGCAAGCCAATCGGGAAGAAAGGGCTTTCCATCTGGCCGGCCAGCACGACTTCCAGGCCGTGCCGCGCGCCTTCGTAACCAAGGATGCGCAGGTGGTTCTGCGGCTTATAGACCGGCAGAAAGAACGGCACCCCCTGGATGTGGTCCCAGTGGGTATGCGTCAGCAGCAAGGTCAGGTCGAGCGGCTGATTGTCGAATTCAGCGACCAGTGCGAGTCCCAGCAGGCGCAGTCCCGTGCCGGCATCGAGGATGATGATCTGGCCATCGGCGCGGACTTCGATACAGGAAGTGTTGCCGCCGTAATGGACGGTAGTCGGGCCTGGGGTCGGAATGGAGCCGCGCACGCCCCAGAACTTCAGCCGTGCCGGAACCGGTCGTTCTTCTGCGGCGGCAGCCCGGGCGGGGCTTCGCGATTTGTCGTCCGTGCTTGAGGCGGTGTTCATCGGAGCATGTGGCTTACGCTGGCGGGTAGTATAGCGCATTTCGGGCCGGAATTAAAGCTCAAACGGTTTCTTGCGCACAGGCCAAGGGGCTTTTCCCATTTAACCGATGTAACCCCTTTAACTCATTTAACCTCGGCTTCTGCTTCAAGCCCTGGCTTCGCCCGCCGCTGCCGGCGGGGCCTCGCCCTCCGCCGTTGCCTGTTCGGCCGCTTCCAGGCTGGCGTAGTAAACGCCGAGGTTGTGTTGCGCGGTCTTGTCGCCCGCGCGCGCGGCGCGGCAGAACCATCTAACGGCCTCCCGCACGTTCTGCGGCACACCGCGGCCGGTCTCGTAGCAAAGCCCGAGGTTGCATTGTGCCGGAGCGCATTCCTGCTCGGCGGCGAGGCGATACCATTTCACAGCTTCCTCGAAATTCTGCGGCACCACCTGGCCGGTCTCGTAGAAAACCCCCAGGTTGAACTGCGCCTGGGGCTCCCCCTGCTCGGCGGCGGCATGATACCACTTGACCGCCTCGGCGTAATTCTGCGGCACGCCCTGCCCGGTTTCGTAGAGCACACCGAGATTGAACTGCGCCGCCGGATCCCCCTGGTCGGCGGCCTCGCGAAACCACTTCGCCGCCTGCCCGTATTCCTGCGGCACCCCCAGGCCGGACTGGTAGCAAAAACCCAGGTAACATTGCGCCGCCGCGTCGTTCTGGTCGGCGGCGCGGCGGAACCAGCGAACCGCTTCTGCGTAATCCTGCGCCACCCCCTGGCCGGTTTGATAGCAGATGCCGAAATAACACTGCGCCGCCGCGTCGCCTTGCTCGGCGGCTTTGCGCATCTCATCAAAGGATTGCCATGTGCGACGGTTCGTTTGCATCAATTAACCGGTTGCTCTTCCGCAAATCGCATCAGACCGGACTGCCTTGCGCCGCCTCGGTCCTTGCATTCGCAGCCAAAGAATAAGTTCAAACACCCCGAATTCAAGCCGGGATTTGGACGGTGTGGCGGGCCCCTGCTAAGACAGCCTCGAATCCCAGCTTGGTATGGGTATGCGCGCTTTGTTTGGGGGCTGCTGGAACACGTTGAGCGAGTCGGCAGCTTTGGTGCTGGTGACTGCCTTGATCGCTAAAGAGAGAGCCCAAGCCGCCGCTACGGGGCTTACAGCGCGAGGATTTGATCCATCTTCCCGGAGATTTGCCTCAGGCGCGTCGCGCCGTCCACGCCCTTGGGTTGCCAGCCGGGTTCGGCGTTGGCCCAGCCCTGATAGCCAATCTCGTCCACCGCCTTCATGACCGCCGGCCAGTCGTTGTCGCCTTCGAGGTATTCGACGGCAAAGCCCGCGCGCAAACCCTTTTCGTTCATGTTCTTGCGGCTGAACTCCTTGATGTGGAGCTTCTGAATGCGCTTGCCCAGGATGCGAATCCACTGTTCCGGCCACCCGAGATAAATGGCGTTGCCGACGTCGAAGTGCCAGCCCACGGCAGGGCTGTGGAATTCATCCACAAAGCGGGCGGCTTCGAGCGGGCTGAGCAGGAAATGGTTCCAGACATTTTCAAAGGCCATCTTTACGCCCAGTTCTTCGGCCAGCGGCACCGCTTGGCGAAGTCCCTCCTGCACGCGCTGGTAAGCGGCGGCGTAAGCGACTTGTTCGGTAACCCCGCCCGGCACGACCAGGACGGAAGAAGCTCCGTAGCGCTTGGCGTCGCGCAACGCCTGTTTCACACCCTCGACCGCCTCGACGCGTTTCGCGGCCTCCGGGTGGGAAAGGCCGCGCGAGTGCTGGCCGCAACTCACGCTGGGGACAGCCAGGCCGGTTTCGTCCCGCGCGCGCAGGACTTCGTCCTGGTCAAGATGGCTGGGCGGCTCGATGCCGTCGAAGCCGGCGGCCTTGGCGGCTTGGAACTTCTCGAGCACCGTCTTGCCCGGCGCCGCCGCATACCAGATGCCCTTTTTCAGGTTGCGCTTCATTGTGAGTTGGTAGGGACGCGTTCCACCGCGTCCCACTTCTTGGCAATGATCTCAAGGACGCGGTGGAACGCGTCCCTGCCTGAACAGTTGTGTTTCATGGGAGGTTCAGGAGGCCAATACCTTGCCCAGGCGGTCGGCGAGGTCTTTGAGTCCTTCCGGGCTGTCGCCGCCGGGCTGTTCGGTCATCACCCAGCCGTGGTAGCCGATCTCGTCCACGGCTTTCATCACGGCGGGCCAGTTGTTGTCGCCTTCCAAGAGCCGCACGTCGAAGCCCTTCCACAGGCCTTCGGTGTCGCGCTTCTTGCGGCTGAATTCCTTGATATGGAACTTCTGGATGCGCGCGCCGAGAATCCCAATCCACTGCTCGGGCCAACTGTAGTTGATAATGTTGCCGACATCGAAGTGCCAGCCGATGGCCTTGCTCTTGAATTCATCCACGTAACGGACGGCTTCGAGCGGGCTGAGCAGGAAGTAGTTCCAAACGTTCTCACAGGCGATCTTGACGCCGAGTTCCTCGGCCAGCGGGAGGGCCTTGCGGATTTCCGCCTGGGAGCGTTGGTAGGCGTCGTCGTAGGCGATTTCCTTGCTGACCACGGCCGGCACGAGCAACACCGAGGAAGCGCCGTAACGCTTGGCGTCCCGCAGGGTTTGCTTGAGAGCTTCGAGGCCCTCCGCGCGGACCTTCGGGTCGGGGTGGGAAAGTGGCTTTGCCCAGTGGTGCTGGCCGCAGACGCTGGGGATCGTCAGGCCGGTCGCGTCGCGCGCGCGCAGCACTTCGTCTTGGTCCATGTGGCTCATCATCTCGGTGCCCTCGAAACCGGCTTCCTTGATGGCCTTCATCTTCTCCAGGACGGTGCCTTTGACGCCCACCGTGGCCCACATGATGCCCTTCTTGATCGAGCGCCTCGGCGCGGCGGCTTCGAGCGTATTCTCTTCAGCGGCAAAGGCGCCCGGGGCTAACGCCGCGAACACGAGCGCCCCGGTGCCGGTTTTTAGGAATTCACGACGATGCACAACACTCATTAACCGATTTAACCCTTGTAACTCATTTAACCTTTAACTCTTTGCCCTTTCAACTGAGTTTGGTCACGCCCGGCATAGCCATCGGGGCAATGTCCAGCTTCATTTTCCAGTCGAGCTGGTCGGGCACGAGTTTCTCCTGCGAATTCATGGCTTGCTCCCAACTGACTTCCTGTCCGGTGTAGGCGGCCATGCGGCCCATGATTCCCATGAGCGTGCTGTGCGCCATCCACTCCCCGTCGTTGATGGGCTTGCCGCCGCGAATGCTGGCGAATAATTCGTTGTGCTCGTTCTGGTACATGTCCGTCTTTGGCCCCTTGTAACGCCAATTCTCTTTGCCCTTGATGAACGGCGCCGACCATCCCTGAATCTTGCCAAAACCGGCGGCGCCCATGAGGTAATCCGAGTTATCCGTGTGCGTGTTGCCCACCTGCCGCTGCCCCACGAACGCGCGCACCTCATCGGGGAATTCGTACACGACGAACATGTGATCAAAGATATTGCCCTGGTTGTTGGGTGTCTGGCGTCCGCCGACGGCGACGGCCTTGAGCGGTGACTGATCTTTCATGGCCCAGGCCACCTTGTCCACACTGTGGCAGGCCTGTTCCACGTAACCATCCCCTGAGAGCCAGGCAAAGTTGTACCAATTGCGCAACTGCCACTCCAGATCGCCCCACCCAGAGGGGCGCTCGCTGGGGGCGGGCATCGGTTTGACCTGCCCGGCATAGTAAGTGGCATAGATCGCGCGGAGGTCGCCAATCGCGCCTTCGTGAACCCGCCGGTAAAACTCCCGCCGCGCCCCCTCGTAACGCCAGCAAAAGCCGGCCACCAGCGACAGGCCCTTCTCCTTCGCCGCTTTGACCGATTCGAGCACCGAGCGGACGCCCGTCGCATCCGTCGCCATTGGTTTCTCGCAGAAGATGTGTTTGCCCGCATCGACCGCCGCCTTGAGGTGGACCGGGCGAAACCCCGGGGGCGTGGCCAGCAGCACGACATCCACGCCGCTGTCGATGACTTTCTGGTAGGCGTCCAGCCCCACGAAGCACTTCTCGGGAGTCACTTTGACTTTGTCCGGCTGCGCCTTTTGCAGGTTCTGCAGACTCTTTTGGAGTTGATCCTCGAATGCATCGCCCATCGCGGTGAGGACGACGTTGCTGTCGGCACTGAGCGCCTGGCTGGCGGCGCCGGAGCCGCGCCCGCCGCAACCGATCAAGCCCACGCGGAGCGCGTCGGTATTTTCTTTGGCAAGGAGTTGTCCGGGTAAAATTGCCGGCGCGGCCAGCACGCTGCCGACCAGAACGGAGGCTTTGAGGAATTCCCGGCGTGACGTGAGCCTGTTGGATGGCGTATGCATGATCAAAAGATTGACGGTCATTCAGACCGAAAACTCAGGCCAAGTAAACCCCCAAATTGAGAGCTTGAGTCAACCGCTGCCCCGAATCACCAATCACCGATTCCCCTTCGCCTCATCAATTATCAAATGAAGTATTGCACGCGCGCGCAGATTCTGCTAGAAATCAGGCGAGTCGCAGCGGGTGTGGTTCAGTGGTAGAATGCGGGCTTCCCAAGCCTGAGATGAGGGTTCGATTCCCTTCACCCGCTCCATTGATTTCATTGGGTTTTTAGGTGCAGTGCAAGTAAAGTGCAAGTAAATTAAGAAGCCTCCAGCCAGCCAAAAAAGTGAGCGGCCTTCGTTTTTTGAGGCTGATCGAGGGAATCGAACCAGAATTTAAACGAACCGCTCTGCTCCTCACTTCTCCAGAAGTATTCGTGCGGCTCTCGCGGGCAAATCCCTCGCACTGATGCCACTGTCTCGATCGCTGCCAGCCGGCGTCAATGCAATACTTGTCTCGCTCACGCGAGCCTGAACCCGTCGCCAGTCATTGAAGTCTTGCTAAAACACGACCCCGCGAAAGACCGGGAAGCCCGGCAGGCGAAACCACTCCCTCGCTGCGGAGTAAGAGATGCCGGCCAGAACGGCGAACTCCTTCGCGTTCAGCGCCTGCCCCAACCGGCGCTTCTCCACGACCCCTTCAAGCGTCACTCCATGCAATTGCTTATCCTTCGCCATAGGCTACCGCAGCGTCGCGATTTAGTTCATCTAAGGATTTTGCTGCCGGCTCCTCTTCGGCGTTGAGTGCTGCCTCGATGTGGCGGATTGCAACTTTTTAAACCGGCGATCGGCGCAGACACGCTGCGCAGTCGAGATGTGCTTGCGCTGGCACCAGCATCGTGAAGACTAACGACTATCTTTCCAAGCGCGTATGTGTTAATAAGCTGGCGTGACCATCGCAGTTCGTAATCTTATTTTGCAACTCTTCGCCGTCGGCTTGGCGGGGGTTTTAAACGCGCAAACTCTTTCGAACATCGGAACTGCCGCGCCAAGTCCTGGAACGAACGACATCCGCCAACTCTCGACCCATGGCGACCAGACCTGGCCTGACGGGTTGAATTATTTCACCGACAACAATCCGCCCGCCGGTCAGACTTTCACCACCGGAGCCAACGCGTTGAATCTCGTGTCGCTCGCCATCAAGACGGCGGGATTGAATTCCGGCAACGGCTACGGCACGCCATCCAGCACGCCGACGTATTACCTGCGCATTTACTCGATGAGCGGCAGCACGGCGACGCTGCTCACCACGTTCAGGGCGCCGAATCCCGGTTTCACCGACGGCGACTGGCTGCAATGGAGCGGGCTGAACGTGCCGCTGGCAGCGAACAAAACCTACGCGTTTTCTTTCGGCATCCAGCCTACCGGCGGTGGCTGGGCGGCGCTGGCCGTGGCCACGAACGCATACGCCGGCGGCGAAATCGCATTCATTCCCATCATTGGCGGCGCCATCACCACCGGCAGCAGCCACCGTTTTGCCGCGGTTTTTGATCTTGGTTTGCGAGCGACCAACTCGCCCGCCGCCACGCCGCTGCCGAATCCAACCTATGGGTGGAACCTCGGGAATACGCTGGAGCCGCCGTGTGGCGCAGGTTGCTGGGGACCGCTGCCAACCGAGGCGCTCATCAACGCCGCCGCCAGCGCCGGGTTCAACGCCATTCGCATCCCGTGCGCGTGGGACTCCAACGCCGACCAGACCAACTATCAAATCAATGCCACTTACATGGCGCAGGTCCAGCAGGTGGTTGACTGGAGCATCGCCGCGGGAATGACGGTCGTAATCAACGATCACTGGGACGACGGCTGGCTGGAAGACAACATTGGGACAACGGTTGATCCAACCATCAACGCGAAGATGAACTCCTACTGGACACAGATCGCAACCGCGTTTTCCGGTTATGGCAACTCCCTGCTCTTTGCCGCAGCAAACGAACCAAACGTGAGCAGCCCCGCTGAGATGGCCACGCTGATGGTTTACTATCAGACTTTCGTCAACGCGGTTCGCGGCGCCGGCGGCAATAACACCAATCGCTGGCTGGTGCTGCAAGGCGGCGGGGACGTGACGTGGTTGAACACCCTGCCGACGGACCCAACCCCCAATCGTCTGATGGTCGAATATCATTGCTACACGCCTTTTCAGTTCACGCAACTCACAAGCGATGCATCGTGGGGCATAATGTATTACTTCTGGGGACCGGCTTACTATTATTCCGGAGACCCAACCCGCAACACCACCCCGCCCGCAGAAGGCGCCATAGACTCGGGATTCCAACAACTGACCGACCAGTACGTCAGAGCTGGCATCCCGGTAATGGTGGGCGAATTCGAGGCTACGTGGCGTGGGAATATTACGGGTACGGAGAGTAACTATAGTAATGCTTCCAGGCTCTATTGGGACAAGTACGTTGCGGAATCCGCCCGAGCCCACGGACTTAGTCCATTTTATTGGAGCACCCCTGGTGGTCCATTCGATTGGACCACGGGCGCGGTCGATGACCCGCAAGGTGTTACCGCGTTGACTGGTGGGACCGCGCCTCCGCCTCCGAACGGCGCCCCCTACGCTGCGTCCGGCCTCACCGCGACGGCCGGCAATGGCCAGGTAACCTTGTCCTGGATTGCCGGCAGCGGAGCTGCCGGCTACAATCTCTACCGGGCAGCGGAATCCGGCTGCGAGAGCACCACTCCGGTCGTCACCGGCATAACCGGCACATCCTATACCGATACCGGTCTCAATAGCGGCACCACCTATTACTACCAGGTGGTCGCCACCAACAGCTCCGGGTCGTCAGGTTTTTCACCCGAGGCCTACGCGACGACACCCGGCGTCAACCCGGACCCGGCAATATTCAACTTCGAAACCGACACGCAGGGTTGGGCGGCAGGCGGCAGTCCAATCGCTGGAGTAGCGACTTCAACCGCGCAGCACTTTGCGGGCAGGCAGTCGCTGGCTGTGAACTTCGACGGCACGGCAGCCGGCACATCGTCCGTGTCTGTGGGCAACGTGGCTGCACCCCCCGGCACGACGATTACCTTCCATGTCTGGATCCCGGGCGGCAGTCAGATCACGTCGCTCCAGCCATATCTGCAGGACTACAACTGGAACTGGGCCAGTAGTTGGTATGGTAATCTGACTGCCAACGCTTGGAACACGCTCACCTTGACGGTACCGTCCACCTCCGTAACGCCATTGCAGCAACTTGGCATTCAGTTTGCGACAAGCGCCGCCTGGTCAGGCACCTGCTTCATTGATTCCGTGGCCTGGAACACGCCGCCGACCCTGGTCCCCATCGCCAACCAAACCGTGAACGTTGGCCAGACTGTGGCCTTTACAGCCATCGCCACGGACTCTGACCAGCAGCCGCAGACGCTGACGCAGGCGTTCGAGCTGTTGAACGGCGCGACCAACGCCATGCTGAACACCAACAGCGGCGCATTTTCGTTCCGCCCGCTGGTCACGCAGGCGAACTCCACCAACAATTTCACGCTGGAAGTTTTGAACAACAACACGTCGCCTTTGAGCGCCACGCAAAGTTTTAGCATCATCGTCAATCCGCTTTCCGCGCCGGGCATCAGTAACATTTCAATCTCGGGCGGAAAGTTCAGTTTTAACGTAAGTGGCCAGACTGGACCGGATTATGCGATTGAAACCTCCGCTAACCTCACGCAGTGGAGCAGTGTTTACCTTACCAACTCGCCTGCACTGCCGTTCGTCTGGACGGACACGAATTCCTCCGCACCGCTCCGTTTCTACCGTGTCAAACTCGGCCCGCCGCTGCCGTGAGTTGTTGAATCCAGCTTTACCAGTTTTTTTGAGTCGGGGCACAGAGGATTGCGTGCTCCACCAACGCTGATATTGTGCCGCTGCGGTTTGAGCGTGATCAGCACGACATCGTTTTCACGGAACGAGGACTCGGGAAAATTTCATCGTGGCGGTCGGGCTGATGTCGCAGGCGTTCGCACCGATGGTGTTGGTCGTCCACGGCCCCGTGATTGAAGGCGCTTCCAAGAGCATTCCACCTGCCGGCACTCGAATCCTTGGTTAAGGATTGGGGTATGATGCTCCCATCCGACAACGGAATTGACAACCCAGTCGGTTTTGAGAGCCTGCATGGGCATGATTCAGCGGACGACACAGCGGTATCCCCATTCCCTCAGCCTGACAGATTCAGCAGCGGTAGAGGTCATGCGGCGGAAGGAACCACAACCCAAAATCCCGTATCGAACCACACAGAATTGGCACGGCCTGCATCGAGGAATGGCCAATTCGACAAAGGTTGCGACCTTGGGGCTGTTCCTGCTCCTGGGCCTGTTTTCTGGCTATGCAGCCACCCCTATGCCGGCCGATAGCCAATTCAATATCTCTCTCAAGGGCAAGTGGCGTTTCAAGCTGGAACAGGAAAACGGCAAGTCAAAGCGCCCGCCTGGTTTTGGTCAGAAATATCCCATCGAACTGCCCGCAACGTTCGAGGCATTTTATGAAACGAACTATGTCGAAAGCGCCAAATGGCACGACCTGAATGTCCCAGGAAACTGGGAGATGGCCGGTTATTCTCCGGCGACCTACTTTCAGCCGGATAACGCCTCCGGATTTTATCGCAAGACGTTCGTGGTTCCCGAAGCCTGGCAGGGACGCCTGGTCAAGGTGAACTTCGATGGCGTGCAGAATGGCGCTGAGATATGGCTGAATGGGCATCCGGTGAACGTGACCGAGCCAAGCTGGGGCCGTGCCAACTATCACGAAAGCGGCTGGACTGCCTGGCAAGCCGACTTGACGCCCTTCATCAAGTTCGGGCAGCAGAATCTGCTCGCCCTTCGTGTCAGCAAGAATACCAGATCCAGTGTCTGCGATGCCGGCGATTATTTCTTTCTCGGAGGAATACATCGCCCCGTCACCCTCTTCTCGGTCCCCCCAACGCATATCGAAGACTTTTCCGTGCGCACGCATTTGCTGGAAGACGGGCGCGCGGAGGTCACCACTTGGGTCACTGTGGCCGGCGGGTCGCCGGACAAAGCGAACATCTCCGTGCGCCTGGAAGGGGAAGCGGACCTCGCCGGGACCGCGGATGCGGAGGGCCACGTTACGCTGGCGCAAACCGTATCCCACCCGAGGTTATGGTCGGCGGAGTATCCGAACCTGTACCAAATGGAGATTTCTCTTGAAGCCGCGGCTCGGCATTCAACCGAGCGGGTCAGCCGGCAGATTGGAATCCGGGAAGTCACCATCCGGAACGGTGTCCTGCTGGTGAACGGCACGCGGGTGAAGCTGACCGGAATATGCCGTCACGACGTCTCCGCAACCGAGGGCACGGCGGTGGGAGAGACTCTGTGGACCAAAGACCTGACGCTGATGAAAGCGGCCAACATTAACGCCATCCGCTGCTCGCATTATCCCTATGGCTCGGGTTTTTATGACCTGTGCGACAAGATGGGCTTTTACGTGCTCCACGAGCTGCCCTACTGCTGGGTCGGACCGCCTACCGTGGTCACGAATTGCCCGGCGGAAGATCCCGCAATGACTCCGGCCTTCGAGCAGCGGGCGCGTGAAACAGTTCTTCGCGACAAGATTCATCCGTGTGTCATTGTCTGGGGCGTGGGCAACGAAAACTACGGCAAGACCGCTCCCAATCTGCAAAGAGCCGCCGACCTGGCAAAGCAGCTCGATCCGACCCGGCCAAGGCTGGTTTCCGGCAGCCCGGCGGAAAAGTTCAATGTCGAGATGGACGATTGTCATTATCCAACCATGAAAATGATGACCAATCAAATCGGCGACACGATGCGCCGCGCGAAATGGCCACTGATGTATGCTGAACATCCCAATGTCTATGACGTGCGACGCGGCACGGATTACGGTGCCCTGGATCGATGGACGGCTGTGATCACACGCACCTGGGACCTGATTTGGGACTGCGATTCCATTCCCGGCTCCTTCCTGTGGGAGTGGCAGGATCGGGCGGTGGCCGACCAATGCAAGACCAAGCTCCATGATTTCGACCCGGCGACCGGAGTGAGTTATGTGAAAATCAAAGGGCTGGTGGACGGATGGCGCAATACCCGGCCCGACTACTATGCGGTCAAGATGGAGTATTCCCCGATCAAGGTGGGCAGGGACGCTGATATGACTTCCAGGCTCCACGCCGCGGTCTTGAGCGTCACCAACCGCTATTCCTTCATCGACTTGTCTTACGTGAACACAAAATGGAGCCTGCTCCGCAACGGCATTTCCATAGCCGACGGCACAGAGCATTTGAAATTAACCCCACTCAGCAGCGGCAAGCTGGAGCTTCCTCTCCCGCCTGCGGCCACGAGCAAATCTCCAGATACCTTGCGCGTCGAGTTCAATGACCCGCGCGGCTGGAATATTGTGACCTGCCAGTTCGAACTGGCGAAGCCCAAGTCGTTCTCCATCAAAGGCACGCCGCTGCCGAAAGGTCTCTTGTTTCCCAGACTCAACCTGGTAGGCGAAGCGAAGGCGTTCGATCCGGCGAAACATTTGCCGACGGATCGGTTCCCTTCATCTCTGAGAAACGTCAAGTTGGAACCGGCCGAGTCCCGGACCCTGGCCTTGGACTGCCTCAAATCCCTGGAGGCCGATATCCTGTTGCAGACCGATCCGCCCCAGATGGTCGGGCACGTGCGTGCGAGTTTTGCCAAGGGAGTCTTTCGTTATCACATCGACTGGACGGGGCCGGACACGTGGATACAGGAACTGGGTTGGATCTTCGAGATGCCAAACGCATACGACCGCTTTTCATGGAAAAGGGATGCGGTATGGTCGTATTACCCCGACACCCATATTGGCCGCCCGACGGGCACGGCGAGGCCTGACAGCGCCAATGCGTACGTGACGAAAATCGACCGCCCTGACGCCTTCGACTTCAATTCGAGCAAATACAACTGCTGCTGGGCCTCGTTAACTGATGCCCGCGGCCGGGGACTCTGCGTCCAGTTTGCCCCGGAGGACCATTACGCGGTGCGCGGCGGGTTCGGTGGGAATGGTTCCTACACGCTGGTCGTCAACCGGCAAGCCAGCCCCCCGCGCGAGAATGACATCGTGTCGGACTACTTCCTCCAACTGAAAAGAGGAGACAGTATCGACAGCAGCTTCATCGTTGGTTCCAGGAAGTGAGCTTGGGTTCTACTGCCCCCTCTGCTTCAGACGGTTGATGTATTGCTGCTCGATCGAGAGTCATCGATGCTCTCCACGTCCACCGAAACGCAGCCCTCGGCGTCCTGCTCGCGGGTTTGGGGCAAACCTGCCGGAATTGAGCCAAACAGCGGAATGTCCACAATTCGACTCCGCATCTTCGCCAGCGGGGACGTGACGCGCAACGACCGCGCCTTGCCCGGTTCGGATTCGAGAACCCCTTTCTGACGCAGCAGCCGCACATGCTCTGTCACGGAGTTGAGGCTGCGAAAACCAAACTGGTCGGCAATCTCCCGAAAAGTCGGGGTTGCGCCCTCCGTCCGTTGCCCTTTCAGAATGAAATCAAGAATCTGCTGCTGTTTTCGCGTCAGTCCAGTCATACTGTATATCCATACAGTATATCCCTCAAACCGGCTGTCAACCCGCATCCGCCTCAATCATCGCCGCGATTGTCGGAATCGCATTCCCTTCCGGGCGGTTGTTGACGTAGATAAACGTCCTGTGCTTCGGCCCTGCGGCCTGCCCCTCGGCGATCAGCGCCCTGCCCGCGGCCCGCGCCTCCGGGTTTTCCTCCTTGATGCGGTCGTATGGCTCGAAGGCCTTCACCGCTTGCTCATACTTGCCGCCCGGCTTGAGCAGGAAGCGGGCAGCGACCAGGTCGGGGTTGGTCCGGCTGCCCGGCAGCGCCATCTGCTCGCCGACCGCAGGCATCGCCTCCCAGCTATTGTAAACGTGCGTGACTTGGTGACGGGCCAGGCACTCGAAATATTCCGGCTTGAGCCAGTTCCGGTTCCTCATTTCCACCGCATACGGCCAGCCCGTCGGAAGTTGGCCTAAAAACTTGTCCAGGTCGGCGATGAAGTCGCGACCATGCTCGTAGTCGGTCGGCCAGAACCGTGAGAACTCGAACATGAGCAGCCCGATGCTGGAGCGAACGGCCTCGCAGGGCTTCAGGAACGCCCTCGCGAACAGATCGGCGTTAAAGAAATTCTGGTTCGCTTTACCGGCCTGCGCGCCGAACCGGTCGAGGTTGGGAAACTTTCGGATCGTGATGGTGTCGGTCACCTTCAGGCGGAACAGGAAATCATCCGGGGTCTGGTTGACCATGCTTTCGAGATACTGCTGGCTCGGGAAGGTGTAGTAGGCGGCATCGACGCAGACGGTCTTGAAGACCTCGGCGTATTCAGCGAGGCAGTCCCGCTTGAATCGAGTCTCGGCAAACTTGCGAGTGCGACAGTTCTGCGGAGGCCCAAACGCGCAGGAACGGGATGCCTTTGTTGACGCTGCGCGGGTGATCACGTCTGAATGGCGCGGGGCCGTCAATAGTCCACGCCCTTCACATATTGGCTCAGCGGCACAACTTTAAAGGCCCCGCTGTCAACCAGCCAATGCTCCTCATCGTAACCCACCCTCTTGTGATATTCAACGCCATTGATCGTGGTTTCCACGACGTCCTGCTGTCTGATAACATTGTTCCAACCGGCTACCACCTTCGCCTGAACATCCGCAGCTCTTCGCATGGAACCCTGAAAGCCTTGAAAAGCCTGTTCCCGGCGATTGAGAGCCGCTTGCAGACTGGCTTGTTCGCGCTGTAATTCTTGCGCCCCGGCTCTGTGCAGCGCCTCTTTGTCCAGGTATGCAGACTTATACATGGCAATCAAAGCGGGCATATCGGCAGCCGCGTTCCTTTGCGGCGCCGCCAGAACGCTACGCAAGAGCGTCCATGTCAGGTTTTTTGAAGGCGTAGTGATGATGATGGCAGCAACAAAGACAAACGGCTCGTGATTCACCGTCATCGTTCCATAAGCCCGGGCCCCAGATTGGCCAGATTCCAGCCCAGGCATCGTTTCTGATTTGAGGATCTGGGGCGCTGGATCGGGCGTTTGGGTCATTTGGGCGGTCCGTGTGAGGAGTGTCTTCCAGGCTCTTACTGGATCGGGATCATAGGGCGCAATGTAAATTCCAGGATTCCTTCCAATAGTTCGCAAAATAGGCGCACTCGGGTCATAGATAACGGTACTGGCACAGATGTTTGCGTAAGCGCCGTCCTTCTCCGATTTTATCGAGAAAGTGCCGAGCTTCATTGACTGCGGGTTGAACCCGGACGCGATCCCCACACTGCCGGTGCCGTCGGGACACTTGGTAGTGGTCAGCGATACGGCCTCAACGCTGGCAAGCGATAAGTGTTGGGCCTGCATCGCAAAAGTGGAAAAATCAGACTTGGAACTCGCTGGCGCTGGTTGCGTCTCTTCGTTCTGTTCCTGCGGTTGACGCACTATCGCCCGAAAATCGTTGCACAATCCGGCAGACGTTTGTTGGAACCGGTCGGAGGAGTCGAAAAGAAATGCGATAGATGCCTGTTGCGTCTCATCGACCTTTGTGAGCGCCAGTCCTTTCACCGGTTGGCCTTTTAGCGACGCGGTGAACACCGCGACTGTCACCGTTCCATCTTGATTTCGCTTCACGGTTTGCAAGTCGAGTGAATCATGAAAGTAATCAGCGATGCACCGGAGACCCTTCTTGAAAGCTAAATCCCCCGACGGCGCTGTAGATAATTGGCCGTAAACAATTCGGCCGCCCGCCGATCCTTCTGCGACATAAAGGCCGACGGGCACCGCATTCTGAGGAAGGCCTTGCGCATACGCCAGGGGCGATGCGATGCCGGATATCACGATGGCGACACCCGCGGCCAATCTCTCACTGGCGACTGCCAATATCATAATCCTATAGCCTTTAAACAACACCGTCTCGAAACCAGAAAACCCTGGCCGTCTAATCTGGGATTTCCCATTTGGTTTCCTGTCCACGACCAGCGTGGGACTTTTTCGTGATTTTCTTCCCTTGCAGCAGGTTTGCAAGCTCTTTTTCCAGTCCAATCTTGGTTTTTCGCAGGCACGGGGGATGTTCCGATGCCTTTTTTGGCTCCAATGCCCCTTTTCTCCCGGATGTGAAGACACCTCCTCCGTGGTTTCCAGTATTCCCCTGCGATGTCTCGCACCAACGCATCATTGCCCGGCAGCCGGATGGCATACTCGAAATCCTCGGCTTCCAGATACTTATAGACCTCCGGGTTGGCAAAGGCGGCATCGGCCCGAAAATAGCGCCGCAGGTTCCGACCCTGATAGCGGGCCACCACCGGTTCGAGCACCGCTCGCCAATCCTTGGCGCTATGCACGTTGCCCTCACGCAGCAGGGCTCGCTCCACATCGCCAAACTGATTGAAGCAAAACAGCGGGTGGTAGCAGGTGCAGCCGAAATGTCCGTTGTAGGCAGTGCCTTCCTGCTCGCCGTAGGTCTCGCTCACGGAACTGTCCATGTCCAGGATCAGTTCCCGCATCGGCTGGCGTTCCCGCAGCCGGTCTCCACTTCCTTGATAGCTTCTTCAACGTCGCCAGGTTGGCTATTATCTGGCCGGGCCTCTCACGTCCTCAGAGCACCCGAAGAGGAGCCGACGGTTTCTTGAACAGCCAAGCCTTGTTTCGCGCGTTGTACGGCAGCGTCATCGAGTGCGACATCGCGAGAATCTCGCACAACACGCCGTCAACGGCGTAATCTAAATTCTCCAAGTCCACCTCGATGCCTTCCTGGAGGTTTCGTTTGAGAAGAACCTTCCGGTTCGCCTCGGCACAATCAATTTTGAGCGGTCTCATTTTCGTTGGTCTTCTTGCGACTGCAATCGTCGCCAGATACTCCCAGCACCGCCTCGATGGTTTCAAGCGCAATTCCCTGAAAAACCCGCCGCCGCCGCTCGCCTCGCTCACCCAGCAACGCCCCCAGCATCACCTGGCGCTAGCCGAATCGTTGCCGGCGTAACCACCTAGTTTCTCATTTATCACGCGGCAGAAAGATGCGGCTTTAAGTGGCAGTGAGAGGTTGCCGGATCGGCAAGCCACTACCTCGCCCACACCTTGCCCGCCGCATTAAATTTCGGACACAGCACACAGATGAGCAATTCCTCCCGGTGGCGGGCGGCGTCTTCACTGGGACATTCGTCCCATTCGATGCGCGTGATCTGATGCAGCAGCCGAATAATCCGACGCGGCAATCGCTCCGGGTTGGCCACACGATAACTGGACAGCCGCTTCCGCAAGTTGCGGGCTTTGCCGACATACAAGACGCCCTCCCGGCTGCCGCACATAAGATACACCGCTGGTCGTTGCGGCAGCGTGCGGAAGAAATCCTCACCGAACCGTTCGAGCAGCGGTTTGGGCGGCGGAAAGAGCCAGAGTTGACCGGTGGCCATGCGTGGATTTCAGCACCCCCTCTCGGACAACGGTGGGCCAAGCGGATTGTTGGCCGCCTTAATTGTTTGTCGTGGTTTTCCCGCCCGCAACACGCGCAACGAAAAGCCGCGTCCGTTCTCAAACGGCTCGACCGTCGCGGTGACTTCCAGCACCGGATACCGCACCGTTGCCAACCCATAGCTTTTGTATGTGGCGGCAAAGAGTTCCGTTTCCACTAAGCCCGTCCAGTCGGCCAGCGTGAGAAATTTCATCGGCTCGCCCGTAATCTGATGGTGCGTCCGCTGTTCGACTACCAGCCCGCACGTCACCACCGTTTCGCCAACGTGTTCGCCCAGACGTGCGACGGGGCAATATGTGTCCCAGGCCACGTCTTCAAACAGTTCCAGTGGATGCCCGCTCACGGCGTATCTTTGCACCGTCGAAACAATTTGAATTTGTTCTCGTGTATCGCGTGTGTCAAAGAGGCCGGATAAAATTCCGGCTTTTTTGTTGTACCGGAGCTTTTCCGCTTAGTATCTACCGGTTCCTCGCAGAAATCTGGTCCCGATCGGGG
>Ga0187872_10000587_pt1 | contig 41161 bp, 29 predicted proteins | sample June2016WEW_16_4_FD_132973 | JGI IMG/M metagenome (GOLD analysis project Ga0187872, IMG submission 132973) | Peatland microbial communities from SPRUCE experiment site at the Marcell Experimental Forest, Minnesota, USA - June2016WEW_16_40 | ecosystem: Environmental > Terrestrial > Soil >...
CAAAGCCGCAACCCGCGATAGAGCCAGCCGCTGTTGCCCAAGGCCAGAACCAGGCCGAGGAACAAGAGTCCGGCCAGGACGCGCACCCGCCAGTCGCGCACGCGCCGCACGGCCACTGCCACGAGCAACACGGTTCCGATCCCGGCATAATAGGAGGAGGTCCAATACTGCCCGTTTTGCATGAAAAGACCCTGCCGGGTGGGCGAGGTTCGGAACAACGGCACCAGAAAGTTGGCCCAGCCCCACACGGGCATCGCCCAATCGGAAGAGCCGTAGCCAGTATCGCGCTCTGAATGGTCCAGCAGTTCGAGGAACGGCAGCAGTTGCGCCGCGCAAATCAGCGCCACCAGAATCCCCATCCCCAGAAAGCGCAAGACGAGCTTGCTCCGCAGCTTCTCCGCGTGCGCCCAATCGCCGCAGGCCAAAACCAGCAGGATCAGCCAGGTCACCACAATCGTTTCCGGTCCGCCGGCCAGCATTTGCAGGGCGCCCGCCACCGTTCCCCACACCAACGCCTTCCCACCCTCGCGCCAGGCCCGTTGCCCGAGCCATACCACCCACGGCAGCCAACTGAAGGTCGCCACGTGGCTCGGCCACATCAGAAAGTTTAGCGTCAATCCGTTGAACGAGAAGATCACGCCCGCCAGCCCCGCCGCCAGCCGGTGGCGGGTCCAGCGCTGGGCCAGAAAGTACATCCCCAACCCGCCCCAGAACAGGTGCGCCAAACAGAAGAACGACAAAGACCACGTCAAAGGCAAGAGCAGGTAAATGAGCGAGAGCGGGTAAAGGGTCAGCGTGTTCCACTGGGCCAGAAAGGGGAGGCCACAGTTGCTGAGCGGATTCCAGAGCGGCAGCTCGCCGCGCCAGAAGCATTGCCGGTGAAAGTACGCCACCGGATAGCTGAACAGGCCGAAGTCCCGAATAATGAACGTAGTGCCCCCCAGTAGCACACCGGGAAAGGCCGCGACAACCAGCGGTCCCAGAAGCAGAGCAAAGCGGCCAGGCGTCAGCCATTCATCGGCTGCACCCGCTCTGCCAGCGGGGCCCATTCCGGCTCCGGTCATTTCCGCGCGCCATAATTGTGAGGCTGAGAATTCGGCCGCCATTGCTGATACTTGAGCTTGGCCGTGTGGATAGGGCAAAGGCAACGTTTTTCGGTTTTCGGTTCATCTGGAACGTCCGCGCAGCCGGGATACGGATCCAGGCCAAAGGTCGTCTTCGTCCCCGGAGCCAGAGAGCCACTCAAAGGCGCAAGCAAAGGGACTGGTGATAGCCAGTATTTGAAACTCGCCAGGCGGGGGCTTTTGCTTTAGCAACATAGCGCAATGATGGACCGGCGTGCATTCTACGACCAGCGGGCGGCTTTTCGGGTGCGGGAAACCGGCCGCTACTACCAGCAGTTGCTGCGCAAACAATACGCCTTCTGGGTGCCGCCGGGACTGCCGGTGCTGGAGGTGGGTTGCGGCCTGGGGGATTTGCTGGCGGCGGTGAAGCCGGTTCGCGGGGTGGGCGTGGACTTCAGCCCGGCAATGATCGCGCTGGCACGAGAGCGCCATCCCGAACTCGAATTTCAAGTGGCCGACGCAGCGGAAGCGCCGGCGGCCGAGAAATTCGATTACATTCTTCTGGCGGACCTGGTGAACGACCTGCCGGACGTGCAGGCGGTGTTCGAGCGGTTGCAATCCGTCGCGCACCCGCGCACGAGGCTGGTGGTGAGCTTCTTCAACAACCTCTGGCGCCCGGTGCTGCACGCGGCAGCGAGGCTTGGCCTCAAATCCCCGACGCTGCTGCAAAACTGGCTTTCGACGGACGACGTGAAGAACCTGCTGTACCTGGCGGGCTGGGAAGTCATTAAGACCGAGGCGCGCATTCTCTGGCCGGCGCGGATGCCCTTATGGAGCTGGCTCTGCAACCGCTGGCTGGCGCCGTTGCTGCCGCCGTTCTGCTTCACGATCGGGCTGGTGGCGCGCCCCAAACCGCGCCCGGTCCCGGCCTCGCAGTATCGCTGCTCGGTGGTCATTCCCGCCCGCAATGAGGCGGGCAACATCGAGGACGCCGTCCGGCGCACGCCGGAAATGGGGCAGGGGACAGAAATTATCTTCATCGAAGGGCACTCGACCGACGATACATGGGGTGAGATCCAGCGGGTGGCGGCGAAATATCCGCAGCGGAGGATCAAGGTGCTGAAACAACAAAGCCGGGGCAAGGGCGGTGCGGTGCGGGAGGCGTTCGCGGCGGCCACCGGCGACCTGCTGTTCATCCTCGACGCGGACCTGACCATGCCGCCGGAAGAATTGCCGAAGTTCTACGAGGCGGCGCGCTCCGGTACCGCTGAATTCGTCAATGGCGTGCGGCTGGTCTATCCGATGGAAGAGCAAGCGATGCAGTTTTTCAATATGGTGGCAAACAAGATGTTTAGCCTGACGTTCAGTTGGCTGCTCGGCCAGAAGATCAAAGACACACTCTGCGGCACCAAAGTGTTGTTCCGCGCCGACTATGAGGCCATTGCGAAGAACCGGGCCTATTTCGGCGAGTTCGATCCGTTCGGCGACTTCGACCTGCTGTTCGGGGCGGCGAAGCTCAACTTGCGAATGGTGGATTTGCCGATTCGCTATCGGGCGCGGACTTACGGGCAGACCAACATCCACCGCTGGAGCCACGGCTGGCTGCTGTTGCGGATGGTGGTTTTCGCCGCGCGCCGCCTGAAGTTCATTCCATGACAGCGCCGCTCGCGCAACACCAGGCGGAGATCGAGCGCAACCTGCGCGCCTGGAACGGCAAACCGCTGCTGAGGAATATCTATGCGGGGTTTTACCGGCGCATCCTGACGCTCATGGATTCGGCCATCCCGGGGCGGGTCGTCGAAATTGGCTCCGGCATCGGCAATCTTAAGGCGCACCTGCCTGGCGCTCTGGCGACCGACCTGTTTCCGAACCCGTGGCTGGACCTGGCCTGCGACGGGTATGAACTGCCTTTCCGGCAGGGGAGCCTGTCGCACCTCGTGCTGTTCGACGTTTTCCACCATCTGCGCGCGCCCAATGCGTTTCTCCGGGAAGCGCGGCGCGTGCTGGCCCCCGCGGGCCGGTTGATCTTATTCGAGCCCTACATCAGTTGGAGCAGTTGGCCGCTTTACGGACTGCTTCATCACGAACCCGTGGCGTGGAGGGAACCGATCAACTGCGCCGATTCGCTGCCGCGACCGCGCGATTACTATGCGGCGCAGGGAAACGCGACACGCTTGTTCTTCCGCAAGGAAATCCCCAATTGGCCAGAGGGCTGGAACATCCTTCACGCCGAAGCGTTCAGTTGCTTTCACTACCTGCTCTCAGGGGGCTACAGCAAACCCGCCTTTTACCCGGCAGGCTGGCTGGAAGCGCTGCAGAGGCTCGAGGTCAAACTTTCCCGCTGGCCGCGGGTGTTTGGAGGGCGCTGCCTGATTGGCCTGCGTCCGGCGTAGCCCGGGAGCAGCCCCGCCACCAGAGCCCGGCGCAGGCCAGCAATCCCAGGCCGGAAAGGACCGCCCCCGCCAGCAGCTTCTTGTCTTCGTAAACCACCCGGATGCGGTGCCGCCCCGCAGGCACTTCGAGGGCTTGGAAGGCGTAGTTGGCACGCCAGATTGTTGCCGTCCGTCCGTCCACATAAGCCTTCCAGGCCGGATAATGGGTCTGCGAAATGACCACCAGGCTGGCTGTCGCGGCCTCGGTCTGGATGGAAATGCTTTGGTTGGCGAACCTGGTATCCAGGATCCGCGCTACTGTCTGTTGAGTGGCGGAGATGCTCCCGCGCGCTGCGAGCGGCAAGAAGACGATTTGGCGCAAGTCGGTGTTGGTATGAGAAAGGGCGTCCAAGGTGGTGCGGTCGTCGGCAAAGACCGGTTGCTGTCCGGTGGAGACGAGCGGCATGGCGGTGGGGCGCGGCACCCAGTCGAGCGTTTTGCCCGGTATGGTTGTTTGCGACACCCCCATGAAATCCAGCAGCCTCGGGAAGCCCCGCTCAGGGTGGTCGTAGGGAAGCGCCGTGACGCGGCTAATCTCACGCGGGGTCAGGGAAAAGAAGCCGTCAATCTGAGGCAATTCGTCCAACAGGTTGCAATTGACGCGAATCGCCAGCCGGTTCCGCAAATAGGTCTCCTCCAAACCGGCCAGCGGATTGTATCGGAGAAACTCAAGCGCAGCGGGCGCGAGCAGGACGCGCGACCCGCCCAGTATCGGTTCCGGGTGCAACGCGAGCTGCGCGCGCGCCCAGCCCGGGGCATAAACGGAAGGTTTCGCGCCCGGGTTTTGCGTCGGCGTGTGCGTCACGAAATCGAGCCAGAAGAGCACGAGCAGGAAGCAGCCGAGAAGAACTCGGCGGCGGCCATCCGACCAGAGCAGCGCGGACGTGAACAGGAAAGCCAGAACCAGAAAGGCAGCGCGGGAGAGCCCGCTCTGCCAGGTGGCGCGCCAGGCGTCGTCGGGCAGCGAGGCCTTCCAATCCAGAGCGACAATCACTCCCACCAGAAGCAGCATCAGCAGCGCGCCAATAAACTCAAAGCGCCCGCCCGGCCGGCTCTGGCCGCCCAAGGCTGCGACCCCAAACGCGGCCAGCAACGGCGCGAGCGCCAAGATCAAGATGACAAATTTGACCGGGTAGCGAACAAACCCGAGCCCGGGGAAGCAAGCGCGGAGCCCGCGGTAGAGCAGGGTGGCGTCCCCCAACGCCAGGACCAGGCCCAGCAGCACCAGCGCCGCCATCGCGCGGACACGCCAATCACGCACCCGCCATACCGCCACCGCCGCCAGCCACATCGTTCCGATCCCGGCATAATAGGACGAGGTCCAATACTGCCCGTTTTGCATGAAAAGACCCTGCCGGGTGGGCGAGGTGCGGAACAGCGGCACCAAAAAGTTGGCCCAACCCCAGAACGGCATGGACCAGTTATGGGTGGTGGCGCTGTAGCCGCTGTCGCGCTGCGAATGCGCCAGCAGTTCCAGGAAGGGCAGCAATTGCGCGGCGCAAACCAGCGACACCAATATCCCCATCCCCAGAAAACGCAACACGAGCCGGCTCCGGAGTTCCCTCTCCTGAATCCAATCGCCGCAGGCCAGAACGAACAAGATGAGCCAGGTGACCACAATCGTTTCGGGCCCGCCCGCCAGCATTTGCAGGGCTCCCGCCAGGATGGCCCAGACGACGCGCTTGCCGCCTTCGCGCCACGCCGGCTGTGCCAGCCACACCACCCAGGGCAGCCAACTGAACGTGGCGATGTGGCTCGGCCACATCAGAAAGTTCAGCGACAATCCGTTGAAGGAAAAGATCACGCCCGCCAGCCCCGCCGCCAGCCGGTGGTGGGTCCAGCGCTGGGCCAGAAAGTACATCCCCAACCCGCCCCAGAAGAGGTGCGCCAGGCAAAAGAACGACAGAGACCACGTCAAAGGCAAGAGCAGGTAAATGAGCGAGAGCGGGTAAAGGGTCAGCGTGTTCCATTGGGCCAGGAAGGGAAGCCCGCAGTTGTTGAACGGATTCCAGAGCGGCAACTCGCCCCGCCAGAAGCATTGCCGGTGGAAGAACGCCACCGGGTAACTGAACATGCCGAAATCGCGGATAATGAAGGTCGTGCCGCCCAAGAGCACACCCGGGAAAGCAGCGAGGATAAGCAGTCCCAGAAACAGAGCAAACCGGCCAGGCGTCAGCCATTCATCGGCTGCTCCCGCTTCCAGTGGTGTTTCTGTTCCGGCTCCGGTCATTTTGATATCCAACATTTATGCGAAACTGAGAGCTGGGCCGTCGCTGCTCAGAAAACAGCTTGGCGATCGGACGATACCAAAAGCAACCTAGAAAGAAAAGAACCACACGCAGGTAACACCTGATCCTCTGTCTCGCTTTAGGACAATGCCAGAAAAGATTGGCGCGATGCGAGCGAAATGGTGTGCTCGAACTGCGCGCCAACGCCGCGCGGGAGCGGTAATTTTCAGAGGGAGACATGGTCGCAGCCACAGGGGACGACCTTGGCGACGAATGTGCTGTCGAAAGGCAGCCCTGATGTCCATGGTCCCGATCAACGCAAGTGCGAATCTGCCTGCCACACCGAATTCGCTGGTGGAAAAGAGCGCATGCCCGCCCGAGGGGTTGGCCGCCCCCCGGCAAGCGCAATTAGAGTCCACTTCCCCTGGATCGAGCCATTCTCTGAGCGCGTCGCCCACCCAGCGCCAGGTGCTCCCGTGGGTTTGCCTCGCCGCGGGCTTGGTCGTGCTGCCGAACGCGACGTTCATTTGCTGGCCAAAATTTGTGCCGCTCAATGTCGCGACTCTGCTCCAGGCCGCGGGCCTGGTTCTTCTGCCTTGCCTGCTGCGCCTGCCGGTGCGCGCGGTCTTGCTGGCGTGGCTGCCGTTCGTTTTGGCCGTGCCTGCGGTAACGGCCTACCATCTGGTGATGCACAATCCCGTGCGGGAGTGGGCGCTTTTGGTCCTCATCGAAACCAACGAACAGGAACTCAAAACTTTCCTCGTGCCCATGCTCGCCCTCAGCGCCCTGGCCTTTCCGCTGGGATGGCTTTACTGGCGCATGGTGACGCACAAAATTCCGCGCGGCTTCCGCCTGGGGTGGCCGGCGTGGCTGGCGGTTTACGCCCTGGTTGGCCTGCCGCCGTTGTGCGCTGGCTGGGACGCGATGCAGGCTCGGATTTCAGATGGTTACCCGGTGGGCACGCTCATGGCCGGGTGGAAAGCCGCCGGCCTGCGCCACAAGCTCGCCACCCGCGAATCACTCCGGCAGGATTATGCCGCCAGCCCGGCCTCCGATCTCGCGCCCGGCCAGCGCGAGGTCCACATCCTCGTCATCGGCGAGGCCGCGCGTTACGCGAGCTTCCAGATCAACGGTTACTCACGTCCAACCACGCCCTGGCTGGCGCGCAATCCTGACCTGCTCTCTTTTCACAACGTGACCGCCGGCGCCACCTGCACCTTGTTCAGCGTGCCGCTCATGCTCACCGTGGCCAAAGTGCACACGCTGGACCAGGCGCTGACCATGCCCAGTTGCATTCAGGTTTTCCGCAAGGCCGGTTTCAAAACCTACTGGCTCTCTACCCAGCGCAAGCACGGCAAGTTCGACACCACCGTTTCCGCGTTCGCCCGCGACGCCGACTACGCCAGGTTCCTCAGCGGCGACCTCGACCCCGGCGGTGGTGCGGGCCAGGGGGCGCACTACGACACCGCGCCCGACGGCGACCTCCTCCCGCTGGCGCGCGAAATTCTCGCCCGCAACGAACCCCGCGTGCTCCTTGTGCTCCACACCATGGGCAGCCACATGTGCTACCACAAACGCTACCCGCCGCAGTTCAATTATTTCCACGCCGACAACCGCGTGTGTGACTCGGTGCAAAACCTTATGAGCCTCTCGCCCGAGCAAATCGAACAGATGACCAACGCCTACGACAACAGCGTCCGCTACACCGACTGGGTGCTCTCGCAAATCATCGAAACGCTCGCCGCACAAAAGGCCGTCTCCACCTGCCTCTACGTGTCCGACCACGGCGAGAACTCCGGCCATGCGCCAAGCGTGCCTTTCGCGCACGGAACCGAAACCGAGGACGTGCTCCACGTGCCCATGTTCGTTTGGCTCTCACCGCAATACCGCGTCCAGCGCCCGGCGCAAACCGCCGCCCTGCGCGCCCATCAAGACACACCTTTCAGTTCCAACACCACCTTTCACACCCTGGTTGATCTCGCCGCCATCCGTTGCATTCTCCTCGACCGCTCCCAAAGCGCCGCCAGCCCCAACTTCACCCCTGACCCACGCCTCATCGCCCACTACGCAACCTTCTGATAGTTGGCATTCCAGTATGAAACGCGCTTCCATCTGGATTCTCCTGGGCAGCCTGGCCGCGTTGATGGGTTTTTCCGTCCATCTGGCCGCCACGCGCATCTACCAGGTGGACGAATGTGCCGAACTCACTGTGGCCAGAATTCTGGCCACAGGTCAGGCAAAGACGTACTTGGGGGACACAGGCTTGCTCCAATTCCCTCTTTCATGGGCGATTCATGGCGCCAGTCGGTCGGTCGATTTTTACGTGTCGGCTCGCCTGGTTATGGTGGCGATCTTTTGGCTCAACCTGGTTCTAATCGCCATCGCCACTGGCGAACGACTTCTTTCCCGCCGGGGGTTGGTCGCGCTGCTCGGGGCGGCCACCCTGGCTCCCCTTTGGGACTACGGATTCGAAATTCGGCATGACAACCTGCTATTGACGGGGCTGCTGCTCACCTGGTGTGTCGTGCGGGTTCGTCCGAAAGGGCCACCCTCCTATTTGGTCGCCGGAGCGCTCGCCGTCGCGCTACAGTTCTCCGCCCGCAAGGCCTTTGTTTATGTTATCCCCCTTTCGCTGGCGCTGCTGGTCTTTCCTCCGCCCGGTCACCAGACGCCCCGATGGAAGCTGGCCCTCTTCTGGGTTGTTGGCGCTTTGGGAATGCTTGCGGCTCTCCGTCTGGTCTATGGTGCTTATGGCGCAACGGGGCTGTGGGATGTCCAGCGCACAGGCCTTCAATTTGTGTCGAAAGTGGCCACCGGCGGTGATCGGTTCGGACCGGGGATGGCTTTGGGACGGCTTCTCGGTCAGACCCCCCTGCTGCTGACACTGGTGGTGTCCGCGTTCGTGGCTGTGGCGGTGGATCTCCGACGGCGAGGAAGAGCTGCTTTGGCTTGGGACGGAAGCGTGCCCGAGGCTTTGCTTTTGGCGGTCGCATTCGCAGCCCTGATCGTAAATCCAACGCCTTATCCCTACAACCTCCTGCATTTGGTCCCTTACGCTTTCCTGTTTGCCTTCCGGCACGCGTCGGTGCTTTTCAGGGAGATCCGGGATGCCCCCGCTCTTCTTCCGGCAGTTGGAACCGTCCTGGTTTTTGTTCACCTGGTGCCATTCTGCGTCGCCACGCGAAGGCATTGGGATTGGCCGAACTCGCGGCAGACGTGCCTGATGCGCCTCGCTGAAGATCTGACCGACCCGACGAAAGACCCGGTCTTTGATGGGATTGGAATGGTGCTCACTCGGCCGATTATCCATCCCGAGTCGTTTCTCCACAGTCTGACTTTCGAGAGCTTCATCAAAGGCTCCGGGCCGCAGGTGCGTGACATGCTCGCCACCCGGCCGGCGGCGGTGGTCATCCCCAATTATCGCACCGACTGGCTGCCGCCGGCGGATCATGCCGCCATTCGTGAAAGGTACGTCGCTCTCGCCGACGACTTTTGGGTTTTGGGGAAGGTGCTTCCCGCTGGCGGAGGCGCTTTTCAGATCTTCCACCCGGGACGCTATCGCATTTCTTCGCTCGGGGGATCGGACCTTGCGGCGGAATGCCCCGGCGGTTCGGGGCGATTATTTACCCCAACGGACGAGGCGAGTTTCACTGCGACCTTGGATGGCGTGCCAGTGTCAAGTCGTCCGGTGGAACTCACGGTGGGAAGACACTGGATCGAAAGCAAACCCGATTGCCAGCCCGCCGTGGTCTGGGTGGGACCCCAACGCGATCGGGTTGGCCGATTGAGCCCAAGCGACCACCGGTGGCTGTTTGTCAATTGGTATTAACCAGAAATGAACCGCGCTCTAATCTTGATTCTTGTCGCCAGCCTGGCCGGCTTGATTTGGTTTTCGCACCGGCTGGCTGGGGTTCGCATTTATCACGCAGACGAATGCCAGAATGTTTTCATGGCCAGAATTATTGCGACCGGCCAGACGAAAGCCTTTTACGCCGACGCCGGGTTATTCCAAACAGGGCTGGCCTGGCTGACTCGCGGTGCCACCCGGTCGGTGGATATGTTTGTGGCGGCCCGCTTTGTGATGCTGGAGGTTTTCTGGTTGAACGTGGTCCTCCTCGCGCTGGCCACCGGGGAACGACTCCTTTCGCGCCGGGGCCTGATCGCCCTGGTCGGGGCCGCCACTTTAGCACCCCTCTGGGACTACGGATTCGAGATCCGCCCGGACAACCTGCTTCTCTGCGGGGTGTTGCTGATGTGGTGTGTGGCGCGGGTTCGTCCCACAGGACTGCAGCCCTTTTTTATTACCGGGGCCCTCGCGGCCGGACTCCCGTTCATTGCGTTCAAGGCCGTTGCTTTCACCCTGCCTATTTCGGCGGCGATTCTAGCTTTCCCTCCGCCGGGTCAACGAGCGCCACGGTGGAAGCTGGCCTTTGCCTGGGCCGCCGGCGCGCTCGGAATGTTTGCGCTCATACGCCTGGCCTATGGAGCCGCCGGGTTGTGGCAGGTGTATGTGGCGGATCTGAGCGGGGTGTTAAGGGCTGTCAGCAGGGGAAATCGCTTTGGACCCGGGGAAGCGCTGGGCCGGCTCCTTAGTCAAACGCCGCTGGTTCTGGCATTACTGACGGCGGCTCTGGTCGCTGTGGCGGTGGACCTGCGGCGCCGTGGAAAGGCGGCTCTGACGTGGGACGGCACCTTACCGGAAGCTTTGCTTTTTCTGGACGCGCTTGTGGTTCTACTCATCAATCCGGCACCCGAGCCTTGCAACCTTCTGCATCTGGTTCCCTATGCGTTTCTGCTTGCCTTCCGGTATGCGTCGGAGCTGCTGAAAGAGATTTGGGGCCGGCTCGCTCTTCGTCCGGTGCTGGCGGCCCTGCTGGTCTTCGCGCATTTTGTGCCGTTCGGCGTGGCCACCCGGAGGCATCTGGATTTTACGAACTACCATCAGGAAGCCCGGATGCGCCTGGCCGAGGGGTTGACCGATCCGGCCAGAGATCCAGTTTATGACGGGGTCGGGATGGTGCCCACTCGGCCCAGTATCGGCTTCAATTGGCTGCTGCCCAATGTGGGTCCCCTGCCCCGGTCCGGGCACGGCGGGTTGCACCTGCGCAGTCTGTTAGCCGGCCGCCTCGCCGCCGTGTTCATGCCCAACTACCGCACGGACCGGCTGCCGGAAGAGGATCAGGCCTTCATCAGGGAGCGATACGTTCCGCTCACGGACGATTTCTGGGTATTGGGGAAGGTGCTTCCTGCGGGCGGAGGCGCTTTTGAAGTGGTCCACCCGGGACGCTATCGCATCTCTTCGCTTCAGGGATCGGATATCGCCGGGACCTACCCTGCCGGCTTGGCGGGACTGTTGGCCCCCTTGGAGGAGGGGAGCCTCGTCGGAACTCTGGACGGCGCGCCCTTGTCAAAACGCCCCGTCGAGCTGACAGTGGGAACCCACCGGATTGAGACCAAACCCGATTGCCAGCCGGCGGTGGTTTGGATGGGGCCCTCGCAGGAGCGAATGGGACGATTGGGCGACAGCGACCATCGCTTCCTGTTTGTCAAATCGTATTAGCAGCGGCCCGGATTGAGTGGCAGTGTCTCGCGCCGCCTCGTGGCGCCGGCACGGACTCTCCGGCTGGCCAACCCTCCGGCGGCGCAGGCGAGCAGGGCCAATGCAGAAATGATCGCGCCGGCACGGAGCGCATGGTCTTCGTAAACCAGGCGCAAATGGCGTGCACCCGCCGGGACTTCGACCGCTTGAAACGCATAATTCGCTCGCAGCAACCGCGCCGGCGCGCCCCCCACGTACGCGCGCCACGGGTGATACCAGGTCTGCGCCAGCACCACCAGCGAAGGCGCGGCGGCCTCAACTTCCAAGTCCACCCGCTCCGGCATGAATCGTTGTGAGACCACACGCGCGCTCGTCTCGTTGGTAACCGAAACGGACGCCTTCGTTTCCGGCGGCAGGAACACGACTTTGCGGCTGTCGAAGTCCGGCGCGATCAGCGCGCGCAGGGCGTTCGTGTCATCGAGAAAGATCGGCCTTTGCCCGGCGGTGGCGAGCGGCAGGAAGGAGTCACGCGGCAGCCACTGGGTCATGTCGCGCGGGGAGGTGATCTGCGAGACGCCCATGAAATCGGCCAGGCGGGGGAAGCTGGCGTTGGTGGAACCGTAGAGCACGGAAGTCAGTTCGCCGCTCTGGGCGGGGTAAAGCGAGAAGAAGCCGTTGACCTTGGGCACCCCATCCAGCAGGTTGCAATCGGCGAAGCAGCCCAGGCGCTTAACGAGGAAGTTGTTCTTCACATCGCTCATGATGACCTGGTTAAACCTCACCTCCGCCGCCGGCGACACCATCGCGCGGGATCCGCCCAGTTCCGGCTGTGGTTTCATGGCCAGCTTGGCTCGGGCCAGTCCCGGCGCATAAATCCAGGGCGGCACCGACGGGTTCTGCGGCGGTTCGTGAGTCCACACGTCCAACCAGAGCACCAGCAACAGCAGCACCGGGACAAAGGGCCGCAGCCGGCCGAGCCGTTGGCGGCCAGGCTTCAGTGTGACGGCCCCCTCCCCGACCCTTGGAAGCGCGAACAGCACCACCGCCGCCCCGACCAGGAAGGCGGCTCGGTTCAGGCCATTGCGCAAGGTGGCGGGCACATCGTCGCCCGGAAGCGGAAAGCGCCACGCCCAGAGAAGGATTCCCGCGATGAGCGCCAACAGGAGAGCCGCGAGAAAAACCAACCGCTTCTGGAACTCGCGCCTTTGGCCGGCTTCGAGCGTTTGGAGCCGGGCCAAGCCAAAAGCTGCCAGGAGCGGGGCGGCAAACACGGCCACCGTCACAAATTTCACCGGATAGGTCATCAAGCTCAACTGCGGGACCCGATGCCGCAGCCAGCGAACGGGGCCCACCTGGTCGCCCAGGGCCAGGGCCAGCCCCAGTGTGCCCGCGGCCGCGAGCAGCCATGTCCGCCGCCGCTGGGGCGCCACCCAAACGCCCAGCAACGCCAACAGCAGCCCTCCCACACCGAGGTAATAAGAGGAGGTCCAGGCCTGGTTGTATTGGAAGAACAGGCCTTTATTCCAAACGCTGCCATAGACCATGGGCACCAGAAAGTTCATCCAGCCCCAGGCCGGCATGGACCACCGCGCATCCGCGAAGCCAGGGTCTCGTTGCGAATGCGCCGCCAAATCCAGAAAGGGCAGCAGTTGCACCGCCGCCAGCGCGGCGACCAGCACGACGACCAGAGGGAAACGCCAGAGCGCGGCGAAAGACGAGGATGGCCCCGAAGGCGCTGGAGATTCAGCCGGGAGGACGGAGGGAGGCCGGAAGACTCGCCACAACCGCGAAGCCCACAGCGCCAGCAGGATGAGCCAGGTGAACAGAATGGTTTCCGGTCCGCCCGCGAGCATCTGCAATGCGCCCACCAAGGCTGCCAGAACGAGTTGGCGCCGGCCTTCCTCCCAGGCGCGCTCGACGGTCAGGACCACCCACGGCATCCAGCTCAAAGTGGCCATGTGGCTCGGCCACATCAGCAGGTTCAGTGAGAGGCCGTTGAAGGCGAAGATCAGCCCGGCCACCGCCGCCGCCAGCCGGTGGCCGGTCCAGCGGCGGGCGAGGCAATACATGCCCAGGCCGGCCCAAAAGAGGTGTAACAAACTGAAGAAACTCAGCGACCACTCCAGCGGAAGCAGCAGATAGATCAGGGCGGGCGGATAGAGCGGCATGGTGTTCCACTGCGCCAGAAAGGGCACACCGCAATTGTTGTAGGGGTTCCACAAAGGCAACTGCGCGCGCCAAAAACATTCGCGCTGGTAATGGGCCAGCGGGAAGGCAAAGAATCCAAAATCCCGCACCACGAAGGTTTGCAGCCCCAGCAGGACTTGCGGGAAAGCGGCGAAAACCAGCACCGCCAGCCCCAGGGCAAAACGGCCAAGGCTGAGCCAATCACCGGCTGCGCCAGGACCGACCCGGTGGGAAGCGGCGGCGCTAATGTTTTCCGTCTGCGGCACGGAGCAGAGTGTAAGACCGCCGAGGCTCCCGCGTCCACTCTGGAGCACCACCCACCCGGTTAATTCATCGTTTGCAGAAAAGAGGCTTGACGAACAGACGATACTAAAAGCAACCTCTTGCGGAAATGAGCCCGTACCCAGAGGCCGGCGCAAGCGAGCAGCCCCAGGCCGGAAAGGGCTGCACCCGCCAACAGCTTCTGGTCTTCGTAAGCGAGTCGAATTTGGTGGCGTCCCGCAGGCACCTGCACGGCTTGGAAGGCGTAGTTGGCGCGCCAGATCCTGGCCGGCTGGCCATCCACATGAGCTTTCCAGGCCGGATAATGGGCTTGGGCGATGACGACCAGGCTCGCGGCGGGAGCTTCGGTTTGAATGGATATTCTCTGGTTGGCGAACTTCGTGGCCAACACGCGCGCTGCGGTTCGCTGAGTCGCCGAGATTCCCCCGCGCGCTTCCGGGGGCAGGAAGACGATTCGGCGCAGATCAATATTGGTTTGGAAAAAGGCATCAAAGACAGTTTGATCATCGGCAAAGACCGGTTTCTGTCCGGCCGTCACCAGGGGCATCGCGGTCGGGCGCGGCACCCAGTTGCAAATAGTCCCCGGCGCGGTGATTTGCGACACGCCCATGAAGTCCAGGAGCATCGCGAAATCGGAATTGGTATGCACGTAAGGAAGACAGGTAGCGTTGTTGGCCTCGCCCGGGGCTAACGAGAAAAAACCACACACTTGTGGCAAATCGTCCAGCAGGTTGCAATTGGCAAGGAGAGCCAGCCGGCTGATCAAGCAGTTTTCTTCAAAATCGGGAAGCTGATGCAGCCTGAGAATCTCTTCCACGACCGGCCTGATCATGGCGCGTGATTGGCCCAACCTGGGCTGCGAATCCCATTTTCGTTGACTGTTCCCCCAGCCGGGCGAATAAACCCAGGGCCGCACGGTCGGGTTTTGGGTTGGGACATGGGTCACAAAATCCAGCCAGAAGACCACCAGCAAGAGACAACCCAAGAGGATTCGCCGGCGTCCGGGCGAATTCAAAACCGCTCGGGTAATAAAAAAAATCAGGACAAGAAACCCGGCCCGGGCCAAGCCATTCTGCCAGGTGACACGCCAAAGGTACTCGGGGACCGGGCCTTTCCCGCCCAGGGCGATGATTGATCCAATCAGGAGCAGAATTCCCAATCCACAAGCCGATTCGAAGCGTCCGATCAGGGAGGTTTTGCGGGCCAGGGCCTGCAGCCCGAACGAGGCCAGCAGCGGGGCGATCGCCAAAGTCAGAATGACAAACTTAATCGGGTAGCGGGCAAATCCAACCGCAGGAAGGCAAAAGCGCAAAGCGCGAAAAAGCAAGCCCCGGTCGCCCAGGGCCAGCACCAGACTCAGAAACAACAGCGCCGCCAGCAGGCGCGCGCGCCAATCGCACACGCGTCTCACGGCGACTGCCACCAGAAGAACCGTTCCGATCCCGGCATAATAGGAGGAGGTCCAATTCTGTTCAATTTGAAGGAATAGACCCTGGGCAGTGGGATAGGTCCGGAACAGCGGCACCAGAAGATTGGCCCAGCCCCAGACCGGCATCGACCAGTCGAAGTTGTTGGCGCTGTAACCGCTGCCACGCTGCGAATGGGCCAGCAGTTCGAGGAACGGCAGCAATTGCACGGCGCAAACCAGCGACACCAATATCCCCATCCCGAGAAAGCGCAAGACGAGCTTGCCCCGCAGCCCCCGCTCACGAATCCAATCGCCACACGCCAAAACCAGCAGGATCACCCACGTCGCCATAATCGTCTCCGGCCCGCCCGCCAGCATTTGCATGGCCGCCGCCGCCGTTCCCCACAGCAACGCCTTCCCGCCCTCGCGCCAAGCCCGTTGCCCCAGCCATACCACCCACGGCAGCCAACTGAACGTGGCGATGTGGCTCGGCCACATCAGGAAGTTCAGCGACAGCCCGTTGAACGCAAAGATCACTCCCGCCAGTCCCGCCGCCAGCCGGTGGTGGGTCCAGCGCTGGGCCAGAAAGTACATCCCCAACCCGCCCCAGAACAGGTGCGCCAGGCAAAAGAACGACAGAGACCACGTCAAAGGCAAGAGCAGGTAAATGAGCGAGAGCGGGTAAAGGGTCAGCGTATTCCATTGGGCCAGGAAGGGAACCCCGCAATGGCTCAACGGATTCCAGAGCGGCAACTCGCCGCGCCAGAAGCATTGCCGGTGAAAGAACGCCACCGGGTAACTGAACATGGCGAAATCGCGGATGACGAACGTGGCGCTTCCCAGGAGCACTCCTGGGAAAGTGGCGAGGATAAGCAGTCCTAGAAGTAGTGCAAACCGGCCGGGGGCCAGCCATTCATCGGCTGCGCCCGCTCTGACAGAGGGTTCCATTCCGCTTCCGGTCATAGTTGTGCCTTTGGTGCAATCATCATCTCAGGCCGCCGATGTCGGGAGGCGGCTCGCTGGCGCACATAACATCTCAAGATCTATGTAAGCCGGACAAATGCCGACATGATCCGGCTGCGTCTTTATGCAGCTCAGGATAGACTAGGCACGCTGTTTGCGACAAGCGGGCAAAATGATAACGTCGCCCCAAAAGCCAGGTTTATCCCAACCGGACGGGAGCAGTGTGGTCGATTCTGGAACAGTTGACCGAGTTTCTGAGACAGTTCCAACCCGGGCAGGCCCCGCTTTTGGGGGACTCCCGGTGGCGGCCTGGTCCCGAATTCTGGTGCTGTTCCTCGCGCTGGCATCGATCAAAATTGCCTTATTGGTGGGGCTGGGCAGGCACTTGGGCGAGATTCACTGGAGGGTGGGGGCGTCGCGGACAACGTGGTGCCATCCCGAGGTGGCGTGCTATCTGTTTGTTTGTCTAGGTGTTCTGAGCCTTTGGCGATTGGCGCGGCACTGTCGGTCGGTCGGAGTGAAAGCCGTCCGGGCGGCCAACGGAATAGTTTTGGGTTTGGGGCTGCTGTTCATCTTTTTGACCTTCCACACCGGTGAGAACAACTATCTGTATCCAATTATGACCGGGACACTGAAGTGGACCAGCCTGGGGCCGTATCTCAGCCTGGACTTCTTCTTCCGGCCCCCTTTTCTGGCCGTTTGGCTGCTCGGTTACGCCTTCATCTATTACGTGCTGGCGCGCACTGGCCGCGAATCGTGGGCCCTTCATTTGACCGCGCTCTGCGCGGGAGGGTATGCGCTATTCTGCCTGCGGGAACTCCCAGCCTACCGCAACGAGTTGCTGTTGGCAGATTGTCTGGGCGTGGTGTCCCTGCTGATTGCCCGGCTCCCAAGCAGGAAATTGCAGCTTGCCTGGTTGGCGGCCCCGGCCGTCTGGAGCGCAGGCTTTGCCTGGGGACTGTTCTACGTGTCCTCACCACATGAGAGCGTGTCGATGCACTATTTCCTCATGCTTTTAGGGGCGAGCATCATCCTCTTCAGTATGGCGACACTTTTGGCTCAAAAGCGGGGATTTTTGGGGCCGTGGAGCAGCCAGGTTTGCTTCTACTTCGTTGCCTTCCTGCTGCTCACCAATAACCACTATGCAATGGCCGTGAACTACAATAACGCGCTCTGCCTCGGGCTGGAATTCCCCCGCTATTTTGCCGGCGAACTTCTGGTGGCGGGACTGCTGGCGGTCTGCGCCGCGCTCTACTCCAGGCTTTGGCCCAGGGCAAACCTTTGGTGGCTCGACCTGTTAAGCCTGCTGTTGATCGCGGCCGCTTTGGTCGATTTCAGGCTCTCGCAAATCATGGGCGTGCGGCTGGACTGGAATGTCATCTCATTCGGCGACAGCCCGGAAATGATGTGGCGAATGGCCCGACCCTACCTGCCGGGGGTGCTCGCAGCCTTGGGCCTGACGGCACTGGTCTATGCCCTTGCGGTTCGAGGAATCCAACTGTGGAGTCGCCGTCCCCGGGCAGGAACGAGCGCAAGTCCGCCGGGCAGAGGTCTCTGGTACGCGATGGCCAGCTTCGTGTTGCTGGGCGCCCTGGGGTTGGTTGAGGCGAACCCGGATAAAGCCGAGGGTCAGGCGGGGGTGCGCTTGGTCCAGACCAGCCCCCTGTGGAAGCGCGCGACTAACCGTGCCGCCAGCCGCGAGGAATTCCTGCGCTCGGCCAACGCCCTGGGGTTGGGCAGTTTTGAGGCGGCAGGCCGAACCTATCCTGCGTCGGCGCGCAGAGATTTGAACGTGGTGCTTATCTTTCTGGAGTCTTCATATAATAAGCATCTTGCGTTGTTCGGCAGCAGCGAAGCGACCCAACCGCTGCTCTCCAAATACAAAGATCGGATGGAAGTGTTCCCGAACTTCTTTTCAAACTTCGCCGGCTCCATCCAGGCGCGGTTTGCCACGTTCACGGGGCTTTATCCGGTCCGGGATTTTAATGTGTTTACCATGCAGCGGGTCAACGTGAAGAGCATTTTCGAAGTGTTCCACGACAGCGGTTACGCGTCTTCGCTGTTTTACTCGTCCTTCTTTGATTACACGGGGTTTCGCGATTTCCTCAAGAACCGCGGGATTGATGAGCTGTATGATGCGGATACGATGCCCGGCCAGCGCAAGACCGAGCGCGTCTCCTGGGGGGTGCGCGAAGAGGAGACACTGGGCGCAATCCGCAACCAGATTAAGAAGTATGCCGGCGGCAATCAGCGGTTTTTGCTCACGTACGTCCCAGCCGCGCCGCATTATCCGTACGACCGTGTTCCGGAGGCCTTTAACCACTTCAAACCGAGCGCCGTTGGCGATTTCACGCCGCTCTATTTGAATGAGCTTTTGTACATGGACTGGGTGATGGCGTCTATTGTGGACCAGTTGAAAGACTCCGGCTTGCTGGATAAGACCCTGGTCGTTGTCACGGATGACCACGGCGAGATGCTGGGCGCCAATGGCGGCTCCATCGGGCACGGCTGGGTGATCACGCCCGAATTGGCGAACGCGCCGCTCATCATTATGGATCCGCAGAATCCCGGCTATCACCTCAATTACACCCTCGGCTCGCAAATTGACTTGCTCCCCACGCTCCTCGACCTCTTGAGAATCCCCGTTCCTCCGGGCCAGCTTTACGAAGGCCGTTCTCTTTACGCCCCGGAAGCGGGAGATCACCGCCTCGTCTATTTGAATTCCTATGAGCAATACGGAATCATCGCGCGCAACCGCTTTGTGTCCGGCGACCGCAGGGCCGACGAGGGCGGCGCTTCCTCTGCCCCAAGAACCGTGTATGCGATCTCCAACCAGGGCAGCAAGACGCTCTTCACCGCGGATCCCGCGGCCAAGGAACGGCCCTGGTTGATTCGCCCGTTCGACGAATTCCAGGAAAGCCTGCTCCGCAACTATTCCCTTTATTGCGAGTCGGTTTGCAAGGCCAGACAGACGGCTTCCCTTCGTTCCGGGCCGTAGTGCGGCCCTGACTGCTTTCAGCTTCTGCGCGCCGGTTGCCTTTTGGCCTCCGGACTCGGCGCTTTGCTCTTCGGCCTTCGGCCTTCGGACATCGGGTCCCGGATTCAGATGTCCACCGCCATGTCCACAAAAGGTACGGCCAATCCAGATTTGAGACACTCGCGGTTTCCTCGGGTCTAATGCGACCGGTGCATCGGGTCAAAAACGGACGCCGTGGGGCAGCATTTACCATTGCTTTCGCCGGCCCATCTGTTACCTTTTTATCAGCGGTGAGCAACGGGCAATACGTGAACGCATATTGTACTAATAATAACCGCCGGTTGCTTGGTTCACGCCGCAACAACAGAAAGACAAAATGATGAAAAACAGAACAGCCCGCCAGCGGGGCTTTACGCTGGTGGAGATCATGATCGTAGTGGCCATTATCGGCCTTTTGGCTTCGATCGCGGTCCCCAACTTCGTCAAGGCCCGCACGACGGCGCAGATGAACGCCTGTATCAGCAACTTGCGACAGATTGATGGCGCCATCCAACAATGGGCCCTCGATACGAAACAAGGCGATACGGCGACGGTCACGGCGGCGGACATCCTGCCTTATTTGAAGAACTCGGTGGTTTGCCCGTCGGGCGGCAAGACGTTCGCCGACAGCTACTCCATTTCGACTGTGGCGACCCCGCCTGCCTGCCTCAAAGTGCCGAGCACCCACAAGATCGATCAGACTGTGCAGTAACAGGCCGGTTTGTTGATTCACAGAGGCCCGGGAGCAATCCCGGGCCTTTTTTGTGTAGCACAGGCGTCCCGCCTGCGGGTTTTGGCAGCATCCCGCCGCCAGAGCCGAGCGCATTGCCGGGCGGGACGCCTCGGGGACTCGCAGGCGAGAGGCCTGCGCCACCCTGCGCCCGGTTGGCATCCCGCCTGCTTACTACCCTAGACGCGGTCGCAACAGGCAATTCGTGGACAAATGCCGTACTAATATTAACCCGCTTGTTGCTTTGTTCACGCCGCAAAAACAGAAAGACAAAGTTAAAATGAAAAACAGAACATCGAGCAAACAGGGGTTCACGCTGGTGGAAATTATGATCGTTGTCGCCATCATTGGCTTGCTGGCCGCGATCGCGATTCCCAACTTCGTCCGGGCCCGCACCCAGTCGCAAAAGAACGCCTGCATCAACAACCTGCGCCAAATCGACAGCGCGACCCAAACCTGGGCGTTGGAGAACAACAAGGCCGGCTCCGCCGCCGTCGCCTTCAGCAACATCTCGGGGTACCTCAAGGACGCCGTCATTTGCCCGGAGGGCGGCTCCTCCTTCGCCGACAGCTACACACTCAATGGCATCACGGCCAAGCCGACCTGCCAAAGGGATACTCTCCATGTGTTGGTGGCTGATACCAGCAGCTAGTTGTTTCCTTTACGGAACTCAGTTCAGAGGCTTGGGAAGCGATGCCCAAGCCTTTTTTGTTTCCACGGTTCTTCTCGGCCCGGAAGGGGAGGTTGGCATCTGGCTTGCTCGCATTGGGGTGCGGTTGCAGCGGGCAATTAGTGAACAATAGCCGTAATCATATTAACCCGCCCGTTGCGAGTTCACGCCGCGAAGAACAGAAAGATAAAAAGCAAGTATGAAAAACAGAACATCCCGCAAATCGGGCTTCACGCTGGTGGAAATCATGATCGTAGTGGCCATCATCGGCCTCCTGGCTGCGATCGCTATTCCCAACTTCGTCCGCGCCCGCACCCAATCGCAGAAAAACGCCTGCATCAACAACCTGCGTCAAATTGACGAAGCCACGCAGACCTGGGCGATGGAGAAGAACATGGGCGCCTCCGCTGCCGTCGCCTACAGCAACATCTCGGGGTACCTCAAAAACTCGGTCGTTTGCCCGGAGGGCGGCACCTCCTTCAGCGGCAGCTACTCGCTCAATGGCATCACGGCCAAGCCGACCTGCAAGATTGACACTACCCACGTGTTGCCGGCTGACACCAGCAGCTAATTGTCTGGTTTACGCAACTCATTTCAGAGGCTTGGGAAGCGATTCCCAAGCCTTTTTGTTTGCCTCGGTCATGCCGTGGGCCGTTGAACGGGATGGCAAGCTGAAGACCTGCACAGCGATTGCTTCCTGGCGAGCTTCACCGTCGAGGTTGGTATCCGGCTTGCTGGCATTGGAGTGCGGTTGCAACAGGCAATCAGTGAACAATAGCCGCAATCATATTAACCTGCCTGTTGTGGGTTCACGCCGCGAAAGAGAAAGACAGAGAGTAAGTATGAAAAACAGAACATCCCGCCGATCGGGCTTCACGCTGGTGGAAATCATGATCGTAGTGGCCATCATCGGCCTCCTGGCCGCCATCGCCATTCCCAACTTCGTCCGCGCCCGCACCCAATCGCAGAAAAACGCCTGCATCAACAACCTGCGTCAGATTGATGGCGCGACTCAGCAGTGGGCGCTGGAATACCATGCGGCCGCCTCCGCCACCGTTGCCTTCAGCAACATCTCGGTGTACCTCAGAAACTCGGTCATTTGCCCGGAGGGCGGCACCTCCTTCAGCGGCAGCTACTCGCTCAATGGCATCACAGCCAAGCCGACCTGCAAGATCGATACTACCCACGTGTTGCCGCCTGACACCAGCAGCTAATTGTCTGGTTTTTGGACACTCACTGAGGCTTGAGAAGGAATTCTCAAGCCTCTTTTGCTTGTACCAGGGTTGCGCGAGCGCCTGGGCCTTGAGGCTGGGGCGCGCCAGACTCCGTCTGCGGCAAGCAGATTGCTCAGACCTGAAAAGGGTTGTTTGGCGCCTGGCGCGAGATACACTGGGGCCAGATGCGGGTGCCCTTAAAGACCATGGAACCGATTGTTGAAACTAAGAACTTGCGGGTTGAGTTTCGGGCGCAGAACTCGGGGCAGGCGAAAAAAGTGGCGGTCAAAGACCTGAACCTGAGCATTCGTGCCGGTGAAGTGTTTGGGTTTCTCGGCCCCAACGGCGCCGGGAAGACCACCACCATGAATGTGCTGCTGGGCTTTGTCAACGCCACCAGCGGGGCGGCCTTCCTCTTCGGCGTTGATGTGCGCGAACCCATAGCGCGCCAGCGCATCGGCTACCTGCCGGAGCTGACTTATTATTACAAGTTCCTTACCGCCGAGGAGCTGCTCCGCTTCTACGCGCGCATTTTCGGCATCCGGCGCGCCGAGGCCGAGCGGCGGATCGAACAACTGTTGAAGCTCGTCGAATTGGAATCCGCCCGCCAGCGCCCGATCAAAACTTATTCCAAAGGCATGCAGCAGCGCGTGGGACTGGCCCAGGCGCTGATCAACAACCCGGAGCTGCTGATCCTCGACGAGCCGACCAGCGGCCTGGACCCGCTCGGCCGCATGAAAGTCCGGGAGATCATTCAACGGCTGAAGAACGAAGGCAAAACCGTCTTCTTCTCCTCCCACGAACTGGGCGAGGTCGAAACCGTCTGCGACCGGGTCGCCATCATCAACCAGGGCGAACTCAAGGTCGAAGGGCGCGTGGCCGACCTGGTCGAGAAGCATCAGGCCAACCTGGAGCAGATCTTCCTCAACATCATCGGCTACGAGCCGCAACTCTCCGTATGAATACAGTTCTGGCCCTCGCAGGCGTTGTCATCAAGGAATTGTACCGGCGCAAGGACTTTTACGTCCTCTTCGTCCTCACCGCCGTCATCACGCTGGTGATGGGTTCGGTGAGCTTCTTTAACGACGCCAAGATTGTGCGTTACGTGAAGGAGATCGCGCTGCTGCTGATCTGGATTTCCGCGCTGGTGATCGCCATCGGCACCACCGCCCGCCAAATTCCGGCCGAGCGCGAGAATCGCACCATCTTCCCTTTGCTGGCCAAGCCCGTGACGCGCGGGCAGGTGATACTCGGCAAATTCGCCGGGTGCTGGCTGGCCTGCGGGCTGGCGCTGATTGTTTTCTACCTCTTCTTCGGGGTGGTCAGCGGCTCGCGCGAGCATTATTGGCCGCTGCTGAATTTCTGCCAGGCGCTCTGGCTGCAATGGGTGATGCTGGGCATTGTGGTTGCCCTCGTTCTGCTCGGCTCGGTGGTCTTTGCCGCCCCCTCCTCCAATGGGACCATCTCGTTCATTGTGATCCTCGGGATTCTCTTGCTGGGGCGCCACTTGAACCAGGTCGCCCTCCAGCAGCCTGAGCCGCTGCGGTCGGTCGTCTATGCGCTTTACTTCCTTATTCCGCACCTCGAATGGTATGACGTGCGGGATCTCATTGTCTATGACCGGGGATTGGTGAGATGGGTGGACTGTGGCTTGGCGACGCTGTACGCGGCTCTGTACGTGGCGCTGCTGCTGTTTGGCGCCTGGCTGGTGTTCCGCCGCAAGCCTTTGAACCTGTGAAGAGGCTCGGTCCTTATCTGATTCTGCTCCTGCTGCTGGCCGCCTGCTTCAGCCTGGCCACCGTCTTGGAACCACGCGCTTCCGGGTGGAGCCAACGGGCCCAGGCGGACAATATATTGAAGGTCCTGTTCGGGGACGGGCGCCGCCTGTTCGCCAACCATTTCTTTGTGCAAGCCGACGTGTCCTTTCACAGCGGGTACTACCCTTCCATCTTTGACCAGGCCCGCGCGGCGACCAAAGACACCCGCCACCTGACCGCCAAAGAGGGGGAACCCGCGGCCGAGGAGCATGAGAAACAAATGAATTTCCTCGGCCCGCCCCGAGACTGGATCGAGCGCTTCGGCCGGCATTTTTTCATCACCGAGCACACCCACCTGCAAGGCAACAACGAGCGCGAAATCCTCCCCTGGCTCAAACTCTCCTCCGAGTTGGACCCGCAGATGATCGAGACCTACACCGTGGCCGCCTACTGGCTGTGCGATCTGGGCAAGGTCAAGGAAGCCGAGGAGTTCCTCCGCCAAGGATTGCTCAATAATCCCGACAGCTACGAAATCCTCTTTGCACTGGGCCGCCTTTATTATCAGGATAAGCACGATCCGGCGCGTGCCCGCAACGTTTGGCAACTAGGTCTGCGCAAGTGGTCCGAACAGGAGGCTGCCGGGAAGAAGCCCGACCTCCTCGTGCTCGATCAAATCGCCGTCAACCTCTCGCGCCTGGAAGAAAAGGAGGGGAATCTGGCCCGGGCCATTGCGCTCCTCGAACTCTCCAAGAAGGCCTCCCCCAGTCCGGAGGCGTTGCAGCAGCAAATCGACGAACTCAAGCAGAAGCTCGCCGCCCGCCCGCCCGCCGCTGCGCCCCAAGCTCGTTGAACAAGCGCCTGGCCATCTTCGCCATTGGCTCGGTGCTCACCCTGGTGACGCTCCTCTGCTATTGGCCGGTGACCGCCCACCCGTTCGTCAGCTTCGATGATCATCGCTACATCTACGAGAATCCCCACGTTAAAGCGGGCCTGACTTGGGCGGGGGTGGTTTGGGCGTTCCGGACGGGCTATGCCGGTAATTGGCATCCGCTTACGTGGATTTCACACATGGGGGATTGCCAGCTCTACGGTCTGAACCCGGCCGGCCACCACCTGACCAATCTCCTCTTTCACCTTGCCAATACCCTCCTGCTCTTTCTTCTCCTTCAGCGGATGACGGGACCGTTGTGGCGCAGCGCTTGCGTTGCGGCGTTGTTTGCCTGGCACCCGCTGCACGTCGAATCGGTCGCCTGGGCCTCTGAGCGCAAGGATGTGCTGAGCACGTTCTTCTTCATGCTCACGCTGTTGGCATATGCGAAGTACGCGGAGAAGTCAGAAGGAGGAAGGAAGAATGCAGAAGGAAGAATGCAGAATGCAGAATCCAGCAACACGCAACACGCGCCACGCAACACAAATCACGCATCACGTTTCACGCATCACGTTTCACGCTACTACCTTCTTTCCCTATCCTTCTTCGCTCTGGGCCTGATGAGCAAGCCGATGGTGGTCACTCTGCCCTTTGTCCTGTTGCTGCTCGATTTTTGGCCGCTCCAACGCCTTTCCTTTCCTCCAACACTCCAACACTCCAACACTCCAACACTCCGGCTGTTTCTGGAGAAACTGCCGTTCTTCGCGCTGGCGCTGGCGGCCAGCGTGGTCACTTACTTAGTGCAACGGACGGGCGGCGCGGTATCGTCACTGGAAGCCCTCCCGTTGCAGTCGCGTATCGCCAATGCCCTGGTGGTTTATGTCCGCTACCTCTCGCAAACTCTTTGGCCCGCTGGGCTCGCCGTGCTTTACCCTTATTCCAGGCACTTGGCCGTCGGCTCGGTGGTCGCCGCCGCGTTACTGCTGGCCGCCTTGTCATCATGGTTCGTCTTGCGCGCGAGGCGGCAGCCTTTTCTGATTGTCGGCTGGTTATGGTATTTGGGCACGCTGGTGCCCACCATCGGCCTGGTTCAAGTAGGCTCCCAATCAATGGCCGACCGCTACACGTACATTCCAAGCATCGGTCTCTTTCTGCTTATCGTGTGGGGTTTGGATGCCTTGTCGGACTGCTGGCCGCACAAACACTACTGGCTGGCGGCGGCGGGGACGCTGGCGCTGGGCGGCTGTTTGGCTTGCACCTGGGGCCAACTGAAGTGTTGGCAGGACAGCGAAAGGCTCTATCGGCACGCCATCGCCGCGACCACGGACAATTACATCGCTTACGATGGGTTGGGGAGCGCCCTGGAGGCCTCGGGCAAGCCCGAGGAGGCGCTCGCCTGCTATTTTGAAGCGGTGCGCCTGAAGCCTCGTTACCCGGAAGGACAGTACGATTTGGGCACCGCCTTGATGAAGAAGGGCAGGCTGGAAGAGGCGGTGCGCCATCTCAGCGCAGCGGTGGAGAGCAATCCGGCCTTTGCCCACGCGCAGATCAATCTCGGCAAGGCGCTGTTGGAGCAAGGCAAGCTGGACGAAGCCGCGGACCATCTGTCCCGGGCCGTCCAGCTCACGCCCGACGATCCGGAAGCGCATTACAATCTGGGCACGCTGCGGGTCCTGCAAGCGAAGCTGGACCAGGCCATTGCTTCTTTTTCGGAAGCGCTGCGACTCAAACCGGACTACGGCGATGCCCATGGCAACCTGGGAGTAGCACTCATGAGGCAGGGCAAACTGGGCGAAGGCGCCACTCACCTTGTCGCCGCCTTGCGGCTCAACCCGAACAATCCCGAGGCCCGCTACAACCTGGGACTTGCGCTCCTGGAGCTGAACCGCCCGCGCGAAGCGGCGGACCAGTTCGCCGAGGCGCTCCGACTCAACCCGGACGCGCCCAGGCCGCATTATCATCTGGCCCTCGCTCTCGTCCGCCAGGACAAACCCAAAGAAGCCCTGCCCCAGGCGCAGAAAGCCCGCGATCTGGCGCTGGCCGCCAACCAGCCCGCCCTCGCCGCCAAAGCCGAAGAACTGCTGAAGCAGCTCCGCTGACCTCGAAGCGGCGCAGGACAGTTGTAATTGACTGTATTACAATGAGTTAGGAGATTCACCGAGCCGCCTCAGACAAGGAGTATCCGTGCTGGATTACCGCGAGGACTATTCAGACGCAGCACACGCTACCCGCACTATTACTACATCGTTACTACACCGTCACTACACCGTTACTACACCGTTACTACATCGTTAATACAACGTACCATTACGTTGGTGCATGGCTACCTTCGCAAGGCGGTGTGGCGAGGGGGGACGGGCCAAGGCTCGCGGGGACGCTCGCCCTCCCGGCTGGCTGTCGTCACGGGGGCGTTGCGGCGACGGTGGGCGGTTGGGGCGGGGGATTTAAGCGGCGGGAACGACAAAGGTGGTCCGTTTCGGGAGGTCTTTCCAGCCGTTGATCTGCTGCACGGTTTGGATGAAGACGCGCTCGTTGACCGGGGGCACGCCAAAACGGGCCACATACAGCGCGGTGATGTCGCTGATGCCGGCGACCGGGTCGGGCAGCAGGCCAAGGAAATAGAAGCGCGGGGGAAGGACATCCCCGGGCTGCATGGGGCGGTCCCGTACACGAGGGTGTATTGGGCCGGGGCGGCGGAGACAGGGAGCTTGAGGGCGATAACGCCGCCAGTGTTGGTAATGGCGAGGTCGCCCACGGGGTTGTCGCTGAACCGGGGGTCAGCAGGCGGGACGTCCACCGGGTCCAGGCCGAGAAAGGCGAGGTTGGTGTTGATTTCGACGAAGAGGTTGTAGCCGTCGGCGGGGGTGTCGGCGCTAAACTTCCAGGCCGTCCGCTGGAGGTCGGTCAGGGCGTGCCAGCGGGCCGAGGAGAGGCCAAACGGGGCGCGAGTGCGGAATTGGGCCGCGGTGCGGGGGTTTCTGGGAACTTTATAGGGGCGCCGGCAGGCCGCCGGGGATTCCCGTGGCAAACCCGTCTGCCCATTGGCATAGCAATACACGAAAGCCGGCTGGGGCGCAAGATCATTCCGCCCGAAAATTCCGGCTGGTTATTTCTCCGCGCGGCTCGGGCGCGGCCACTCGCTGACCCGGTGCCACCAGTGATCGAGGCGCTTCAGGTAATGCCGCGGATTGGGCATCCGGTCCGCGAGCGCCTGGCTGCCGAGCGACTTGTCGGGCCAGAGGTGCAGGTGCTGGTGGACGCCCAGTTCTTTGGCCAGTTGCGACACGATACGCAGCGATTGCAACGCATAATCCTGCCAGCTTTCGCGCGTCGCAAACACCTCTGTCTTCAACTGCACGCCTAACGCCCGGGCTTGCGTCTTGATGCGCACCACGTTCTCAGCCCGAATGTTGATCGGCTCGTGGAAGATGGTGATCGGGTCCAGCTCTGCCACCGCTTTCAACGTTGCCCGCAGGTCGGCTTCGTCGCATTCGGGGTAGGTGGGCGCGACCGCCACATAAACATACAGGCCGGCCTCTTTGGCGGCCCGCAGTGCGGCGAGCCGCTGAGAGGGCGCCGGGGCCTTTGGCTCGTACAACCTGGACAGGTCGTTGCGCACCGTCGGCAGGCTCATGCCGAACACCAGCCGCCGGCCGAAGCTGTGGAACAAATCGAAATCGGCCCGCGCCAGCGGGCTCCGTGTGAGAATACGAACGTTCAGTGTGGATTGATCGCGGATCAGTTCGAGCGAGCGGCGGACGAGCAAGCGAGCGTGCCCCGCCAGTTCCCGCTGACGCACCGGGTCCGGGTGCCGGATGACCTGGTAAGGATCCGTCGTGCTGCAATAAATGACGGCCCGGTTGCCGCCGGGCTTGAGTTGCGAGCGCGGCGTATTCTCCGCCGCCCGGAGCGAGGCGAGGAACTTCTCCTCGTCCCACGGCCTAAGCAGGACGTAATCGCCCCACTCGGCATCTGGGTCTTTGACCCCATATTCAGCCAGCTTCGCGGCCTGTTTGATGGTCGCGACGCTGGGGACGTAACAGAACCGGCACGCGTGCGAGCAACCCACCGCGACGTTGAACGCCCAATTCGACAGGCTCTTGTAAATGAAGTTGTTCTCCGCAATGACAGCGGACGCGTGCCAGAAACCCACCGGTGATCTCGGAGCCGGCGCACGAGGGCGTGAACAACTGGGCGCCGGCAAGTGCAGCGGGACGTGCGGTGGGACGGGTGGAGCAGCTACGGACGAGCCGTTCGACGGAACTAGGCAAGGGCGCACTTGTCCCACCCCCTCAGGAACTGGCCGAACAACAGGTAATTGGGGTCTGGGTAAAACTGCCGCCGGGCCGGAAGCAGGATTTGGTCGCGCAGGGTTGACTTAAACAGATCAATGCCACCATCCCAGCCGAGGGCTCTGAGATCACCAAGCCGCCGGTCGTTGACAACCAGGGAATGATCTTTTCGGATGCCGACTAATCCCTGGTCGAAAGCGCGGTGATGAATGGCGCTGAGGCAGATGCCGTTCCTGATCTCATCTGTGCCCTTTTCGTGCTCGACGGGAATCAAGTGTGCGGCATCAAGCAGATCAAGCTGGATACCGCTCATGGCACAGCGAAAGTCGTAAGCTGCGAGCACATTTCTTCGGAAGCGTTGGTCGCGGACCTTGCGCTGAATCTGCTGGAGAACGGTTCGGCGCGGGCTCGCCGGAATGTCCTCAATCTCCAGTTCGGTGGGCTCCTCGGCTATCCTTCGAAGAACCCTCAAGTCCTCGGCATGCTCAGCAGTGGCGTGCAGGCTTTCCAACTCCTGCACGTAGGTGGCAAAGAAATCAGGACGGAAGGCGATGGCTATTTCCTCATTTCCCCGAGTCTGGGGGCTGAACCCCTGTCTGGCACCGGCGGCCAGCGTTTCTCGCCGGATTTGGAACGAAGGAGACCGCCCCTTCATCGAAATCAGATGCTTGCGCACGTCGAAGCCGGCAAACATTCGGTCATCCTCGATCGAGCCGAACACCAGCCTGTTTGATGCCCCTTCGGTTGGAACGAGCTATTCGCTTTCGCAGGGCAAGGACGCTTCCTGGCGAAGAATCTCGAGCCCGAGGCGGGCCGCCTCCTCCAATTGGTCTGGGGCCTGCCAGTCGAGGGTGGAGTGGAAGATAACGTTCCTCATCACGTCCTCAACCTCCAGCGCTTGGGAGTCGGTACAGCCAGTCGCTCGCTTAATGATGTCACGATACCTTGACATGCCATTTCTTTCCGAGGAGTTGAATTGAACCCTTGCGCCGCAAGAACACCTGGGCGTTCCTCACGACATGCTTCCACTTCTTCCCGAAGTGCTGCCCGTTGATCACCAATTCGGTGGTGTCGTCGCAAAGGTCAGGCAGAAGCTCCTTGAGCCGCCGGTGAAGCTCACGGGTGCCCATGGGTCGTGTGCTTAGGAGATAGACCATCGCGTCCGCGAACAAGCCGTGGGCTGACCGGCTGCCGACCTGAGCACGCAAGAATTGCTGGTCTGCCTGCCGCAACGTTTCGCTGAACTTCTGGCGGAGCTTCTTCTCGGCTGATTTTTCAATCGCTCGGAATTCCGCACGGAGTTCGTCGGAGACCTTCTCCAGCTCGACAATCACCTGGGCGCTCAAGAGATTGCCCATGTTAGCGTAGCGCTGCAAGTCCTGGCGGACATCACGGATGGTTATCGCGTCCGCGATGCCGACACCGTATTCGAGGTTCGAGTCGAGTCCCGACGGCGTAAGGTTGGCCGAGGTGATGATGGCACAAGCCTCGTCGGCGACGTAAACCTTCGCGTGAAGGCGAGGAAGGTTTACGATTTCGCAGTGGCTTACATCGCGGTTCAAGACTCGAAGGGCCGAAATGTCGAGCGAGCCGCCGAGGACGTTGGAACTGCGAACGTCAGTGAGGACTTGCAGCCGGATCGTCTTGTCGCACCCTTTCTTGGCGAGGCGATCGCACATCCACTCTGCCTCGCGAGTCTTGATGTACGGGCTAGCGACTAGCAGTTCTTGTGTTGCGCTATCGAATAGCCTTTCTAAGTGGATGCGAAAGGGACTGGGGTGGAGCGTGAGCATAGGAGGCGCCAGCAATCGTTAATTCCATGACCGCGGCAGGTCTGTTAGCCTCCAGTCACTAACATCGAACGCAATGGCCGCGCCATTATCAGTCCCGAAACAATGAGAAATATCGTGGCCGGATGGCCGCAGCCTCGGTGTGTAGCCCTTGGTGAGCAGTTCCCGCATGCTGTCTGAGTAAGGTTGCAGAATTCGCCTGTTACTGGCTTTGGGCCATGGTGTCGGCGAGAGCCACCAAACGCAGTCAATAGCGTCCTTCACGCGAATGCGTCGCACCGTCACCCACTCAGCGGGCGTTGGAAGCCTGGCCGGGTTCCACCAGAAGAACTCCTGCGCCAGATGAAAGCCGAATTCACGGCAGAGCATAACCAGGAGCTCATAGTGGTACAGGCTCCGGGTCGGCTGGCCCGGGATCCAAGCGCCGCCGATGTCGATAACGAAGGATCCCTGGGGCTTCAGAGCCCGCCGAAACGCCTCCGCAAAGGGCTTGAACCATTCGAGGTACTCGTGCGCATCGGCGTTGCCGTAGTCCTTCTTGCGCACCAGCCCGAAAGGGGGACTGGTCATCACCAAATCCACTGAGCCGGCCTTTACCGTGTCGTGCAAGACCGCCAATGCGTCACCGCAGTAGATCTGGCCCAGTTTGGTGGAGTGGAAAAGCCTGGCCGGGAGTGGCTCTTTCGCTTTGCTGTTCTCAGACATCGGTCACGAGCGTGTTCGCTTTTTCATCACCAAGTTTAACTGCACATTCTGCCTTGCGGCAATCCTGTTCGCCAAGATTAGGCCTCCAAGGCGGGGCAGGAAAAGGCAAATCGCTTTGCTCTGAGGTCCCTGCGCTGAGGCAGGCGACGTAGTCGGCCAGTTCGAAGAGGCTGCGGCCCGCATTCTTGCTGGCGTAGATGCGCTTGAGGCTGGTTTTGATGCGGGCGATGGTCTGGGGTCCAAGGTCTGAAGTCTAAAGTCTAAAGTCTAAAGTCAGGGGGCATGGGCGGGAGGGGCGGGGGGAGAAGTCTTGAGTCTCGGGTCTTGAGTCTTTAGCCTTGAGTGATGAATGTGGAACAGACGCAGAAAGAACATGGGGAAACCTTCACCCCGGCCCCCCCATCGGATGGGGCGAGGGGGAGTGCGGCGGCGGCCAAGCGGTCGTTTTGGCGGCGAAGGCCGGTGGTGGTGGTTGGGACGCTGGTGCTCTTCGGGTTGCTGTTCTGCGGCCTGCTCTATTTGGCCGAGAGCCTGACGCATGAATCGTCGGACGATGCGTTTCTGGATGCCGATGTTGTTTCCATCGCGCCTAAAGTTCCCGGGCAGGTCAAGCGGGTCCACGTCCAGAACAATCAGGCGGTGAAGGCGGGGGATTTGCTGGTGGAGATTGATCCGCGGGATTTGGCGGTGCAACTGGAGCAGAAGCGAGCGGCGTTGAACGCGGCGCAGGCCAACCTGGACTTGCTGAAGGCAAGCTTCGAGCTGCGCCGCACGCAGATCGGCACGGCCGAGGCGACCACGAAACAAAGCACCGCAGAAGTTGGGGCGGCGGAGGCGACGGCGGAGAAGACCCAGGCCGATCTCAAGCGGGCGGAGGAGTTGATCCAGAATCATACTATTTCGCCACAGGAGTTTGATTCCGCGAAGGCCGCCGCCACAGCCGCCGAGGCGAACCTGAAGGCGGCCCGGGAGAGGACGGCCAGCGACCAGTCAAAGGTGACGGAGGCCAAGGCCCAATTGGAAACAAACCGGAAGGCGCTGGAATGGGGCGAAGCGCAGGCGCATCAGGCAGAGTCGGATGCGCAGGCGGCCGAGTTGAACCTGTCTTACGCGCGCGTCACAGCGCCGGCTGACGGCTACGTGACCAAGAAGGCCGTGGAGAGCGGCGATTACATCCAGGTCGGCCAGAAGCTCATGGCGCTGGTTCCGAACGCGCTTTATGTCACCGCCAATTACAAGGAGACGCAAGTGGAGCACATTCGCCCGGGGCAGCCGGCGAGGATCACGGTGGATTCCGCCGGTGGCCGCGTGTTCACGGGTCACGTGGAGAGCATCATGGCGGGCAGCGGGGCGCGGTTCAGCCTGTTACCGCCCGAGAATGCCGTGGGCAATTACGTGAAGGTGGTGCAGCGCATCCCGGTCAAGATCCTGTTCGATGAGCCGGTCGAGGCGGGGCATGTGCTGGGGCCCGGGATGTCGGTGGTGCCGTCGGTGAAGGTGGAGGGGTATGAGGTTTCGGAGACGATGGTAGTGGCGGTGGCGGCGGTTGGAGCGCTGGTGGTTGGGGTGTTGTGGTGGAGGGGGGCGGGGAGACGTGAAACGTGATGCGTTATGCGTGACGCGTGATGCTTGAGCGAAGAAGAACATCGAACCTTGAACATCGAATTTTGAACCTTGAAGCGCAAAGGCCATGCGGGGGTTACGTGGGGGCAGGGAATGTGAGGCGTGATGGTTCAGCGAAGAAGAACATCGAACGCCGAACATCGAACGCCGAACATCGAACGCCGAACATCGAACATTGAATGGCTGACAGCCCGACAATCATGCCCGGCGGGCAGCCCGCACCTTGGAAGCCGAGCCATAATCCGTGGCTGATCGCGACGGCGGTGATGGCGGCGACGTTCATGGAGATTCTGGACACGTCGGTGGCCAACGTCGCGCTGCCGCATATCGCGGGCAATCTTTCGGCCACGACGGAGGAGGCCACGTGGGTGTTGACGAGCTATTTGGTATCGAACGCCATCGTGCTGCCGATGACGGGCTGGCTGGGGATGCGCTTTGGCCGGAAACGGCTGCTGACTGTCTGTGTCAGCCTGTTCACGCTGGCGTCGGTGCTCTGCGGCATCGCGCCGGACCTGGGTTTTCTCATCGTCGCGCGCGTCTTACAGGGCATTGGCGGGGGCGCGCTGGTGCCAATTTCGCAGGCAGTGTTGCTGGAGAGTTTCCCGCCGGAGAAAAGGGGTGTCGCCATGGCCACCTTCGGCATGGGGGTGGTGGTGGCGCCGATATTAGGGCCGACGCTGGGGGGCTGGATCACCGACAACTATTCGTGGCGCTGGATTTTCTATATCAACCTGCCGGTGGGCATTTTTGCGGTGCTGATGGCCCAGGCGTTTGTAGAAGACCCGCCATACATCAGAAAGGCCAAGGCCGGGGCGGTTGATTTCTTCGGGTTCGCACTGCTGGCCGTGTGGCTGGGGACCTTGCAGATCATCCTCGACAAGGGCCAGCAGGAAGACTGGTTTGCGTCGCAGTGGATGCGGTGGTTTGCAGTGATCTCAGTGGTTTGTTTCCTGGCGTTTGTGGTCCGTGAACTGCGCACGGGGCATCCGATTGTCAACTTGCACGTGCTCAAGAATCGGAACTTTGCCGCCGGGGTCATGATGATGACGGTGCTGGGAGCCGTGCTGTATGGCACCACGGCGGCGCTGCCGATTTTCTTGCAGACGATCATGGGCTACTCGGCGTTGCAGAGCGGCCTGACGCTGAGTCCCCGCGGCCTGGGGGCGTTTGTCACGACCTTTATCGTGGGCCGCCTGGTGGGGCGGGTGCGGAACCGGGTGCTCATCACGATCGGGTTCAGTTTGCTGGCGGCCTCGTCGTTTTGGCTGGGCAACATCAACCTGCAGATCTCCATGCGCAACGTGATCTGGCCCAGCGTCCTCAATGGCGTCGCCATCAGCTTCATTTTCACACCGCTGGCCACGGCGGCGATGGGCTATCTGCGCCAGGATCAAATGGCGAATGCAACCGGGATTTTCAATCTGATGCGCAATCTGGGCGGCAGCTTCGGCATCGCGCTGGTTAGCACGATCATTGTTCGCCGGGCGCAGGTGCACCAGGCGTTGATGGTGGGGCACCTGACGCCGTTTGACCCGGTGTATGTGGAGCGCCTGGCGGCGGCCACCAAGGCCCTCACGCCGCAGAGCGGTCCGGTGCTGGCCCAGATGCAGGCGCACGGTCTGATCTACAACGCGCTGCTGGGCCAGTCGTCGCTGTGGGCTTTCGTCGAGAACTTCCGGTTGTTCGGGCTTCTATGCCTGCTGTGCCTGCCGCTGGTTTTGCTGTTCAAGCGGGTGAAGCGCAGCGCGGGCGGGATGGCGGCGCACTGAGCCAGGGGAGGGCGAGCGTCCTCGCGAGCCCAAACATTGCCGGAAACCAGGGCTCGCGAGGACGCTCGCCCTCCCGTTCGGATCGAACCTTGCAGGCTGGGCTTTTTCAGCTAGGCTTAGGGCGAGATTGAAGCAGCCAAAGCACTCACATGCGCACACTGATTAAACACCTCCTGGCCGCCACCGAACCGAAGGAAGCGGTGACGGTCAAGGGCTGGGTCCGCACGCGGCGCGACTCGAAGGGGTTCTCCTTCCTCGAACTGAACGACGGCTCGTGCCTCGCGAATGTGCAGGTGGTCGTGGATGCCGGCACGCCCGGGTCGGAGCAGCTCACCCAGCTCACGACGGGGGCGTCGGCGGTGGTCGAAGGGAGGCTGGTGCCGTCCCCGGCGCAGGGTCAGAAGTGGGAACTGCGGGCCGCGCGCGTCGAGCTGGTCGGGCCGGCGGACGCGACGTATCCATTGCAGAAGAAGGGCCACACGCAGGAGTTCTTGCGCACGATCGCGCATCTGCGTCCGCGCTCGAACCTCTTCGGGGCCGTGTTTCGCCTGCGCAGCCAGTTGGCGTTCGCGGTGCACCAGTTCTTCCAGGAGCGCGACTTCGTCTATGTGCACACCCCGATCATCACCGCGAGCGACTGCGAGGGCGCGGGCGAGATGTTCCGCGTCACGGTTCTCAAGGGAAACATTGACGAGAAGCCGGAGGCGGATTTCTTCGGCAAACCGGCCTACCTGACGGTCAGCGGCCAGCTTGAAGGAGAGACGTTCGCTTGCGCGCTGTCCAACATCTACACCTTCGGCCCGACCTTCCGCGCCGAGAACTCGAACACGGCACGCCATGCGGCGGAGTTTTGGATGATCGAGCCGGAGATGGCGTTCTGTGATTTGCTGGGGGACATGGACCTGGGCGAGGAGTTCATCAAGGCTATGGCGCGGTATGCGCTGAGGCACTGCGCCGAGGACCTCGCGCTCTTTGCCAAATTTGTGGACAAGGGGGTGCATGAGCGGCTCAAGTTCGTGGTCGAGCGGCCCTTTGTGCGCGTGCCTTACACGGAGGCCGTCGAAATCCTCAGGAAGTCGGGCCGGCAGTTCGAGTTCCCGGTCGAGTATGGGCTGAACCTGCAGTCGGAGCACGAGCGCTTCCTCACCGAAGAGCATTTCAAGTCGCCGGCGACCGTGTTCAACTACCCGCGCGAGATCAAGCCGTTCTATATGCGCCTGAATGACGACGGCAAAACCGTCACCGCGATGGATGTGTTGGTGCCGGGGATTGGCGAGGTCATTGGCGGCGCGCAGCGCGAGGAGCGCCTCGAGCAACTGCGCGAAAACATGCAGTTCCACAAGCTCAAGCCCGAGGATTACTGGTGGTATGCGGACTTGCGGCGCTACGGCACGGTGCCGCACGCCGGGTTCGGCCTGGGGTTCGAGCGGCTGCTGATGTTCCTGACGGGGGTGCCGAACATCCGGGATGTGATCCCCTTCGCCCGCACGCCGGGCAATGCAGAGTTTTAACGCCAGGCTGAACGCAAGGGTTGTTAGCAACAAATTTGGCGCGCGTCCCTCATAGTTCTCTGGCCCAGCCATGATTCCGGGGGGGAGGAATGCGCCCGATTTGCCCAACTCTGCCGTGGAAACAATTAGCGGGAACTGCCGTTCGCGGCTACTACGTTGTAGCCGCCGACGGCAGTCGGCGCATTCTCTGCACTCACAATTGCATTGACCATGTCCTCGGCATCGTCTGGCGTGGCGATCGCGGCCGGAACCAGACCCAGCCTGTCCAGCGCCCACTGGATGGTGTCGCTGGCAAGTGCCAGTCGCGTGGCCGGGAACCGCGCCATTAGTCCCGGCAAGTCAAAGCGCTCATGGAAGTGTTCGATGGCCAGGCCGCTGGCGAAGACAATCCAATCCGCCCCTTCCTCGACCAGTGCCGCGGCCCCGCCAGTCAGGTCTTGTGTCTCCGGCTCGACCGCGTAGCAGGGTACGACATCCACTACCGCCCCCAACTCCTCGAGTGTTTCTGGCACCTTCTCGAAGGCAGAGTCGCCTCGCAACACCAGGAATCTCTGTCCCTGCACGCGGCCGCATTTCGTGATGGCCGCCATGATGAGCGGCGTCTTGTGGTCGGCGGCCTCTGCGGCGGGCTGCAAGCGCCATTCCCGCAGCGTTTGTCCGGTTCGGGGCCCATAGGCCCCCAACCGCGCCGGCCCCAGTTTGCGCAAGTCATTATGGACCTGGAAGAATCGCTCGAAGAAGAACTCAATCCCCAGCGGATTGGTGAACAGAATCCAATCGTACGACGCCAATTCCCCCAAGACTTGGTCCAGCCGCGCCTGGTCGGGATGCGGCACCCAACGAGTGGCCGGCACTTCCAGCACGTCCGCACCGCGCTCGCGCAGCGCGGCCACCAGCGGGCGGGACAGATCGAACCGCTGGGTGACCGCCACCCGGCGGCCAAACAGCGGGCGCTGCTCAAACCAGTTCAACTGCTCCCGCAGGCTCACCACCTCACCGATCACCGTCACCGCCGGTGGGCTGATGCCCGACCGGCTGGCCAGTTCCGCAATCGTAGCGAGGGTGCCGACCACCGTCTGCTGCCGCCCGGTGGTGCCGTGGCTGACGATGGCCACCGGGGTGCCCGGCGAACGTCCGTGAGCGATCAGCGTCGCGGCAATTGCCCGGATATTCCTCAACCCCATCAGCACGACTAGTGTGCCGGGGACATTGGCCAGCCCCGCCCAGCAGACCTTATTGGCCGGTGACGACGGACCCTCATGGCCGGTGACGACGGTGACACTGGACGCATGTTGGCGGTGCGTCAGCGGAATGCCGGCATAGCAGGGCACCGAGTGCAACGATGACACCCCCGGCACGATCTCGAAAGAGATGCCCGCCGCAGCCAGCACCTCGGCCTCCTCGCCGCCGCGGCCAAACACGAATGGATCGCCCCCTTTGAGGCGCACCACGCGCTTGCCTTCGAGCGCCTTGGCCAACAGCAACGCATTCAGCTCGGCCTGGGATACACACCGCGTGCGGTCATGTTTGCCGCCGTAAATGAACTCGGCGGTCGGCGGTGCGAAGCGCAGCAATTCGCGATTGACCAGGCCGTCATGTATCACCACCTCGGCTCGTTCCAGCACCTCCTTCCCACGCAACGTGAACAGCCCGGCGTCGCCGGGACCCGCGCCCACCAGATAAACGATGCCGCGGAATAGTGGTTTAGATTGCAAAGTCGCTGTGCTTGCGTTTCACAACTTCCAGGGAATCATTTGGCGGCGGCCAACTGCTCCGGCCATAGCACGCGGGCAACCCAGTCGCCGAATCGCTCATCGGCCAGCCGCTCCTGTGCGTAGCGCACAAAGAGCGGGCGCAACTCGGTTACGATGTCCGGGTCCTTGACCATGTCGCGATAGAGCCGGTTGAGGCGCGTGCTGGCCTCGTTGCCGCCGAGCCAGATTTGGTAACGTCCCGGCGCCTTGCCGACGAAACCGATCTCGGCCATGTAGGGCCGCGCGCAGCCGTTCGGGCAACCAGTCATGCGAATGGTAATCTCCTGGCCGCCCAGCCCCACCTCCGCCAGCAGGTCTTCGAGGCGCGTGATCAGGTCCGGCAGGTAACGCTCCGACTCGGCCAGCGCCAGGCCGCACGTCGGCAGCGCCACACACGCCATGGAAGCACGACGCAGAATGCTGCCCTGGCGCTCGGGTTGGGTCTGCACCCCGTGTTCGGCGAACAGGCGGGTGATGTCGTCCCGGTGCGGCGCGGTAAGATTGGCGAGGATGACGTTGTTAGACGGCGTGAGACGGACTTCCGGCTGATACTTCGCGATAACCTCGCGCAGCGCCGTCTTTATCCGCCAGCCGTCGCGGTCCCGGATGCGGCCTGTCTCGATAAACAGGCCGAGAAACAGCCGCCCATCCGCCTGCCGGTTCCAGCCAAAGGCGTCGCCCTGCCGCTCGAACTTGAACGTCATCGGTTCGGCGAGGTTGAAATTGACCCGGCGCTCCAGTTCTTCCCGGAACCACCGGGCGCCCCGGTCTGCCAGAACGTATTTCAAGCGGGCGTGCTTCCGTTCGGCGCGGTCGCCGAAATCGCGATGAATCGTCACCACCGCCCTGGCCACGTCCACCACCTTCTCCGGCGGCAGGAAACCGATGACATCCGCCAGGCGCGGGAACGTCGCCGCATTGCCGTGGCTGCGGGCTTGACCGCCCCCCGCCGTCAGATTGTAACCGCACAGCTTGCCGCTGCTGTCGCCAATCGCAATAAAGCCGCAGCAGTTGGTGAAGATGTCGATGTCGTTCAGGGGCGGGATGACAAAGGCGATCTTGAATTTCCGCGGCAGATAGGTCTTGCCATAGAGCGGATCGACGAAACCCTTGTTCGCCGGGTCTTCGAGATCGAGCGGAACCCCCTCGATCCAGATCGAATGATAAGCCCGCGTGCGCGGCAGGACCGCCGCCGCCACCTGGCGCGCGTGCTCCCGCACCTGCTCCCCCAGCGTATTCGTCGCCGGCGTCGGCGGGGCCATCACATTGCGGTTGTTGTCCCCGCACGCTGCGAGCGTGCCGAGCAGCGCGTCATTGATCTCCTTGACCAGCGCGCGCAAGCCTCCCTTGACCACCCCGTGAAACTGGAAGGACTGCCGGGAAGTCACCCGCAGCGTGTTATTCGCATAGCGCGAGGACAGATCGTCGCAAGCCAGATATTGGGCCGGGGTGAGCACGCCGCCGGGAATCCGGCAGCGCACCATGAAGATGTATTTCTTGCTCGTCTTGCGCAGGTCCCGGTCGTCCTGCTGATAGATGCCGTGGACCTTCAGGAACTGTATGTCATCTTCGACGAAGTGGTCGGCTTGCGCGTCCGCCAGCGTTTGCGCGATGGTTCCCCCCAGAGTCGGGTCCCTCTGTTTCAGAATCTCGTTAGCCGAGGGCTTGGCGGCGGTGGCAGTCGTAGAGCGGCTTTCTGCCGCCGAGGTATTCATAGTCAATTTGCGCTAATAATCAGGGCATTATACGCATAAACAGCCAAACATCAATCGCCTTGCTTAAGAGGTCATCAGGGCAAACTACCCGGAGAGCCGACGCCATCCTCAAGAAGAACTGATCCCCCGCGCCTTGACTGAGGCTCGACGCCTCGTAGGCACGCCGGATTAACCCCTGCGCTCCCGGGCCGCAGATGGCGCTCGCGTCATGGCCGAGCGCCTCGGGGAGTCCCCACCCCCTGCAAAATGCAACTCCCGGCTTAACGCTTTGCGGGCGTTCGCTTCCGCCGCCGGGCTGCGGGCTTCGGACTGGGGGCGGCTTTGGCGTTTCCGCCCGTTTTCGCCGCCGGTTGCGGAGCCGTCTTCTCGTGGATCACCTGCCGCATCCGCTCAAGGTTCTTATCGATTTCGACTTTCGCCCGCGTAATGCCTTTCTGGCTCAGGTTGATCGCATCGGCCAGCAGCGAACAGCCCGCTTGAATCCCTCGCGGGTAGCTGCCATCCTTCATCTCGATTCCCTTGGCTTTCAGGAATTGACTCAGGTGCTCGTAAAGTTCTTCTTTTTGAATCGGTCTCATATCGGGTCCTATTGTTTGCCCGCAGGATCACCCATTTCATTCAGCCCGGCAATTACAGAACCCGGCCCGGTTTGTAACCTCGGACTCAGTCGTAGAACCCGCACTCATACGCCGTGTCGAACAGCGCCACGACGTTCTCCGGCGGAACTTCGCCCTGGATGTTGTGGACATTGTTGAACACGTAGCCGCCCCCGGGCATGAACGCCTTCACGTTTCGGCGCACGTTCTCGGCCACTTCTTTCGGCGTGCCCCGGGGCAGGATGTGCTGGGCATCGACCCCTCCGCCCCAAAACGCCATTTGGCGTCCGAACCGGCGCTTGAGCTCGACCGGGTCCATGTTGCGCGCGCTGACCTGCACCGGGTTGAGAATGTGCGCGCCGTTGTCAATGATCTCCGGAATCAAATCCAGGCAGGCTCCGCACGTGTGATACCAAATCTTGGCCTTGGTGCGGGAGCGGATGTATTGCACCAACTGTTTGTGGCGCGGCTTGACCATGCGGCGGTAAATCGCCGGATTGAACAGCGGCCCGTTCTGGCCCGCCAGATCATCGCCGATCATGATCACATCCACCACGTCGCCGGCCTCGTCGAGGAACCGCCGGAACCAGTCCATCCAGAATTTCAGCGTCTGGTCCAGCATCGCCTCGCAGAACTCCGGGCTGCCCATCAGGTCGCAGAACCACTGCTCCAGGCCGCGCATATACCAGCAGATTTCGTACACCACGCCCGAGATGCCGCTGACCACTGCATAGGGCGTCTCCTTCCTCAGCGTCAACGCACGCTCGCGCAACCCGGCAAAGCGGCTCGGGTCGTCGCCTTTCGGCCAAGGGTAATCCTTGACGTCGGCCAGGCTTGCCTGGGCCAGCGGATGGAGCGTGATGTCCATGTAATAAGGCGCGTCTTCCGGCATCGACCACCGGATGCCGAACTCGTCCGTCAGATCGTCCCAATTGCGCCCGTCGCGCCGCGCCTTCACGATGCCCCCCTTCCAACCGCCCGCCGCCCCGGCCGCCACATAACGCGTATCCACGTGAAACCGTTCGAGCACTGGCTCGCAAGGTTTGGC
>Ga0187872_10000591_pt1 | contig 40942 bp, 39 predicted proteins | sample June2016WEW_16_4_FD_132973 | JGI IMG/M metagenome (GOLD analysis project Ga0187872, IMG submission 132973) | Peatland microbial communities from SPRUCE experiment site at the Marcell Experimental Forest, Minnesota, USA - June2016WEW_16_40 | ecosystem: Environmental > Terrestrial > Soil >...
TCAGTGGACCTTTACACGCAAGGATCTCAACACCCTATTGACCAAGCTTTCCACAAAAACCCTTGCTGCTGCGGCCTGAGACCATTAACCACATACGTCACCGTAATTCCGAACCAGAGTACTAAGCTAAGCTAGGAAAAGCCCAGCCTGGGGAATATAGACGCATTCGTGCTGAAGGACATCATTCACGGCCACCGAGTACGAGCCGGTCGGAAGACGAAACCGCAACAAGGTGCGCGTCGAACCGCGAGGTGGATTCTTTCTTACATACTGCAGCTTCAGACCGAGAGGCCTGGATAGATCCCATTTAACGCGCGTGGCAGGGATCGGCTCCAGCGTTTCATCGTTATATACGTCGATCTCGCCGTATTGACCGGCAACCGTGTGCTCTAACTCCAACTCTATCCGCAACTCCGCAGAATCCCAAACATCGTCCGTGAAGGTCCGGAGTAGACGAATACCGATTTTCTCCGCGGACGGGGGAAATATCCAGCGAACCTTGTGTACGGATTCGCGAGCCCCGGGATTGCCTTCAAGTCCACGCGGAGGCGCCAGCGATCGTTTTGACGTTCGATTGGCCCCGGCAATGTTACCCAACGTTTCTGCCAGAGGGTTTCGACAATCGTGTCGAAGCTGTTGGCAGCCCCATCCACCGTGTTTGTGCCCACCCAAACCTGTACTTTGACGCCATCCACTCAAGGTGTGCGGGCAGCATCAGCAAACTGCAATTCCAAGCTTTTGATCGGACGACGCTCACACCGGACAGGCCGATGGAACCCATTCCCCTTTCTGTCACGGGGACGAAATAGCTGCCATCCGAGGTAGGGGAGAGAGCGTTTCCAGGAAGAGATCCTTCGCGTGGTACTCCTCAATGCGCCCGCTACTAGCACCATCAATCCGTGTCGGATCCGAAGTCACGACCTGGGCAAAGCGCGCGATGTCAACTGATCCTTCGGGGTTCCCTGGGGCATCGCTCAGCCACGCGAACAGTCTTGTACTGCGCGCTCCGCAAACGGACTTCAACAGGGCCGTGGCCGACGCGAATGCTGTAGGCACCTCCCGAAACAGGAAAATGCGGCGATTATTCACGGGTCTGCCTCCCTGAAGTTATGCAACTGATACACAGCCGCGCAAATCACACAGCAACAGCACAACATGAATCTCTAAGGTTGGCCCTGCGACTCGCGCCAGAATCCGGCGATGAGCCGGTTGACCTTCGTGGCAGCTTCCATCTGCACCATGTGGCCGCTGCCGGAGAGAACCTGGACCGTAAGGTTTCCCGGTAGATCTCGTGCGTGTGACACCGGCAAGATTCGGTCTTCCGCTCCCCAGATTATGGACGCGGGCATTGGCAAAGCGCTCAGTTGATCGCGCAGGATCAGGGCTTGGTGTCCGTCGATGCAGAATTGAGACGCAATTGTGCGCAATGACGACTCCACGCCGTCCAATCGCTTGAACTTGAGCACATCCTCAATCAGCTGGCGGGTGACGAGTTTCCGGTCAGCGAAGAGTTTTTCGATCTGAGGTAACAACTCCTTTCGTCGCTGTGCCGATATGAACCCTTCGATGTACTCGACATCGATCTCGGAACCCAGGCCAGCGCTCGCGATCAATACCAGCGAGGATGCGCGAGCTGGATAGGCGAGCGCGAGCTTGATGGCGATAGCTCCGCCCATCGAGTGGCCTACCAGATGTACCTTTCGCAGACCCAGAGAATCGAGAAAGCCATGCACGTCCTCAACGAACTCGTCTAACGTTCCGCCGCCAACCTGCTTCGAGGAGCCGCCGTGACCACGAAGGTCCAGGGCATAGATAGCGAGTTGATCCGCCAGAGCTTCCTGATTGAAGAGCCAGCTGTTGAGATCTCCTCCGAATCCATGAATCAGAAGGGCCGCCTCTTCGCCTTCGCCCCGCTTTACATAGCATAGAGACTGTCCCCCAACCTGAACCTGGATGGTTGACGAAGCGGCATCCGCCTGGCCGGTTTGCTCCGGCACGAACCGAGCTTTGAAGTCTACGATGAACGCATCGATCTCCTCGTCGGGAACCGTGGCATCCGCGATCACCGCAATTAGGCCCGCGACCGGCACCAAATCATTTTTCCTGGCCAGGATACGGCGCAGGACGCCGGAAGCGGGCGCTTCGAGAGGACTCAGGATCTTGTCTGTTTCGACTTCCACCAGCTCGACGCCAGATTCGACGCTCATCCCCTCCCGGACGATCCAATCGCCAATCTTACCCTCCGCCATGGAGAGACCCCACTTCGGCATAGTCAGGGGATGAATCACTCTCATGCCTTGTACCCGACGACTTCCCGAGCCGCATCGGCAACTTTGCGAGCATCGGGAATATACAGGTCTTCCAGCACGTCGCTGAAGGGTACCGGCGTGTGCGGCGGGGTAACCATCCGGATTGGCGCCTTGAGGGACGCGAAGGCGCGCTGCGCGACCAACGCCGATATGTCAGTGGCCATGTTGCAGCGCGGAGACGCCTCGTCCACCACAACCAGCCGTCCCGTCTTCTCGGTGCTTCCGAGAATACTGTCTTCGTCCAGGGGCGACGTGGTTCGCAGATCAATCACCTCGCACGAGCAACCTTCCGCGGCAAGCGCGTCCGCGGCCTCCGAGACGATGTGGACCATTCGGCCAAGCGTCACGATCGTCACATCAGAGCCCTCGCGAATGAAACGCGCCTCTCCGAACGGGATCGCGTAAGGCTCCTCAGGAACCTCACCCTGGACCGAGTAAAGCAACTTGTGCTCAAAAAAGATGACTGGATCGTCGTCGCGAATTGCCTGGATCAGCAGGCCCTTGGCATCGTAGGGGGTCGATGGGATCGCGCACTTCAGCCCTGGAATGTGAGTGAAGAGTGGATACAAACATTGCGAGTGTTGCGCGGCGGCGCGGAAACCAGCGCCGTACATCGTGCGCACTACCAGCGGCGTCACCGCCTTCCCGCCAAACATGTACCGGAACTTTGCGGCTTGGTTGAAGATCTGGTCAAAACAAACGCCCATGAAATCGACGAACATCAGCTCGACAACAGGACGCAGTCCGGTTGTTGCCGCGCCAATAGCAGCGCCCACGAAGGCCGATTCGGTGATCGGTGTATCCATCACGCGGTCTCCGAACTTATCCCAAAGTCCCTTGGTGACGCCAAGCACTCCTCCCCACGCATCCATCTTGCCGTCCGTGCCGCTTCCGCCTGCGACGTCCTCGCCCATCACGATGACCCTGGAATCGCGTTCCATCTCTTGCGCTAGCGCTTCGTTGATAGCCTGCTGAAAGCTGATTTTCCTATCCATGGTCGCGCCTCCCCATTCTCAGTACGAGACGTATACGTCCGTGAGAAGGTCCACCGCGGACGGCTTTGGTGCTGCCTTGGCCTTCCCAGCTGAATCTTCGATCACAGCCAAGATCTCTTCATCGATCTGTTCGAGTTCGGGGCGAGTCAGCAGCGCCGCCGAAGTCACCTTCTGAGCGAAGTTCGTGAGGCAGTCTCGCGCTTCACGGATTCTCTTAACTTCGTCGGGCGCCCGGTAGCTTTGCGCGTCACCCTCGAAGTGGCCGTAGTACCGGCTCACCTTGCACTCGACCAGTGTCGGTCCCCCTCCTTCCCGAGCACGTCGCACCGCCTCGGAGGCGACTTCGTAGACCGCAAAGAAATCGTGCCCATCGACGGTGACTCCCGGCATATTGAAGCCATTCGCTCGGTCGGCAAAATCGTGGCACGCCCCGGAGTACTTGCAGGACGTGGCTTCCGCGTAGCCATTGTTCTCAATGACGAAGATACAGGGCAGCTTCCAGATCGACGCGAGATTGAGGCTCTCGAGGGTGGTCCCCTGATTCGCGCCCCCGTCGCCGACGAACGTTACCGCCACACCTCCAGTCCGCAGCTTCTTCGCGGCGAGCGCGGCCCCGCAGGCCAGCGGCGGCCCGCCGCCCACGATGCCGTTGGCGCCCAGCATACCTTTCGCAAGATCGGCAATGTGCATAGAGCCTCCTTTGCCCGCGCACAGACCGCTCTTCTTGCCGTAGATCTCGGCCATCATGCCGTGCACATCACATCCTTTAGCGAGACAATGCCCGTGGCCCCGGTGAGTGCTCGTGATCTTGTCGCGCTGGTCGAGATTCATGCAGAAACCTGTCGCGATGGCTTCCTCACCAGCGTAGAGATGCACGAATCCCGGTATCTCGCCAGTCGCAAATTCGACGTGAATCCGTTCCTCGAACTCCCGAACGACCTTCATAGTCCGATATGCTCGCAGTAGCTCCGACCTGTCCAATTTCATGTACGACCCCCTCCTCTTCGTGCCTAAACTCCCTCTCTGCCAAGAAAGAGCCCGTCACGGACAGCGGTGGCCATCGCCTTATCCACGTCAATCGTGAGCGGCCCATGCCGGTCAAGACGCACGGTCACCTGATCGCCCGCGGTGAAAGCGAGTTCGCGTTCACCATCGAGCGCGATGGTTCCTTGCGCCAGTCGCACCGCCTGATGTTCTCCGGGACGCAATTCTGATACGGCCTCGACTCCTACCGGCGCCAGCAGGCCTGGCGCGATGGGAGCGTGCAGAATCGCCCGCGCAGTCTCGAGCGGAGCGAGATCGACACGCAGGCCGCACGCTTCAGTGCGCGAAACGTGGTGCAGCAGTCCGGCAATCGACGATAGCCCGATGGCGTCCGCCTCGGCAAAGGCCACAAAAATCTGGCTGATCGATTCGGGACGCCACAGGGCTCTTGCGCCGAGCCACGCATCACTGCAGATGGATACATCCACTACCGCAATCTCTTGCCGTCCGCCCTTAAGTTCCACCCACAACGTCTTGTTACGGACAGTCGCATCGGCCGCCGTGACACGGCCGGTTGCCACCAACCCGGCGGCCAATCCGGCGACGGTCGCTTCCCTTACTTCTGGGAATACGTTATTCGACCCGGTAGACAGCGCAAGAATCGGTGTTTCGCCACAGGCGCGCGCCGCCAGCCGCTGTGTCCCGTCGCCACCAAGGACCACAATCGCACTGACGCCCAAGGCGACCATGCGTTCGATCGCGCGAACCGTATCAATCGGTCCATCTTCCACTGGAATATCTAGAAACACTGCTTGTGTGCTGAGTTCACTAAGGGTGCCGACGTCGGTGGCCCGCCGCAGGCGCTCGGCGATTCCGCCGCGATCCGGTGCGATCAGCGTCCGTTCCACGCCTGTTGAACCCAATGCGGCCAGCAGGCGCACGATCATGTTGCACTTTTCCGCGATCGAGAACACGGAACCATGCGCCACGAGTCGTCGAACATCGCGCCCAGAGGCCGGGTTCGCCACAATCCCCACTGTTGTCCCGCGGATGGGCGGCCGCTTCATCACTACCTACCGATCTCCAGGAGTCTCCTCGCCCGATCCTTGCAGAAAACGGATTTCGCGAGGGATAAACCCGCGGATGGGCACTCGCTTGTACAAGCGTGAAACTACTAGCCCCATGAGAGAAGGGCCATAGCGACGACACCGCAGGCGATCCCCCACTTTTCGCGCGTTGTTATCATCTGCCGAAGCACAAAGCTGCCTATTACGACACCCGTAACGATAGGTAGTCCATGCGTAATAAGGGTAGACCATGAGACCTGCCTGGGCACTCACCTGGCCGTGCCGGCGTGCCACCCTTGGTCGCATAGGTGGAATCGGGATCGGTCGTCGACACCTGATCCTGCTCATGCACCGGCTCCTCCACCGGATTCTGCTCCTCCACTTGCTTGAGATACTGGCGCACGCTCTGGTGAGCCTGTGCTGCTTCCGCTAACTGCTCGCGTGGAATGCGGCTCTCCTTCGCCGCATTGGCTTGATCCCATACACGCGGTTAGCAACCGCCTCGATCTCATCCGCCAAACGCACATCCCGGCAAGCCTTTAACGCCGACGTCCACTGCCAAGAGGCCTCCAGCCCAGGGCTGGTCTCGGAGCTGCGCCGAAGTGCGTCCCTGCGTTGCGCTCGTGACGTACAGAATGTCCAGGTTTGGGCCGCCGAACTCGCAACAAGTAGGAACATCGACGGGCAATTCGATTGTGCGCATAAGCCTGCCGTAAGGGTCATAGCGCCGAAGCTTGCTCTTGTACGGCATCGTGAGCCAGTATCCGCCTTCCGCATCTACTGTCGCTCCATCGCACAATGCGCTATCCGACGAAAGATCAATAAATACACGTCGGCGCTCCATTTCGCCGGTGGTCTTGTCGAAGTCCCATGCCCATACATAAGGAGTAGCACTGTCAGTGAAATACAGAGTGCTGCTATCTGGGCTCCACGCGAGACCGTTCGAGCATGTGAATCCCTGAGCAGCCTTATGAGAGGTCAGATCCGTGTTCAAGCGGTACAGCGACCCGATTGCGCGCGGCGGCTTGCCCTCGGCTTCGAACACAGTGCCCGACCAGAATCGGCCTTGACGGTCGGTCTTGCCATCGTTCATTCGCGTATCCGGAAGGTCCGCCTCGGCGTCTACGATGCTCTGGAACTCTCCAGTGGACGGGTCGAAGAAATGAAAACCGTCCCCCATTGCGAGGACAAGCCCTTTTCTGCCCCGAACGGCGAGGCAACCTGGCCGCTGGGGCGTGGCAAACGTCTGTGTGCCGCCTGTAGCAGGTTCGTAGCGATGAATTGCTTGTGCGTAGATATCCACCCACCAGAGACACTGGGCTTGCGAATCCCAGCACGGCCCTTCGCCGAGAAGTGCTCTAGTTTCGACGACACATTGAATGTCGATCATCATTTGCTCCCTTCTTCAAGATCCCTTTTGAAAGTGGTCTTCGCATGGGCGAAGTTCGCGGAGAAGATTTTCGGGAAGTCGATTCAGAAACTTGCTCATCCGACCGACCTTCGAAAATCGCTTCTCATCACGTAAAATTGCGAACATTCTTACACCGCGTGAGCAGCCATCCGCCCCATTGCGGGCTCCAGTGCACCGGACCGTGCATGCGCAGATAGTCTTAAACGGGATACGGGTCGCTGTAAAAATCTCGGGAAGTAAGGTCGGGTCGGCCAAAGATGTGGTCGGCAGATTCATGCCCGTTGCCCTTGTCCCACCATCGCCCAGGCTTGCCGCCAGGCCCATTTGAGATTCGCTAAGATGTCCGTCGAGGACTCTCCCGGTTGGGGCTTAATCTCGAAGCCGACGGTCGGCTTTTTTCCGTTGGGTAGATTCTCGCCCAGATAGCCGACTTCAAAGAGATTTTCGATGAATTCGACCAGTTGCGGGACATCATTTTCGCTGCCGGGGAAACCGAAGCGGGGATGTGAATCGCCGTAACTCGCTCTTCCCGGAATTTTTACGCAATTTCCCAAGTGCACGTGCTCCAGATAAGGTTTCAGCTTGCGCAACGCCGGCAGAGGTTTTTCGTTCAGCAGCACCATGTGCGCCATGTCGTAAAGCAGGCCAAAATCGGAGAAATCACGACGCAATTCCTCCGCGACTTGCACGGCTTCTTCGGCGGGCCCGATTAATGCCTTTTTGTCGACCTCGCGATCGAAGGTTTCGAGCATCAGGCTCATTTTGCGCCCGTGAGCGTATTCGGCGAGACACTGCAGTGAAGCCACAAGCGCGTGCCGGGCCTCAGTGCGACGAGGTGCGCCCGGATCGGGCCCGGAGAGCAGCACAAACCGCGCTGCTCCGAGTTCTGCCGCCTGGTCGATATAAGGCTCGAGCGCTTTCCGCGCGTTGTTACGTTCTCCGTTATTCAAACTATTGAGATTCAGGCGATTGCCCAAAATCATAGGGTGCGCGCCGAAATCGACCTTGGCGTGCGTCTGAGCAATCAACTCCGCAACCTTGCGGCGAACCTCCGGACTGTCGACGCGACTGATCTCAATGGAAGAGAAGAAGTCGTCGAGCAGCACCTGCTCAGCCGTTTCGAGAATGGAAACCTCCCCTGACCGGCATTCAGGGAATGCCAAAAAGTGAACTAGGCTCAGGCCGCAATAGGCGTCCCAATGTCGCTCCATCAAGAACCTCTCGTGATTTTTCAGAAAAAAGCGTTCAAAGAGTTGAAACTATTTCTGTATACGGTATACTTTGGTGCCTGTCAATGTATTTTTGGGCAAAACCAAGCCGCCCGAGCGATTCGCGTGCCAGCAATGAAAAAACTGGCGTCTTCACGAGTCATAAACATCTCTGACCTTCGTCGCCTCGCCGAACGCCGGGTACCGAAAGCCGTCTTCGACTACCTGGATGGCGGCGCGGAAGGTGAGATCACGCTACGCGAGAATTGCCGCGCCTTTGAGCAAATCCTCTTTCGCCCGCGGCAGGCGGTGGCCATGGAAACATGCAATCTGCGCACGACGGTATTGGGTCACGAGATTTCGTTCCCAGTGATATTGGCTCCCGTCGGCTATTGCCGACTAATACATCCCGAAGGCGAAATTGCGGCGGCGCGGGCCGCGGGGGAAGCGGGAACAGGTTATATTCTCTCCACCATTTCCGGCCACAAATTGGAGAATGTAAAAGCAGGCACGAAGGGATTTACGTGGTATCAACTTTATTTGGCCGGAGGCAGGGTCGCTGCCGAGGGGGCTATCGAACGGGCGCGCAAAGCGGGCTATTCGGCTCTTGTGGTCACAATCGATACCGCAATAGTGGGGCTGCGCGAGCGCGATCCGCGCAATGGAGTGCCGCAATTAATGGGCGAGAACTTGTTAGCGATGGTCCCATTCTTCCCGCAGTTACTCGTGCGTCCAAGATGGCTGATCTCGTTTCTGCTCGATGGGGGCGTGCCCAAGCTGGAAAACGTCGTGGTTCCGGGAAGGGGGCCGCTGGATATGGTGAATGTTTCAGAGTCTCTGTCCCGCGACGCGGTCGTCTGGAAAGATTTACGCTGGATTCGCGAAGCATGGCCGGGGCCGATGATCGTGAAAGGAGTCCTCATCGCCGACGATGCTCGCCGCGCGGCCGACGAAGGAGCATCGGCGGTGGTGGTTTCGAACCATGGCGGCCGCCAGTTAGACTCGGTGTCACCCACCATCCGCGCACTGCCGGAAATCGTGGCGGCGGTAGGGGACAAGATCGAAGTGCTGATGGATGGCGGTGTGCGCCGGGGCGGCGACGTTGTCAAAGCTTTGTGCCTGGGCGCGCGCGCAGTGCTGTGCGGCCGTGCCTACGCTTATGGCCTGGCGGCGGCCGGTCACGCCGGTGTCGCGCGTGCTATCCAAATCCTGAAGACTGACGTGGAGCGGACGATGCGGCTGCTTGGTTGTTCCTCTGTCGACGAGCTCGATCCCTCCTACGTGATCTATCCGAAAAAGTGGTGTTCTTCTCTCCGCAATTGACCGACGCAGGCGGATGATCAAACAAAACGGCAGTCCGGTCGTCGCGGGAGCAGCCACGCGAGGACTACACTGCCGTCCACGAAATCCACGTGAACGGTCGCTGGCACCAGCCGCCGCGTCGGGCGACTCGCCCTCGCTAGCGAATGAGTCTCGCCACCGACAATCATCGTGGTCCAAAATTTACGGAACCGACACGTCCAAAAGCCGAGCGATAACGCCGCCGTTGCTGTCCATGTGATCAGAAACGTGATTCTGCAACCCATCGAACAAATCGGATCGCCCCTTAAAGGAAGAGCGATTTCGAGCGAGGGTTCAGCTGTGTTCATGCCTCCTCGAGCCAGTGCTCTCCATCCGTCGTCGTTAGTGCTTTAACCGTGGCGTTGCGGAAGTCGGCACAGTCTACGGTCACTCGCTCGCTTACACCACTATTGACAATAGCGAGAACACGAGGGTGATCCCTCTGATAACTCAGCCAGTTAATCTGCGGAACGCTCCTGGGGTTTTAGCCTGATCTCATCTGGCCGAAGAGCTACTTTCCCGTGTCGCATTTGGCTTTGGCCTAGGAGCGCCCTTGGCTCGGGCGGAAGGCGAAATTACGATCCGCACCTTGATCCTTCGCTTTTCCGATATGCGGCTTGCAACTTCGACTCCCGCCTAGCGGCAGGAGATTACGATTCACGGCCTGAAATCTCTGCCTGTTTTGTTTCCTGATCTTTGATCAGGATCTTGTTTCATCGATACGTTTCGTGAAGGGATTCAAGAGCTCGGGTCTTGCGTTGACGGAAACGAAAGCAACACTGTATACAGTAGACGGACTATAATTTCAAATTTATTTTCTTGTTCGAGGCGTTTGGGAAATGAACATTCTCTTTATCGGCTTTCGCGACCTGGTTCACCCCTGTTACGACGATTTTCTGGAAGCGGTCGGGGAAAAGGGTCCAGTCGCTCTCCTCGATCCCAAGGGTTCGATTCCCGCACAATTTGGTTCGGCTGAGATCGTTGTCGACCAGGGCGGCTGGGGATCACATGAGATGGTCGATGCCGCAAAGGCAGTAAAGCTTTGGCAGGTGCTTGGAACTGGTCTCGATCATTTCGACGTCAAATACATCCTCGATAAAAAAATCCCTCTGGCTAACACGCCTGGTGCGTTCAGCGGGATCGCGCTTGCGGAACATGCTCTTTTTTTCATGTTCTACTTCGCCAAGAATCTTCACCTCAGCAGCAGCAACATCCGTTCCGGCGTTTTCTACCACCCGATGAACGATGAATTGGAAGGCAAGACGCTCGGGTTGATTGGCTTCGGTGCGAGCGGGCGCGAGTTGGCGAAACGGGCGTCTGCATTGGGGATGCGAGTCATCGCCGTCGACGCACTTCCCGCAGCGCCGGAAGTTCTCAAAGAACATCGCATCGATTTTTTCGGCAAGCCGGAAGATATCGAGAAGTTGCTCGTGGAATCGGACTACGTCTCGCTGCACACTCCCCTGACTTCCAAGACGCGACATCTTATCGACAAGCGCTCTCTGAGCCTGATGAAACCCACGGCCGTGCTGATCAACTTGGCGCGCGGAGAAATCATCGACGAGCCAGCTCTGCTTGAAGTGCTTGAAGCGGGCAAGATTCGAGGCGCTGGACTCGATACGTTTGCGCATGAACCGCTCGACCCGTCGCATCCTCTTTTGAAGCTGCCGAATGTGGTTGCGACACCGCACATTGCGGGTGCCACGCGGGGCACGTTAAAACGCCGCACTAAAGCCGCCGCAGAAAATATCTTTCGCACGGAAAAGGGCTTGCCGCCTCTGTATCAGATCACTTCGGTTGAGTGAAAACAATGCCCCGAAAGCGCTTTGGACAATTCGCGAGGACTAAGCGGCAAGGTCATCGTGATCACCGGCGGATGTGGAGACATTGGCGCCGAAACCACTGCCAGGCTATCAAGTTTCTGCGCTCGCGTCATTCTTTTCGATCTGCTCAGTGAGGATGACGGCGCTGCACGTGCCCCGCAACTTGGAGCCGTTGCGTACAAGAACGTTGATCAGGGCCACGCCGACGAACTGCAACGCGCGACTGAGCAGGTTGTTCAGGAATTCCATCGGCTCGATATCGTAATCGGAAATGCGGCAGTCGGTTCCGGCGGACGGCTTCTCGACCTGACCGCTCGACAGTGAGAAGATGCGCTACGCGTGAATTTGATGTCGGTGCAGGAGTATGCCGCGAAAGGAATTCGCGTAAACGCGGTCGCATTGGAAATTCTCGACGCCGGTCTCACGCGAAAAGTGTTTGACGGGGGCTCCGACGCTGTGCTCGAAATATTTGGCGTTGGTGCCGGTCGGCGAATTCGGCACTGCCGATCAAGGTCTCGAATGCTTTTGTTTTTCTCTGTTCCCGCGAATCTAATTAAATGGGGTATTTACGTGACGCAGGTAACCACAACATCTAGTATTCATGGCAAGGTTTTGGGTGATGGACGACGACTACCCTCGAAATATGTAAGGAGTTCGAGGCGCGGTTCAACAGCCAAGAGGCTTGTCGGGAGTATCTGTTCAGGCTGCGCTGGCCGCAAGGATTTCGATCCCCGCGGTGCGGAGCTGATAAGGCGTGGCCGTTTCGTTTAGGGCGTTTTAATGGGCGGCTGCGGACATCAGACGTCGGTCACTGCGGGCACGATTTTCCAAGACTCGCGAATGCCGCTGGTGCAGTGGTTCGGGGCAATGTGGTGGATTACGAGCCAGAAAAACGGAGCCAGTGCTCTGGGTCTCCAGCGAGTGCTTGGCTTGCGCAGCTATAAAACTGCTTGGATCTCGTTGCACAAGTTTAGGCGAGCAATGGTCCGGCCAGGGCGCCGTCAATTGCCTTGAAACCTTCATCTTTTGTTGGCGGCTGGTGCCCAGAAACCGGAGGACGAAGTCTGGAAGAAATTGCGCGCTCGTGGCCGTCGGCGAGCTAATTCGACTCGATCGAATCGAAAACTTCACAGCCTATTTGCTGCGAAGTTGGCGAAGTAAATTTGCAGTGTCTTTCATTCCCACCGTGACCATTGCGCTATCGGAGCTCAGCGCCAGAAAAGAAAATCCTTCTTTCACCACTGGCGCCGCGTCTTTGTTCATCAGCAAAATTCCCGCGGCCTTGCCCGCGTTGCGGCAGGCGGCAACAACCTTAGTGAAGGCGGCGTGAAGTTTCGGATCGTCCCATTGGCAAGGGATGCCCATGTTCACGCTGAGATCCATCGGTCCGACGAAGAGAACGTCAACGCCATCGGTCGCGGCGATTGCCTCCGCGTGCCCGACCGCCGAGAGCGTTTCGATCTGGATCACGGTGAGCAGTTTGGAATTCGCCGACTTGAAATACTCGTTGAAGCCGGGACCGAATTCGCAGGCACGATTCATACTGGCGACGCTGCGCACACCCTGCGGCGGGTAGCGCATGGCGGCGACCGCTTTTTTGGCTTCGTCGGCCGATTGAACATAAGGCACCATGACGCCGGAAGGACCGAGATCAAGAACGAGCTTGAAAAGAACAGGATCGTTCCACGCAATACGCACGATCGGAGCGGCCGCGGTGCTCTCAAGCGCCTGCAATTGGATCAGCAGTTCCTGGCGATTGCCGGAGCCATGCTCAAGATCGATCAAGACCCAGTCGAATCCGGCGCGCCCCGCGATTTCGGCAGTGAGGCTCGAACCCAAATTCAGAAATGTGCCGCCGAGCACTTCGCCCTTCAGCACTTTTTCGCGGATCCACTTCATTCGCTTCTCCCGGGAGGCTAATATGTCGTTCATTTTCGTTCTCGCACGCTCACTGAGCAAATTTTGCAATCAATAGTGAAAGCGCTGGAACTTTCTGCGACCCTCTTCATACTCGGCGCGCAACTTTTGCGTTTTTCGATTGCCGGAAACTTCCGCAACCGAAATGTCCCACCACACGCCCGAGCCGGGAGTGTAGTGCTGCTTTTCGGTTTCCACCACGATCACAGAAGTCCGTTTTTCGGCCCGCGCCTCGCGAAGTGCTTTCCTGACTTCTTCTTCCGTTCTTACATGCCAGGTGCGCGCGCCCATGCTCTCGGCGTTTTTTGCGAAGTCGATTTCGATATAGTCGGCTTCAAGCCGATTCGTAGAGAGTTTGCGGCGGCGAAATTCGTTGCCGAAGCTGTAGCCGACCTTCACCATTTGCAGTTGCCGGATGCATTGATAACCGTGATTCTCGGAAAGAATCAGCGTGAACTTGAGGCCCTCCTGCGCAGAAGTGATGATCTCGGTGGGATTCATCAGATATGTCCCGTCGCCGATGAAGACGTAGACCTCGCCGCTCGGTTGCGCCATCCGTACGCCGATGGCTGCGGGCAACTCATACCCCATGCAGGAGCAGCCGAACTCGAGATGGCACGCGGCGGAATTGCTCACATGCCATAGCTTGTGCAGATCGCCCGGAGGGCTGCCTGCCGCGGCAACCACTATGTCTCCCAGCTTCGATTCTTCGTTCACAATTCCGAGCAGTTGTCCCTGACTCAACGCTTCGTTCGGAGTGGCGCGATAGACCTCTTCCTGAACACGTTTCTCCCATTCTTTTTTCGTTTTGCAAATTTCTTCGAGATACGATGCGCGCGGCTTGATCCCTGCAGCCGAGGCCGCCTTGGAAAATGCCTCCAATGCGAGGCGGGCATCGGCGGTAATTGCGAGCGCGCCCTGCTTGTATGAGTCGTACGAAGAGACGTTGATGTTGATGAACTTCACGTCCGCATTATTGAAGGCGCCCCGCGACCCGGTCGTGAAATCGGTGAGGCGCGAGCCGACGGTGATCACCAAATCCGCTTCAGCCACGATTTTTCCCGCGGCCGGATTTCCGGTAATTCCGTGGCCGCCAAGCAGAAGGTTCGATTGCTTGCGGACCGCGCCTCTGCCGGCAAAAGTTTCGCCGACAGGAATTCCGAAGGTTTCCGAAAAGGATTGCAGATCGTCCCACGCTTCGGCGTAGTGAACACCACCGCCCGCGATGATCACAGGACGCTGCGCTTTCTTGAGCAATCCAACCGCACGATCAATCAGATGCGGCAGCGGCAATCGCCGCTCGATCGGCCACACGCGCTTCGAAAAAAAGTGCGAAGGATAATCGTAGGCTTCGTTTTGAATGTCCTGCGGCAACGAAATCGTGACTGCGCCGGTTTCCGCGGGATCGGTGAGCACGCGCATCGCTTCGGGAAGCGATGCCAGCAATTGTTCGGGGCGCGAGATGCGATCGAAGAAGCGGCTCACGGGACGAAAACAGTCATTCACGCTGACGTCGGCCGAGATGGGGTGCTCAAGCTGCTGCAGCACTGGACCCTGATGACGGGTCGCGTAATAATCCGATGGCAGCAGCAGCGCGGGCAGCCTATTGATGGTGGCGAGCGCGGCGCCGGTGATCATGTTGGTCGATCCTGGACCGATCGACGTCGTGCAGGCCAGTGTCGCAAGCCGATTGTTGGCCTTGGCGAAGCCGCATGCTGTGTGAACCATCGACTGCTCGTTGTAGGAGTGGTAATAGGGGAGGTCGTTGCCACATTCGTAAAGTGCCTGCCCGATGCCAGCGACGTTGCCGTGTCCGAAAATTCCGAAGATGGCGGGAATCAACCGGCGCTCATGACCATCCCGTTCGCTGAACTGAGCACTGATGTATTTCACCAAAGCCTGGCTCATCGTCAAACGTGTGGTCTTGCAGCTGGATCCGCTGGCCATCTTTTCCTCCCCCTGTGCACGATTCCTGTCCAAAGCTCGAATCTATCCGTCCCACCAAATCGTCTTTCGTCAATCATCATTGGGTTGAATCATCATCGCTAATCGATCGTTCGCCAACAACGCCGATGTAAGTACTCCCCGACAAAGCCAGGGGCTTTAAGTTTTGAGCTGCTCAAAGTGGCTGAGCGGGGCTTTCGTGTGCTTGAGCGGTTCACGTTGGGAAGTTTCTCCGACCCGGATCTGTCAAACTTCTACCGGCACCCCCGGCAGAGCTGGGGGATCCCCCGTTTCAACTAGCCCCGATTCCGTGAAAGACCACAGTTTTTAACTCGGTCATTTCTTCGATCGCGTAGCGCGGACCTTCGCGCCCGATGCCGCTTCCTTTGAAGCCTCCATAAGGCATCAGGTCCGCGCGCCACAACGGCGTCCAATTGATCTGGATCGTGCCGCACTGCACGTCGCGCGCGAACTTCCACGCCGCATTGATGTCGCGCGTGAAGATGCCCGCGCCCAATCCGTATTTGCTGCAATTGGCGAGAGCAATTCCCTCTTCCGCCGTCTCGACCGGAGTGACCGCAACAACTGGTCCGAAAACTTCCTCGCTTGAAAGGCGCATCTTCGGCTTGACCTCGGCGACAATCGTCGGCGCAACCACCGCGCCCTGCCGCTCGCCTCCGGTCACGACACGCGCCCCGCCCTGCACCGCCTCATCGACCCACGACGTCACGCGTTCCGCCTCCGAGACGGAAATCATGGCGCTGAGTTTTGTGTCTTCCGCGGCTGGATCGCCAACTTTGATCGCTTCCACACGCGGTTTGAGCGCGCTGAGAAAATCGGAATAGACGCGCCGGTGCACCAAGATCCGCTGCGTCGAGATGCAAACTTGTCCTGCATTGACGTATCCGCCGACCACGGTCGCCTGGGCAACTTCGTCGAGATCGGCATCTGGAAGAATGACCAGTGCACAATTCGAGCCGAGTTCCAGCGAGAGTTTTTTTACCCCGGCAACTTTTGCTAGCCGCTCACCCACTTCTGTGCTGCCGGTGAAACTGATCTTGCGAACTCTTGGGTCGGCGCATAGCAGCGGCCCAAGGCGCGAACCGGAACCCGTAATGCACTGCAGGCCGTCGGCGGGCAGTCCCGCTTCAAGCAGGACTTCCGTCAGTTTCAAAGAAGATAATGGCGTCGAGCTCGCCGGCTTAAGCAAAACAGAATTTCCCGCGGCGAGCGCAGGCCCTACCTTGTGCAGCACGAGCAACAAAGGATAGTTGAATGGACTGATCGCGAGTACGACTCCGCAGGGCACGCGCTGCGTAAAGGCAATTTTTCCCCGCGCGCCCGACTGCGCATCGATCGGCAGAGTTTCACCGCGAATCTGCGATCCCTCAAACGCGCAAAGCCGCAGCAAGTCGGGCATACGGCCGGCTTCGCCACGCGCCTCGGCCAGCGGCTTACCTTCTTCGGCGCTCACGGTGCGAGCGAAATCCTCCACTCTGCCGGAAGAAATATCCGCTGCGCGCATCAGAATCTGGTTGCGCTCATATGCGGTGAGTCGGGCCATCGTGACTGCGCCTCGTTCGGCCGCGGCCAGAGCCTGCTCTGCCTGCTCGTTCATCGCGTCGGGAACGTGATCGACTACTTCCCCCGAGTAGGGAGAAAGAACCGCCGACATTTTTGGAGAGTCAACCCAACCGCCGTTTATATACATTTTCATCTTCGTGACTCTTTGCGATCACCGCATCACTTCCTAAAATTTCACGAGCAACAAATAAAAACTTTCGTCAATCGGTCTTTATGACCGACGTCAGACCGCCATCCACTACCAGACACGAACCCGTCATGTACGAAGACATGTCCGATGCCAGAAACAACGCGGTTGTCGCGATCTCCTCGGGCTGCGCGTGTCGCTGCAACGGGCACATCATCGCGACTTTTTTCAGGTCGCTTTCGGAGGCTCCTGCTACCAACCCAGTGATCACCGCGCCCGGAAGAATTGCATTCACGCGAATCTTCGGTGCGTAATCCGCCGCCAGGGAACGCGTCAATGAGATCAATCCGCCCTTCGCCGCCTGATAGGCGGCGTGGTTCCTGTAGCCGCGAATACCCTGCACCGACGAGGTGATGATGAACGATCCGTTCTCATTGCGCAGCATCGCCGGCATGGCGTAATGCGCGATCATCCACGTGGCTTTGAGGCAGACATCCTGCGTGCGATCCCACTCGTCTTCGGTGCTATCCGTGGCCGACGCCTCTTTAAACGAAGCCGCATTGCTGAAGACGATATCGAGCCGGGCGTAGCGCTTCAGAGTTTCCTCCACCATTTCGCGCGCATGGTCCATACAGCCGACATTCGACTTGAGAAAAAACGCCTCTCCCGAAACCTTGCGAATGCATTCGACAGTCGACTGCCCACCGCTCTCGGCCACGTCGATGACGGCAACTTTCGCGCCGTGCTGCGCAAAAAGCTGGGCTGTCGCCCGGCCAATCCCGGAAGCGGCGCCCGTGATAAGCGCAACTTTGCCATCGATGAGTCTTCGCCAATCCATTGGATCACTCCGATCTTGCCCGCTTAGACTCCGCCAACGACAGAGGCTCAGCCGATTCCAAGTTCACTCAGGTAAGTTCGCGTTCTCTTCGCGACCGGCAGTGGTTTGTCGAACGAGACCGGATACATATCCTGCTCCACGGTCGCCCAACCTTGATAATTCGCCCTTTCGAGCACGTCGCGAAAGGCGCGAAAATCGACGACGCCCTTCGACGGCTCACAGAACATGCCGATCTCCACCGCACGGGCAAAGGGAATGTTTTCCGCCTCAACCTTCTGCTGAATTTCCTTGTCAACGCTCTTCAGGTGCAGGTAGCCGATTCTGTCGTGATGACGGCGCATAAAGCTGACCGGATCGCCTCCACGGTAAGCATGATGCCCGGTATCCAGACAGAGCGACACTCGCGCCGGGTCCGTCTGATCGAGAAATTGTTCGATCTGCTCTTCGTATTCCACATGCGTTTCCGCGTGCGGATGGTAAACGAGCGTAAGGCCGAACTTGGTACGAACGATATCCGCCACGCGATGTGTTGTGGCGATCAACCGGCCCCACGCGGCATCGTCTAGTTCACTTGGTCCGGTCGGCTTGCCGCTAAAGAGGTCGGAATACGTGTCATCGATGAGTACGATGAATTTCGCGCCGAGGGTCGAAAGCAATTCACCCGCGCCAAGCACCTGCCGCTCGAGTTCTGGCCAGGCCGATCGCTCCTCTAGATTACACATGGCGAACGTACCAGAAACCTTTAAGTGCCGCTTTTCCAACTCCTTCTGCAGTTTCTTGATGTCTGTGGGCAGATAACCGTAAGGACCGAGCTCGATCCATTCGTACCCCGCCTCGACGACCTCATCGAGAAACCGCTCCCATGGAATCTGTTTGGGATCGTCGGGAAACCAGACTCCCCAGGAATCGGGCGCGGTACCGATTTTGAGATTCATCGCCTAGGAGGCCCAAACACGAATGTTTACAGTATACAGTTGCTCCTATCCTGTCAATCTCCCCCCAGTTTTGCTTTGCAGTTCACGTTATAGTATACCGTCTACATAATTGATAAATTTGTTATATTGTGTTCTGAGCCCTGAAAATCTATTTGTGAGGAAAAATGGACAGCCGGGCGATTAAAGACCACAATTCCCAAAGCCAGTCTCGGCCTTTCATTGCACTACAGAGTCAGGTCACCAAGACCTGCAATCTGCTTACGGATATCCGGATCGCCAAAGAAACCGGCCACGCCGGCATTGAGGTGAACGGCGACAAGCTCAAGCGGTATCTCGCGCAGGGCTACAAAATCGAAAGCCTGCCGCCGCTTTTCGAGGATCTGCCACCTGTGGGATTGACCTACATCCAGGACGTCGAGCGCCAGGGTTCCGCTTACGACGATCTTGCGCGCGACTGCGAAGGGTTGTGCGCGCTCGCGGAGAAAATCGGCTGCCCGATGGTTCAGTTATTGACGGGACCTTTGGATCCCGCGGGTCGCTATCAGGGACTTAAAGGAATGCCGTGGCCGGAGATGCGCAAATTAACCTCACAGAATCTGAAGCGGCTCGGCGAAATCGGCAAAGCACACAAGGTCAAGTTTTTTCTCGAACCGTTGACATGGGCTCCGCTGAACACACTGGAACAGGCGCTTGAAACGATCGACGGCGCTGAGCAGGACAACGTGGGCCTCGTGATCGATTTCTGGCATTTGTGGGACAGCGGCACAACCGCGAAAGAAATCGCGAAACTCGACAAAGACTTGATTTATTGTGTCCATTTTTGCGATTCGCTCGAGCCGTGGGGAGAACGCGGAACTTTTGAGCAGCGCGGACGCGATGTCTGGACCGGCGGCGGTCGCATTCCTTTACAGGAGTGGGTCGACGCAGTACGCGCCACCGGTTTCACAGGATGCTGGTCGTGCGAACTTTTGAGTCCGAAATATTGGGAGCTCGACCCCTGGAAAACCGCTGCCGATCTCAAGGCATTTCTTGAATATCTGCTCGTCTGATTCTTGTATCGCAGACTTCGTGATGGCGATCCATGTCGCATATGCGATCGGCTTTGGTTCGAGAAACTCGATTAGCTTGTCTTTGATCGCGAACGCCTGAAAACAATTCCCCAACGGCGTGTAGTGCCCGATGTAGAAGTCTGAAGATAATCCTGTGGCCCGAGCCTGGTTCTTGTGGAACTCTTCCGCATCGCGCCGAATATTGGAAATTCACCACGAAATCGTCAGCAAACCTCGTCAGGTACGCCTCCCCTCCGACACGCCGGTCTGATCTTCTTCTGGGGGTGTTACAAATTCTAGGGGTGTTACAAATTCCTGTTCAGAGCCCCAAAAGATTCTGCTTGACAATCGACCTGAATACGGTATACAAGCTTGCCCTATGATTTTTGCGGAGGCTTCAATGAACTCGGAAGATAAAGGCGTGCACGTCGCTTTCAAGAGATTGGCCCGAAAATCCGACTCCAGTCACAATTGTCTAAGGTGCGTTGCGCTTGCGATGGCAGCCCTGTTCTTTTCGGTTCAACTATTAGCGCAAGTAAGTAGCTCAGGTGTCACTGGGATCATAACCGACCAAACTAAAGCAGCTGTGCCGGGGGCGACCGTCACGCTCCTTAATGAGGCCACCGGGATCTTGTACAGCTCCGTAACGGAAGCTAACGGAATCTACTTCTTCCGCTCAGTACCCGTGAGCGTTTATACGCTGGAGGTCGAAGGGAAGGGCTTCAAAAAATCAGTCCTACTGCACGTGCGGACGGAAGTCGGCAAGGTTTCGACGGTTGATGTGCAGATGGCGCTCGGTTCACTGCAACAAACCGCCGAGGTCACTGCTGCTCCCAGCGTGCTAGACACCGTAACAGGCACCGTCGGAAATCTTGTGACTCAAAAGGAGATCAATAATATCCCCTTAAATGGCAGGAATTGGGTTTCGTTGAATCTCCTCACGCCGGGGGCTGTAGCTTACGACAGCTTAAGCCAGAGGTATAGCAACGTCACTGAAGCCATAGCCCCCGCAGACTTCAATGTTAATGGAGTGAAGGGACAAGATAACGTATTCATGATTGACGGAGTCAGTATGGTGGAAAGCGAGGACGAGATCCTCGCAACCATCCCTCCCTTAGAGTCGCTTGACGAGTTTCGCACGGAAACCAGCAATCCGACTGCTGAGTACGTAGGCGGTGACGGTGCCCTGATAACGGCCGTCACTAGGGGGGGCACCAATAATTTCCACGGTTCTATGTGGGAGTATATCCGCAACAGCGCGTTTGACGCACGCAACTACTTTGATACGACAACCCCGCCGCTCAGGCGCAATCAGTTTGGCGCTCAGGCAGGCGGGCCGATCGTGAAAGATAACACCTTTTGGTTTGCCAGTTGGGAGACATTGAGACAAACGAAGGCTAACACGTTTGTTAGTTCCTATCCGACAGCCGCAATGCGCAACGGCGATTTGTCAAGTTTGGGTGCGACTGTAGTCGACCCTCTGACCGGAATACCGTTCCCAGGAAACATCATTCCCCCAGACAGAATCAACCCGTTGAGCACGACATGGCTCAATGACTTTATTCCGTTGCCAAACACAAATCTTCCGTTGGGAGAAGGTAACACCAAGATGGTGGGAGTGACGCCGATTAACTATAACACTTTTATGGGCCGTATTGATCAGCGATTTGGGGATCGGAATAACCTGTTCGCTCGGTACTTTTTCACGCTCTCGGACGCGGACACTCCGTCCTCAATCCCCGCATTCTTTCGTAGCCAGCATCGCGACGGACAGAATGCAGTGGCTCAGTATACCCACTCTTTTAGTCACAATGTTTTCTTACAGGCAAGAGTCGGCGCCAACGTCTACGATGAAGATGAGCCCGCGGCCAACGTAGGAAACCGGAACTTGATACCACTGCTGGGTGTTCAGAACGATCCGAATTTCGCTTCGAATAATGCGGTAGCATTGGCGTCGCCCCCGTCAATCGGCGTTACTGGACTTTCCCAGTTCGGCGGCACATTCAACGGGGCGCCGCGAGAAATCTACAATCGTGCTTTTTACTATGACGGTCTCCTTTTCGTCACTAAAGGTTCTCATGCAATGAAAATGGGCGTAAGTTTCGTCGACAATCGTAGCGACTTTCCCGAGATTGGTGGCCTTACTGGAAGCTGGTCCTACACTGGCTTTTTTTCGGGATTGGGTTTCGGCGATTTTCTCCTTGGCTACCCTCGCCAGCTTTCCGTTAGCCCGGACTTGTTTAACCCGGAGTCGCGCCGTTTGCAGTCCGGCTTGTGGTTCCAAGACGATTGGAGAGCCACGTCCAAGCTGACTCTTAACCTGGGACTTCGCTTTGATGTTGACCCTAGGTTCATTTCAGCCAATAACCGTATATCGAATCTTGTCCTTTCAGAGCCTCCAGTCGCAATCGGATTCACGCCATTTGACAGACCTGCAGGTTGGACTACGGCGTTGATGGACTCTCCGGAGTACCATTGGTCGCCTCGCTTCGGATTCGCGTATAAACTGCGCAAGAATACCGTCATTCGCGGTGGGTATGGAATTTATTGGGAAGCGTTAACTGCCGATCCCGCTGTGAATCTTTCCTATAGTCCACCTTGGGTGCGCAATATAATTGCTACGCTAGACACTTCTAATTTGCCTACGTTCAACCGGTCGCTGCCCTTGGAAAGCTTATCCACGACGATGGCCACGCCATTTGGGTTCGTCGCAACTCAGCAGAACATAAAGGACGCGTACTTGCAGGAGTGGAATTTTACCGTCGAACATGACATCAGAGGGACTCTACTCTCGGCTGCTTATGTTGGGAACCTGGGAACCCATGAGTTTCATTCTTACAACGTGAACTTGCCACCTCCGGGCCCCGGCGATCTCATTCCCCGGCAGCCATTCACCCAGATATCTGTTCCAAGCGGCGGACCTGTACCGCCAGGCTTGGCTCCGGCTGGCCCAATTACATACCAAACGAGCGGAGCCGCTTCGAATTACCATTCTTTGCAGCTAAAGGCTCAGCACCATTTCACCAGTCACCTTTCTTTCACTGTATCTTATGCGTGGAGTAAGGCTATCGACACGACTGATAACGATTGTACTCCAGAGGGCGGCGCGGTATGTTCAGCAGGTGAGCAGCAGCCGTTGAACAACAAGGCAGAGCGCGCCGTGGCATTTTACGACGTTCCGCAAAGCCTCACCTTCGATTATATTTACGCTTTGCCGTTTGGTCCCGGAGAAAGATTTGCGAACGTTGGTGGCGCAGCGGGAAAGATCATAGGTGGTTGGCAGGTCGCGGGCACTACCACGCTCCAGAGTGGTACGCCGTTCCCAGCCTTGAATGGATATGACAACCTAAACAACGGGGGTACAGGCTATCCCGACCTCATTTGCAATCCGAATTTTGGTCGAGGGCGATCGGATGCTCAGAAGGTCGCTGAGTTCTTTAATACCAACTGTTTTGTCCCACCCGACGGAGGCATAATCGGGGTTCCGAATTACCAGTACGGTGACGCAGGGCGCAACATAATAAGAGGACCGGGAACGAACTTCTGGAGCGTCAGTTTAATGAAGAACATTCCGATTAGTGAACGCTTCAAGGGTGAGTTTCACGCAGACGCTTTTAATGTGTTTAATACTCCGAACTTCTCTTTTCTTTCGACGAGCAACCTTTTTGCCGTGCCCGCAGTCACGTTCGGGACACCGCAATTCGGGACAATTACCAATACAGGTTTGGATAGCCGGGAAATTCAGCTCGGACTGAAGCTAAGCTTTTGATTGTGGGGGCCGCCAGGCGTGGATATGAGGGTTAGTTACCGTTCAAGAGAGGGCGGAGGAAACAATTTGGTGTGAGCACGCGAATGCATCAGGGTGGTGGTGTCCGGGAAGCGTTGAGTTCGCAAAGCACGACATGCATTAGTCGATCGACACTGCCCCATCGGAATCTGGAAAGCCAACAGTTTTAGTATTCCGGATTTGTTCGGAAGCGTCCACCGATCAAATCCCTGATAAGTTTTCATGCACGCTCGGAGACGAGATGGACAGACGAGATTTTCTGAAGAGCTCACTATTAACATGTGGCGCCCTCACACTATCGGGTCAGGTGGTCGCCCCGAATGAGAAGGCACTCGGCAGACTGCATGTTCAGTACATCCGAGAGAAGATCCCTTCGTTTGAAATTCCACCATACCGAGGTCAACGGTACGAAGACAGAATCCCAGAAACGCTGGACATCGCAGAACGAGCTAAGCTGGCGATCAATGGCGTAACCTCGATTTCTGATCCCGAAGCGGACTGTGAGGTTTACTGGCTGGCCAATTTTCTCCGGAACCCTCCCGTTTTAGTGCATGATTTCAATGATTGGGTTCAACTTGCCGAAGGACTTCAGGAAGTCTTGCCGCTCCTGCGGAACGCGACAGGTGAGGAATCGAACAGCCACGTCGATCCCGTTTGGATGACGGTGCTGCTGAAATGTCTGGGAGCAGACGGGCTCGTCTATACGCCCCTGAAAGGACGACCCTGGAGCCGGATGTTCCTGTCGGCTGAAGAACTTAATCCTGTGTGGAGACCCGACGGGAGCACAACCCATGCGAGTGACGAATCTATCAGGCAAATCTCATCGGGATCGCTCCCTGCGAGAACCATTGCCACAATGACAGTGTACTACCTGCGGGACAAGAATCCTATGTGGAAGCAGGCGGCGGAGCGGATGATTCAGCGCGTGTCGGAACTGGCCATTCATAAACAAGACTACGCTTATCTCGGCGGAGCTTGGGAGCCAAATGCGAAGGTCGGGTCCCAGACCGCGCCGGCGCACACCCTCGCCTTGGAAACGACCGGACGAATGATTCAAGGCCTGTCGCAGTACTACAAGGCAACAGGGCACGAGCCGGCAATCGAGTTGGCAGGAAAGTTCAACAGATTCTTTAGAGACCACAGCCACTATTACGGCTCACAGGCAGAATTCTTGGCCGGAACGGGGTTGGATGACTTTAGGGCCAGATACGGTGGCAAGGGGATGAGGCTGGGAGGACACGGCCATGGCCACACGATCGGCCTACTGAGCATGCTGGAATACGCCACAGCAGCAAACGATCGTATGACCTTAGATCTTGTAAAGGCAGGCTTCGTCTGGGCCAAGAGTCAGAACCAAACGTTTGGGGTTTCAAGTCTGGTGGGCTGGTTCCCGGAATGGTACATGCCTACTTTCCCCCGGTGCGAGAGTTGCACGGTGGGCGACATGTTGGGGCTGGCGGTTAAGCTTAGCGAGGCAAGAGCAGGGGATTATTGGGATGACGTTGACCGCTGGGTGCGGAATCATTTTGCAGAAGCCCAGGTTACCGGTGTCGAATGGGTGCATCAGATGGCGAACAATTCGCCGCACAAGCCGGTCGCCTTTAACGAATCGGGTGAACGGGTGCCAGAGAGAAACCTGGGCGCATGGTCGGGGTGGGCCAGACCGAATGACTGGATAGTCGTACCCGCCAACGAAAGCGGCGCTTACGGTGACGTGGTTGGCATTCAGCACTGTTGTACAGGGAACTCGCCACGTGGGCTCTACTATGTTTGGGAACATATGATTGAGCGCAAGGACGATGCACTGTGGTTGAACCTCCTGTTAAACCGGGCGTCGCGGTTCGCAGACGTCTACAGCTACATTCCGTACCATGGACGGGTGGACTTGAAGGTGAAGGAAAGCTGCCTGAGCCTGAAGGTCCGAGCACCGGAATGGGTTGCATACGACCATCCACAGCTAATCGCTAAGGTGAACGGGTCGCCGCGTTCGCTACATTGGGAAGGTCGTTACGTTAATTTGGGAGCGGCAAAGCCAGGAGACGTAGCGTCGGTAACGTTTCCGATCGCGGAGCGGACGGTGAATGAAAGAATCGGCCCAGAGAGTTACACGCTGATCATTAAAGGAAACACCGTCGTGTCGATTGACCCCGTAGGTCAGAACGGGCCTTTTTATCAGAACCGAGGGAAATATCGGAAGGAAGGAGTCCAATGGCGGCAGGTAAAGCGCTTCTTGCCGGAAGAACAAATCACTTGGTGAGGTGATAAGGGCCATTGGGTAGCAGGCTGCCCAGAAGTGAAGGTGCCAGTAACCGAAATGTAATGCGCCATGGGCAGACGGAAATAATCACGCGGAGAATCCCGGTCCGAAGTCCGCGAGGAGCACAGGGCCTTGGCCTGAGTTCCCGACCAAGATCCAATACACGTGCACCAACTAGCAGAGAAGGGAGCGTCTCATGGAGTCTAAGGTATCATTTGAGAATGCGGCTGAACTCGAAGTACCCAATCCGCCGCCTTCTAACCAAGTTGTCGGCATCAACATCAACCGTTTTGTAGGCAATCCCCTCTCGTCGCCGGTACGTATTACTCAGGACGTGATTTTCACCCGCTCAATTCTCTCCCGCGGCGATCCGTACCATCCAGGGGATACCGGAGCTGTGCTCGAGTACCACGACGATCTGTCACTTGGCACGATCATAGGTTACCGCCGCACTCCGCTAGTCCAACTGTCTGAGGGACAGTTCTGGTATGTGGAAAGCGGTAGAGGACGTCTCGAAAGCAGTGAATTCTATTGGGACTTGCACGAAGGTGTCGGCGTGTTGGTTGCACCTAACGCCCGCTACCGGATCATCAATACGGCTGATGATCCTATCCAAATGCTCATGCTGACCTGGACGCCGGAGGGAGTAACTGCTCGCGCCGACATTTTGGTACGTGATGTCAACTCGCTTTCTCTAGCAGAGGGGGAGCACTGGAACTATTTCGGAGTGTCTCTTTTTGGACCCGAAGACGGACTTCATCCCAACGAGCAGTTTGCGGTCGTTTACATGCCTCCCATGACGATCGCTGAGCCTCATGCCCACACACCCCATTTCGCAGAGGTTTGGGTTAAGCTGCCGCCCCATGACTCTTATCTGATGTTGGGAAGCGAAGTACGCGAGATGCCGCCGAATACGGCATTCCTTGCTCCGCCGAACTCGCAGACGGTCCACTCAGTGATCAACTTAATGAAGCACGCGACGCAGGCTTGGCTCTACATTGGGCATTCGGTATCGAGGCAGGCTCCACATCCAGAACGACTGTCGGTAGACCCCAAGCCCCTCAAATAATCTCACTACAGTCGAACTTGAACGTTAGGTTGCCGCAGCGGCCCAAGAAATCAGAGGGCTTTTTGTCCATAGTTGTTCTAGCTTGCTTGTTTATGCAGAGGAGAAAGGAACGAAGTTAGCAATATGAAAATAAGCAGGGTGACCGCGGAGGTGTATGAAATCCCCGTACACCGCGAGATGCACGATGCGATTCGGGAATTCAGCATCCTTAAACTTCATTCTCGCGAGCGTGGAGACCAGGTGAAGGGATCTCCGGGGTGCGCGCCCTACATATACGATTATTCTGCACGGCGTTTGGAAATTCGTTCCGTGATCCGCCAGTCGGTTCACGCACCCGGAAGCCGGTCAAACGGGCGCGTATCTGGGAGGAACTTCAACCTCTTCTGGTTTGAGGAACCGCTTCCTACCGAAGATATTCTGGGCCATGCAAAGGTGAAGGCTCACACGTCCATCCCGATTGCGCTAGGAGAATCACTGTTTACACGTCAGCAATTCAAGGACTACATCGCTTCCGACGGTGTTCCCATTGTCCAGCCGGATTGTTGCCGCTGCGGCGGCATCACCGAATGGTTGAAAATCGCTCATTTGGCCGACTGCAAGAACATGCAAGTGAGCCCTCACTTTGTCATGGAGCTGCACCTGCCGTTGGTAGCGGCGATTCCTAACGGTCTTTTCGTCGAATACATTCCGTTTTTGAACGCCGTGTTTCAAAAACCCTTGCATTTGGAGGACGGTCACTTTCGGCCCAGCCAAGAACCCGGTTTAGGCGTTCTCTGGGATCTGGACAAGCTGGAGCACTACAGGGTGAAAGCATGAGACTCGACAGCCATCAGCACTTCTGGAAGGTGAGCCGCGCTGATTATTACTGGATGTCGCCGCAGGTCCCCGTGTTGTACCGGGATTACTTTCCCGAGGACCTGAAGCCCTCCCTCATTGAGCACCAGGTCGATAAGACAATTCTGGTCCAAGCAGCGCCGACCGTAGCGGAAACCGATTTTCTGCTCGAACTGGCCGAGCGCACCGATTTTGTGGCAGGCGTCGTCGCCTGGCTGGATATGGAAGCGGCCGACTTTCCTGATCAACTCGCGAAGTATTGCGCGATACCGAAATTTGTCGGTATCCGGCCCATGCTCGAGGACCTTCCCGATGATGCCTACATCTTGAAACCTCCCGTACTGGCGTCCCTCAAGGCGGTCGCGGAACACGGTCTTTCGTTTGATTTCCTTACCTACGTTCGACACCTGCCGTATGTGCTCAAAGCTCTTGAAAAAGTGCCGAACCTTCGCGCTGTGGTGGATCACATCTCCAAGCCGGAGATCAGGCTGAAAAAGATGGAGCCTTGGAAGTCCCTCATTCGCGAGGTGGCGCAGCACAACAACGTGTACTGCAAATTGTCAGGAATGATCACCGAGGCGGACCATAAGAATTGGATACCCGACGACTTGCGGCCTTACGTCGAGCATGTGGTCGGCTGCTTCGGGCTTGAGCGGGTGATGTTTGGCAGCGACTGGCCGGTTTGCCTTCTGGCTGGAAGCTACGCTCAGGTCATTGAGGCGCTTCGTGGAATTTTGAAACCTGTCTCCGACGGGGCTGCTGAGGTTGGCGTGTTCGGGTCCAATGCTTCCCGGTTCTATGGCCTCGAAGAGGTCCACCATGCCTGATTCGAAAGTGAATATAGCCTTTGACGGCGGGGAAGAGATTGCTGAGATGCACAATCGGGCGGGGGATTGCCCACCTATGAAGAGGGGTTCCGAAACGAAGATGATCACTTTATTTACTGTTGCGTGCAGGTATGCACACAGGCGGTTTCCAGACGGGACAAAGTGAAAGGATATGTAGCGGATTATCGAGGGGGTGGAGCGGTCATCGCGGCGAGCCGCTGCCAAGGAAACCATCTGCTGCGATGATTGAAAGCTGCCTCAGCGAAAGCTTGAAGCAGCCCTAGGCACAGCAGCCTAGCGATGGAGGCTAACGCATTTGGAAGAATTAGAATTGGCAGAGAAACTCGCCAAGTTTGCAACTCCGACCCTATATGAAGTGTCACCCAGAGTTCAGGCACTCCTCCCGTCCACCGCACCGCTTTACCGGCCGATTCAACTATGGGGTAAAGCTTATCCTGTATTGACAGCCACGGGGGATAATGCAGCGATTCATCGTGCCGTGGCCAAGGCACCAGAAGGTTCGGTGCTTGTAGTCGCGACCGGTCAGGACACCACGCGAGGCTATTGGGGAGAGGTCTTGATGGAGGCGGCCTTGGCCAAAGGGATTCGTGGTTTGATCATCGACGGAGGAGTCCGAGATACAAACGTCCTTCGCGAGCGCCTGTTTCCGGTTTTTTGTGGGGCCGTGGCCATTCCGGGGACGTCCAAGGATCGGGTAGGAATTTTGAACCAGCCGCTGATGATCGCGCAGGTCCTCATTCGTCCTGGTGATTTCATTGTTGGGGACGGGGACGGGGTGGTTGTTGTCCAAGCAGACGTTGCAACGGAGGTACTCGAGGCCGCGGAAGCACGCGTTCAGAAAGAGCTACGAATGATTGAAAGGATTAGATTAGGAGAATCGACCTTGGACCTGCTGAATGTGAAGAACGAGGAGTGAGTCGACATGCGAAGACTCCGGTGGGGGATTATCGGCTTCGGGGAAGCAGGTTCCGCCTTCGCGAAGCACATTAGCCAGCGAATAGGACAACCCGTCTTCGTAACCGACCCCCTTCTAAACCAGAACCCCGTCCCAAGCAATCTTCGGGAAAGACTCCAAGGAAGCCGGGTTGAGATCATTTCGAGTATTCCTCGCCTAGTTGAGGGCTCTGACATCGTGATCTCACTTGTAACTCCTCGTGCCGCCTCCGAAGTGGCGCTCATGGCAGGGGCGGTCCGGGGGCGGAGTGTCTATGTAGATTTCAATTCCATTTCTCCTACTGAGAAGCGGGATGTTTCACGCTCTTTTCACGACGGCGCCTATCTCGATGGAGCGGTTCTCGGTTCTGTTGCAGTCGAAGGGGCTTTAGCTAATGTGGCGGTGGCTGGGCCGCAAGCCAAGCCTGTCTGCGCGCGACTGCGCTCGGTGGGCCTGAGGGTCAGTGTTGCAGGCGCCGAAGTAGGGGCGGCCTCTGCCCTCAAGATGTGTCGAAGTATTTTCATGAAGGGGATCGAGTGCCTCCTGGTGGAGACATTACTTGCCGCTAAAGAATTCAAAATTACCGACTCAGTGCTTAAATCTATCGAAAAAACTTTGGACACTTATGGTCTGTATTCAATGGTCCAAATGCTTGTAACTACCCATGCGGTGCATTGCTGTCGGCGGGCTGATGAAATGCGGAGTGTGACCAAAATGCTGGACGACATGGGAACGAGGGGAGAGCTGTCGAAAGCCACACGAGCGTTTCTTGAGGCAAGTTGTCGAGCGGGCCTGCCAGGTCATTTTAAGGGAAGGGTTCCGAAGAATCCTGATTCTGTGATCAAGTATTTGAGCGAGCAACGATGAATAAATTAAAACCTTTGCATAACAAAGTGGCGCTAGTAACTGGAGCCGCCCAAGGCGTGGGGTTGGAAACGGCGTTGGAGTTGGCGCGGCGCGGGGCTATCCCCGTGTTGTTAGATACCAATGCAGACAAACTGCCAAGTGCCTTGAGTGCTGCGCGCGAGATTGAAGCGCGGTCTCGTAGCTTCGTCATCGACGTCAGTAAGCGAGACCAGTGGATGCGAATCGTCGAGGAAACCCATAAGCAGCTAGGGTCAATTGATGTCTTAGTGAATTGCGCCGCCATCTTTACAGTCAAACCCTTTGAGGAAATCAGCGAAGCTGAATGGGACAGGGTGTTTGCCGTTAACGTGAAAGGAATTTTGTTTGGTTGCCAGGAGGTTAGTCCGTACATGCGGAAACAAAAATGGGGACGCATTATCAATTTGGCATCGCAGGCCGGTAAGACCGGGGGGTTATTAATTGGAGCGCACTACTCGGCAACAAAGGCCGCCGTGATCTGTATGACAAAAACCTTCGCGGCTGCCCTGGCGGTGGACAATGTGACAGTCAACGCCATCGCGCCGGGCATTATTAACACGGACTTCCTGAAGGGCGTTCCTGGCATCGAGAATTTCTTTGGACGAATTCCGCTGGGCCACCGCCCCGGAGAGGCCTCTGACGTCGCCAAAGCCATCAGCTTTTTTGCCAGTGACGACGCGCGCTACCTCACGGGAGAGACCATGGATGTTAACGGCGGCTTGTTGATGGATTGAGGAATCATGCCAGAAATCGTGTGTCCTTTTGACTTGACTGGCAAAGTCGCGCTGATTACTGGCGGCGCTAGAGGCATAGGACGGAGTACAGCGATTGCCATGGCAAAAATGGGCGCCAATGTGGCGGTTGTTAGCCGCACCCAATCTGAACTGGATGAGGTTGTGGGTGCCGTCAAGAAGGCCGGAAGGCAGGGACTAGCAATCCGCCAGGACATAGCTGACCGGCAGGCTGCGGGCCGGGTGATTGAAGCCTGTGTAAGGGAATTCCGGCAGCTCAACATCTTGGTCAACAACGCCGGGATGGTCGTCCGCAAACGGGCCGAGGATACTCTTCTGGAAGACTGGGATGCTCTGCTTGATCTCAATCTGAAGGCTCTGGCCGAAATGTGCAGGCTGGCTTTGCCGCACCTACGGAAGAACCCGGGGTCAAGTATTGTCAACATGTCCTCAATTACCGGTCTGGTTGGAACTCCCCTACGCGCAGCTTATGCTGCGAGCAAAGCGGCCATTCTCGGCTATACGCGAGTACTCGCTAAGGAGCTTGCACCCGAAGGGATCCGCGTCAATGCGGTGCAGCCCGGATTTATTGATACGACATTTGTAACCCCTTATCTCGCAGGGACGCCCGAGGCAATGTCAGAAGTCCTGAAGCACATTCCTCTGGGCCGGGTCGGCTCAGCGGAGGAGGCAGCCTGGCCGATTGTATTCCTGGCCGCTCCGGCGGCTTCGTATATCACAGGGCAGTCGATCATCATTGACGGTGGATGGATGTTGTTCTGATGGCGTTCTTTGTCGCCGTTACCGATTCTCCGGCGGGAGACGATCTCTCCATCGAGAGGGAAGGACTTGCTGGTATGCGGGTGGACAAAGTGGCGTGGCATGATCCGGAGAGCCTCATCGCCGCAGTTCGTCATGCGGACGCCATCATGTGCATGCACGCTCCCATAAATGAAGTTGTCCTGAAGTCTTTAGGCTCGTGCAGGATCATCGCCCGCTTCGGAACCGGGCTAGACAACATCGACTGCACCGCTGCGGAAACACTCCATATCCCGGTTGTAGGGGTTAATGATTACTGCACAGAAGAAGTCGCTAACCATACATTTGCTCTGCTGCTGAGCTGGAACCGCAAGCTACGGGAATACCAGGAATTTGTTCGAAGAGAAACCTGGAATCAACGTCCGCAAACAACGGGCAATTGGGGCTGCGGGCCGCTCTCACGCTTGTCAAGCCAAACCCTGGGATTACTTGGGTTTGGCCGAATCGGGCGCGCAGTAGCCCGCAGGGCGGCAGCTTTTGGAATGCGAACATTGGTAAATACAAGGCATCCTAACCCGAGCTTGGCCAAGGATTGGGGGGTTGAATTTACAGGCTTCCAGGATCTGCTGGAGCAGTCTGACCTTATCTCGCTTCACTTGCCGCTTACGCCGGAGACGCGACACTTGATCAACAAGGAAACAATTCAATTCATGAAGCCGATCGCGGTTCTGATCAATACAGCCAGAGGCGGGCTGGTAGATGAAATAGCACTGGCAGAGGCCTTAGGGTCGGGGCGAATGGGCGGAGCGCTGTTGGACGTCTACGCGCGGGCTCCGCTGCCGAGTGGCCATCCTTTCAGAAGCCTGAAAAACGTTATTCTCACACCTCATGTGGCGTTTTACTCAGAAGAGGCACTTAGGGAATTGCGACGACGCGCAGCGGAGGCAGTCCTCACACGCTTCCCTGACCCCTGAGTTTTGGCTTCTGTCGCCATAGACCTGTGGGTGTACGCCATCGAGGTTGGTGGGAAAAGGACGGTGCCAACATGCGCATTACGGGCATTGAAGTCATTAACCTTCACTTTTCATACCCCAATGGACGGGGGTTCTGTTACGCCGGCGGAACCGTAACAGGCCGCGTTACTTCTCTGATCCGTATTTCGACAGATAAAGGATTGGAAGGCCTAGGCTCAGCCTATTCCCACCCAGACTTGGTTCGCATCATTATCGAGAAGCACCTTCAACCTCATCTGCTTGGGAGCGACCCTCTCGAAATCGAACGCCATTGGGACAAAATGTACCAGCTTACGCGTTGGTATGGTCGGAAGGGGGTTGCAATGTCCGCTCTGGGCGGCGTCGACATAGCTCTCTGGGATCTCCGAGGTAAAGCCTCTGGGCTACCTCTCTATAAACTCCTGGGGGGAGAGCAAAACACAGTGCCGGCGTACGCAAGTGGTTTATTGTGGCAGGACGACCTCAGCCTTCTAGAGAAGGAAGCCACCCGCTACCGGAGCCGGGGATTCCGACGGGTCAAAATGCGTTTGGGCCGTAGCGAGGCTTACGACTTGGCCGCGGTTGAAGCGGCGCGTCGGGGGGTGGGCAGGGACGGCGAGGTTATCGTTGACGGATCGCATCGATATACTCTTGACACAGCAGAAAGAGTGGGAAGCTTCCTGGCCTCTCAGAAGGTGTTTTGGTTCGAAGAACCCTTTCCTCCGGAGGATATCGACAACTATGCTGCACTTCGGGCTCGCGTCGCCGTCCCCCTAGCGGCAGGGGAGAATGACTTTGGTGCGCAAGGATTCCGAGAATTGTTGCGCTCTAATGCCGTGGACATCGTCCAGCCCGACGCGTGTCGGGCCGGGGGTGTCACTGAGTGCATGCGGATTGGACGCATGGCAGGCCAGGCCGGTGTTCGTGTCGCTCCTCACACTTGGAGCGATGCGGTGGCACTGACCGCCAATGCGCACGTGGCTGCAGCACTTCCGAACAGCATCACGGTCGAAGTCGACCAGACTGGTAATCCATTCATCGAGGATCTCTTGCAGGAGCCTCTCAACATCAAAGATGGCCTATTGCACTTGTCGGATGAGCCGGGGCTAGGCATTGAACTGAATCGCGAAACTGTCAAGAGGCTGGCAATGGATTCGCACTTATTGGTACCTGAAGGGAACTATTCCGACCTCATCTTCGGCGCAAACCATTGGAGTACTCCACCCCCATACGAAGTCAGCCATCTAGACAAGGAGACCAAAGTATGAATTCCAAAAGATTCCGCATTGCAGTGGGACAAATATCATCGGAATCCAATCATTTTGTAACCTCGCCTTGTGAGCTGGATTTTTTCCGGAATACCGGTTACCTTCTGGAGGGCGACGAACTCTTCAAACTCCGGGGGGCCAGGACGGAAGTTTCTGGCATGCTGGCGACTTTCGACGAAGCGGGTGACGTGGAAGTTGTTCCGCTGCTTGCTGCGCGGGCCAATTCTTCTGGGCTGCTCTCTGAGAGTTGCTATGGTTATCTCAAGGAAAATTTGCTGAACCATCTCAAAGCCGCTGGGCGCATTGAGGGCGTTATTCTCTCCCATCACGGCTCGATGGTAGCGGTCAGCGAGGATGATCCAGAAGGAGACGTCAGCATGGCTGTCCGCCAAATCGTGGGGCCAAGTGTTCCAATCGTGATGACGTTGGACCTTCATGCCAACGTTACGCGACGAATGGTGAAGGCAGTCGACTCAATCCTCGGTTACGAACATTATCCCCATGATGACGTGTACACTACCGGCGTTCGGGGAGCTGTCTTGCTCTTGAAGGCCGTCCGTGGGGCAGCAAGGCCGGTCATGGGTTTTGCCCAACTGCCAATGCTGCTCACTGGATTCAATGCCTCCACGGCGTGCGATACGCCCTACGCCTTACTGATGCAAGAGGCGAAGGCATTGGAAAGGGAGCCAGGGATCTTATCGACTTCGGTCTTCTTGGTCGGTTCGTACATTGACGTCCGCGAGATGGGTTGTAGCGCCCTGGTCATTACTGATGACGATAGTGAACTGGCTCTCAAGCATGCGAGAAAACTGGCGGAACGATTTTGGGCGCGGCGGCACGAGTTTCAAATCGAAACCATGGGCGTCGCTGAAGCGGTAAAGCGCGGACGGCAAATTGAGGGAGGGCCCGTGCTTCTGCTGGACACAGCCGATACTACCGGCGGCGGCGCGTCAGGGGACGGAGTCGGTCTAATAAAGGGCTTACTGGAACTTGGCGTGACTGAGCCCTGCTTAGCGATGGTAGTTGACCCGGAGGCAGCTCAGATTTGTATAAAGGGAGGTGTAGGATCCGAAGTTTCGGTTTTCTTGGGTCACAAGCTGGATCCTACATGGGGTCAACCCATCCACGTGATGGGAAAGGTAAAGAGAATATCGAACGGGAGATTTCAATATACGGGCGGCATACTGGGAGGCACATGGGCTACGATGGGACCCTCGGCCGTTCTTGAAGTCGGAAGTATCCAGGTCCTCATCTCTACTTACCCCACTTATGACTGGGCCGATGAGCAGTATCGTTGCGTAGGTATGCAACCTGAAGAGGCCAAATTTGTGGGCGTAAAGAATATAGGTAACTTTAGGTTTGCTTATCGAGATATCATGAAAGGTTTCTTTGTACTCGACGTGCCTGGCCCCACCCCGCCCGATATGCGCTCACTACCTTTCAAAATGGTACCAAGGCCGGTGTTTCCTCTGGATGAGGATTTTGGCAACCCGGAGATTCGGCTTTCGACCTCAGAGTCTGGTAAAGGGATGCGGGGTTCATCTCGTTGACCGCTCTCATATGATAGGGCTAACTGGTTTTATTGATCCTCACGTTCATGCTGCGCCTGAGCATATTCCGAGATTGCTCAACGACATCGCCCTAGCTCGCCAAGCGCGGGACGCAGGCATGGCCGGTTTGCTGATCAAGAGCCATACGAGCTTGACGGCCGACCGAGCCGTCATCGCGCAGCAAGTTGTTCAAGGGATTCGGATTTGGGGAGGGTTGGTTCTCAACTATTGTGTGGGAGGCTTTAATCCCGCCGCAGTAGAGGTGGCACTTCAATACGGCGCTGCAGAAATTTGGATGCCTACTATTGACGCCGAAAACCATCGCAGAAACGTAGCCGGAGGCGGTAAAGGTTTGGCTCTGCAATCTGAGGAATTTCCTGATGGACTAAATGATATCCTGAACCTTATTGCCAAACACGATGTCATTCTCGGCACTGGTCACCTGAGCGTTGCAGAAACCTCGACACTGGCGCGACTCGCTTGCCGGCACGGAGTCAAGAAAATTCTGATTACCCATCCCGAGGCTCCTTTTATCGATATGTCGGTCTCTGTGCAACGGGATCTCGCAAAGCTCGGTTGCATGTTCGAGCGCACTTGGGTTTTTACGACCCCGGCATTGGGTTCTGTAATTACGCCAGACCGTTTGATGCGCGACATCAAGGAAGTGGGTTTTGAGAGCACTGTGCTGGCCACTGATATGGGGCAAGTGGGCAATCCGCCTCCTGTCGAAGGGTTTCGGGCATTCGCGGCGGCGTGTTTGGACGCCAGTTTCCATGAATCGCAGATCCGGCTAATGGCGGCTGAAAACATTGCAGCGTGGCTGAAGGAGTAAGGCTCCTTCCCCTCTGCGGCCTAAAACTAAAGCGTATAGGATAAAGTTTTACTTAGCAGTGTGAGGTGCATGAAATATGGATCCAGGGGCGAAGGTCAAAATTGGAACAACCGAACTGGAAGTGACGCGCTTAGGGATGGGCGGAGTTCCCTTGGGAGGACTTTACAGGGATATGACTGAGGATTCGGCGAATGCCACGGTTCAACGCGCCCTTAATCTAGGAATCAATTTCTTTGATACTGCTCCTCTTTACGGCAGTGGCAAGAGCGAGCTCCGACTCGGCCGGGTGCTATCCGAAGTCAAGCGCAACTCGTTTGTGGTCGCCACCAAGGTCGGGTATGCGCTCGTACCCCAGGGCCTTCACGATCCAGCGATAGACTTTCCGTTTGACAATCCACCTCCTCTGGGGCCAGTTTTTGACTTCGGATACGACGCGGCAATGCGGTCTCTTGAACAAAGCTTGAGGCGGCTCAACCTTCAGAGCATCGACATCGTGCATATTCATGACCCCGATGACCATTATGAACAAGCGATGAAGGGCGCCTATCCAGCGCTTCACCGATTGCGAAGCGAGGGTGTAATTCGAGCCATTGGGGCAGGCATGAACCAAGCCGAGATGCTTGTGCGGCTGGCACAGGAGGGAGACTTTGATTGTTTTCTCCTCGCGGGCCGGTACACTTTAATCGATCACACAGCATTGCCTGAACTTCTGCCCCTATGTCTTAAGAAGCGGATCAGCATTATCCTCGGTGGGCCATTTAACAGTGGAATACTTGCCACCGGATCCAGGCCTGGTGCAACTTTCAATTATGTCGAGGCACCGTCGAAATTCATGGAAAAAGTCCAAAAGATTGAAGTGGTATGTGAAAGACACGCAGTGCCTCTCAAAGCAGCGGCATTGCAATTTCCACTCGCGCACCAAGCGGTATCAGCCGTAATCCCAGGTGTCCGCTCCGTTGATGAGGTGGAGGAAAACTTTAGGCTGTTAGGGCACCGGATTCCAAGAGATTTTTGGACAGAACTTCGTGAAGAAAATCTGCTCCCTCAGGACGCTCCGACTCCAGATAACGCAGAGGATTTTTAGTTAGGTCAGCGGTCGCGCGGATGAGAGGTTGAGACCGTCTCGATCGATCCCCGCGAACACGTAATCCGACAACAGTGAGATTACAATGGACATTCCGAAAGCGTCACAAATCGGCCCGGATCTAAATCGGAATACTGCTGACCCACAGCTTAGGGCAGGCGCGCTAAATTTTTCATCAGTGCTAATGCAAGCTGTCACGCATATCGGTCCCGCAGTTGGCATTGTGTTTTGCGTGCCGTTCATCGCGTTGAATGCGGGAATAACGTCTCCCCTCGCTTATGCCATCGCCTTTGCGATTGTGCTGACTCTTGGCGTGTCTCTAGCACAACTCGCTCGGGTATTCCCTTCGGCGGGAGGTTACTACACATACGTCAGCCGTTCCATTCATCCCAGCGCGGGCTTTCTCACTGGGTGGTTGTATTTTCTATACGACCCCCCTGCAGCGGCAGCCAATTTAGCCTTGATGAGCCTGTTTCTTGAACGGGCACTACGGTCTGGTGTTCACATAGAGATTCCGTGGCGGATCTCTTTCACGGTTCTTACTGTTGTGATCGCCGTTCTCATTTACCGTGGTATCGCGGTGTCCATCCACGCGATGGTTGCGTTCACGCTTTCGGAGATGGCGATCGTGGTGGGTCTGGCTATTTCATGTCTGCTACATCCCGGAAACCCGGGACTCAATTTCTCATCGTTCTTACCCCATAACTCCCCTGGCGCGCACGGCCTATTTCTGGGAGTTGTGTTTTGCATCTTCGCATTTACTGGATTCGAATCAGTTGCACCCTTAGCGGAGGAGAGTGTTGATCCACGACGCAACCTTCCCCGAGTGATCGTGTGGTCAATTGTTGTCATGGGTATTTTCTATTTGTTCAGCGCATGGGCCCTGCTAGTTGGCTGGGGCACGAATTCGATGCAGACTTTTGCGCAGTCTGCCGAGAATCCGGTTTTCGTACTTGCGACACGACTGTGGGGAAAGGCCTGGATACTAATCTTGATCGCGGTGTTCAACTCGATCCTCGCGTTCGCAATCGCCTGTACGAACGCTTCTACGCGAGTATTCTTCGCCATGGCTCGATCTGGCACCTTACCCCATGTGTTAAGCAAGGTTCATCCGCGGTATCAAACGCCAGTAAATGCCATTTGGCTGCAAACTATCTTGACACTTGGAATTGGTCTCGGCCTAGGGTGGTGGATGGGGCCGGATCAGTTGTTTTACTTTTTGGGCGTTGCAATGACTCTAGGAATGGTGATTGTTTATAGTGCCGGTAATCTTGGAGTCTTCAGCTTTTACCGACAAAAACGGCGACATGAGTTTGGTTGGTGGCTGCACGCTGTGTTCCCGGTGATATCGACCATCGCCATGGCTCTAGTTGCCTATGAATCTGTAGTCCCTCTTCCTCCTGCACCGGTTAAGTATGCACCCTGGCTGGTTGCCGTTTGGTTGCTCTGCGGAGGGGCACTGGTTTGTGTGCTGGGCAGGAGCCGTCACGGAAGTCGGCTGTTGGAAGTGGGAGACGAGGTCTACGGGCTCCCGAGCGAAAAGGAGACTCAAAACGAAACGATTAATGGGGCCGGCAGATGAAGCCTGGTCAGTTCACGTGTTGCCTTTCAGTGTCTTGGTGATCAAATCCGGCCGTGAGCGAGGGAAGCATGCCACCTGATACGGAATGGGTAGACTATCTGAAGCTTGTCGACACCCCAACTCTTCCAAATGCGATCGAATCCCTTCGACTGCGATCGCGAAGCGATGGCTTTACTGACCCGCCCCACATTTCTGTACCAATCGAAACCAGAGATTCGATAGGCCAAGAGCCCGTTTCGTGTGATTTGAAGGGGCCTTCGCGTATTCCAGAGGCTCTAGCAAGAGAGTCCGAGTGCGCGAACCACCATCAACGTATCAGGGGTTTTCGTCTTCTGCCTGTGCAGCTCCGCAAAACCGGCCGGTGTCCGGTCGGCCAATGAGCTGTGCGGACGTTGGTGATTGTAATGCTCACGAAAGTTCGCCAGTTCCTGCTTCGCGTCTTGCAAAGACGAGAACCACTCTACATTCAAGAACTCATCCCGAAGCCGACCATTGAAACTTTCGATGAAGCCATTCTCCACTGGCCGTCCCGGCCGAATGAAACACAGCTGCACGCCGTGTTCCATCGCCCATGCTTCTAGCGCTCGACTCGAAAATTCGCTCCCGTTATCCACCGTGATGCTATTTGGCAAACTACTCGCTCCGCTCTGGCCTTCTCCAGCGCTTGCCCACTTGCTTTCCCGTCAGCGCTCGATCTGCTTCCAGGCACACACATTCCCTCGTGAAATGGTCCACAGCTGTGAAATGCGGAACGAACGCCCGTTTGCCAGCTTGTCACTCACGAAATCCATACTCCAACACTCGTTCCTACCGCTCGCTCCTCGTGCTGCCACTCGCTGCCGTCGGGCGATCTTTCGTAGAACGGATATATGCTACTAAATATGGACGGACTGGTATTTCCCCTAGTACCAGCAACTTCTCAAGAGGGCACAATGAATCGACCGATCATTTCCTTCGTAGAACGTCTCGGAAACATGAAGCCTCTGATTGGCAGTTTGGTGAGCACTAGCTCGACCGAAGTTGCGGAGGCCTTATCACTTTGCGGGTTTGAATGGCTTTTTATTGATGTTGAACATTCAGTGCTGGACATGGCTGCGGCGCAGCACATCATTCAATCGGTAGGGCCTCGGACCTATGGCGTAATTCGGCTGCCCGACAACTGTGCGGAACACTTCAAGAAGGCGTTGGACACTGGATGTGATGGCGTTATTGTGCCCATGATCAAATCCGTTTTGGATGCGAAGCGCGCGGTCAGCTTTGCAAAATATGCTCCACTGGGAGAGCGTAGCGTGGGCTTGGCGAGAGCGCAGTCCTATGGATTGACATTCAGCGATTACCTCAAAAGTGCTAACAGAAGAATCGCCTTGATCTTACAGGTTGAGCACAAAGATGCGGTTGAGCTGGTGGATGAGATCGTAGCGGTTCCCGGAGTCGACGCCATATTCATTGGCCCCTACGATCTCTCGGCAAGCATGGGGCTGCTTGGGCAAGCCTCTGCACCGGAGGTCATCGAGGCGATTGTACGAGTCCGCCAAGCTTGTATTAATGCAAAGGTCCCATATGGATCATTCTGTATGACTGCCAATCAGGCTCGGGATGAAATTGCCGGCGGAGGGCGTCTGATCGCACTTGGAACAGACCTATTGTTCATGACGCGCAGCGCAAAGGCGGAGCTGGAAAGTCTAGCCTGAACAGCTGAAGCAAATGTGGAAGCAGAAACGATGGAAGTAGAGACATGTAAAGAACCTATTTATTCGGAAGCATAGAAGCATAGGTCTCGCGGCTCATGAGAAAATTGTGCAAAAGAACCTCGCACGTTACACCGACAGTTGTGGCCTCAGTGGTCACCCCAAAACCGGCCAACGGTGGTCAGGGCAAAACCGGCCAACGGGAAGAGGCCGGGGACTCAGTTGTTTTACCCTGCAACTTCCTGTGCAGGCAAGTCTATTTTCGTGCGCCAACTCCGGGGCCCGCATTTCAGTACATGACCATGATGGA
>Ga0187872_10000593_pt1 | contig 40892 bp, 40 predicted proteins | sample June2016WEW_16_4_FD_132973 | JGI IMG/M metagenome (GOLD analysis project Ga0187872, IMG submission 132973) | Peatland microbial communities from SPRUCE experiment site at the Marcell Experimental Forest, Minnesota, USA - June2016WEW_16_40 | ecosystem: Environmental > Terrestrial > Soil >...
AACCTCTTCGGCGCCCTCGCCAAAGACTGGTTCGCCCGCCTCACCCAGCCCCAGCGCGACGCCTGGAACCTCTACGCCCGCCGCATCCACCGCCGCTGGCGTCCCGGCCGCCGCCCCCTCACCGGCCAGCAAGCCTACGTCAAACTCAACAGCGTCCTGGGCCGCATCGGACGCCCCCCATTGCTCTGGCCCCCGCCCCTACCCGCCCCCTTTCGCCCCAATCCAGTCCAGGAATTGCGCCTCCGCTGGGACGCCGGACGCCTCCGCCTCGAATTGCTCGTCGCCCCCCGCCCCAAAGGCGACTTCCTGCTCTTTGCCAGCGCCCCGTGCAGCCCCGGCTGGTCCCGTATGCGCCGACCCGTCTTCCTGGGACTCCTGCGAACCCCCGTCAACGGCGTCAGCGACATCACCCCCCTCTACCTGGCCCGCTTTCCCGCCCCGGCCCCCAACCAACAGGTCTTCGTTCGTACCTGCCAGCACCGCCACGGCTGGGAAGGCCCCGCCGCCACCCACAGCGCCCTCGTCCCGCCCAAACCTGCCCCAATACCCCCACGTCCCCGTCCTAATCTTAATCGTAATCCTAATCTCGGTGGTTTCCTGCCTTCCTGCCCTCCTAATGTCAATTTCGCCACTCCGCCCTCGGCATTCCCCACTCCGCATTGCTCTCCTCCCCCCGCCCGCACTCTGCTCTCCCGCCCCTCCTTACCCCTCCCCGTCCATTCCCCGCCCTCGCCCCGTCCCCACACTGCCTGTACAAGGGAAATCCCCATTTTACCCGCTCCCACCGCCCCTTTGCGCGCGGTGCCCCTGTGCCGTTCACCTTTCACGTTTCACGTTTCACGTTTCACGTTTCACGTCTCACGCCTCACGTTTCACGTTTCACGTTTCACCCCTCACGTTTCACTGGCTCTCACCGCCCCTGGGCGCGCAACCACCCCCTGCCGCTCCCCCAAACCATCCCCTTACTTCCCGCCGGCGCGCGCCCCCCCCCGCCGTAGTTTAGCCACGGGTGAGCGATACTTGAGAAGCGAGGGCGGCCCCCTTCCGGTTTCACGCATCACGCATCACGCATCACGCCTCCCCCCCCGCCTTTCCGGGGGCAAGCCCCCACTCCTTGGGGGCAGTGTCAGGATGCGCCCGGGGGAGACTTTCGCCTTGCTTCTGCCGCGCCCCAGCCGAATCCTCTGCGGATGGAACAACCAGACCAGCTTCGCGAGTTGTTCCGGATGCAGAGAGCGCTGAACGAGCGCATCGGCGTCCGGACCGAAGGCATGAGCGCCGAGGATAAAACCAAATGGCTGCTCAACTATTGCCGCGCGATGTCCCAGGAAATCGCCGAACTGACCGACAGCGTGCCCTGGAAATGGTGGGCCAAGTATCAGAAGTTTGACGAGCAGAACGCCCGGGTCGAGGTGGTGGACCTGTTCCATTTCCTCATCAGCCTGGCGCAGGTGCTGGGCCTGAGCGCGGACGATGTGTTCCATGCCTACGTCCGCAAGAATGAAGTTAACTTCAAGCGGCAGGAAACCGGCTACACCGTGAAGGACGAGCACGATTCCAAACATATTTGAGACAGCCGAACCTGCGCGCAGGAGCAGCCCGGCGAACCAAAGTTGCGCGTCAACATCCCTGGTCTATGAGAGCTATGAGAGCACCTGTCCCCGAAGTTCAGGCCGAGCCCCGCGTCCGCGTCCCCACGCGCTGGCGCAAGGAGGTCGAGCGCATACTCATCACTGACGGCCAAATCGCGCGGCGCATCCGGGGAATGTCCCGCGACATTGTGCGTGATTTTGCCGGGCGTGAGACGGTGGTGGTCTCGCTGCTCAACGGGACCGTGATGTTTCTGGCCGATCTGATTCGGAACCTCTCGCTCCCCTTGCGGCTGGATTTCATCGGCGTCTCCAGCTACGGCGCGGGCACCGAATCGGGCGACCTCGTGTTCACCAAGGAACTGCGGTTGGACGTGCGCGGGCGCGATGTGCTACTGGTGGATGATATTCTCGACACGGGCAAAACGCTCTATCGTGTGCTGGGCAAGCTCCGCGCGCTTAAACCGCGGCGGATCAAGACGTGCGTGCTGTTGAACAAAGCGGCGCGGCGCGTCGAGGCGGTGGAAGCGGACTATGTGGGGTTTGAAATCCCGGACCTCTTCGTCGTGGGCTACGGACTGGACTTCGCGGAGCGGTATCGCAACCTGCCGTTTGTTGGGGTGTTGCATCCGCACGTTTACAAGAAGGCCTGCCAACAGGCCATTCCCGCCAGGCCCCGAAAAGCCGGCAGGCGGCGCGGCGGTTGACTTCCAGCTCCGAATTCGGAGGGTGTTTCAGTATGCGCGTGACGGTGTGCTTCTATTCCTATCTCAAAGACCTGACCGGCTGCGCCAAGACCACCGAAGAGCTGGCCGACGGCAGCACGCTCGACGACCTGTTCAGGGGACTGGTTGTGCGTTTCCCCAGACTGGGCGCGATGCAGAAAGCAGCGTTGATGGCGGTCGGGGTCGAGTACCAGAGCCGCACCTGCGTTTTGAGGGAGGGCGATGAAGTCTCCCTGTTTCCACCGGTGCAAGGGGGGTAGTTCGTGCGCGTAATGAAAAGGCAACTTACTCTCACCCCGGAACCGATTAACGAAGCCGCCCTGCTCGCGCAGCGAGTGATGTCGCACGGGATGGGCGCGGTGGTTTGCTTCCTGGGGGTCGTGCGCGGGACCGAAGGGAATGCGAACATCAGCGCTCTCGAATACGAAGTGTTCCAGCGCATGGCTGAGCATCAGATCAACTTGCTCTTCGACGAGATGGCCCAGCGCTGGCCGATTGAATCTGTGCGTCTGGTGCACCGCGTGGGACTGGTAAAAGTGAATGAGCCCTCGCTGTGGGTCGAGGTCGTTGCCCCGCATCGGGGCGAGGCCTTCGCCGCCTGCCAATGGCTGATTGACGAAATGAAGCGCGTCGTGCCCATTTGGAAGCAACCGGTGATGATCGACCATTGACCGGTGTGGCCAATCTCAACACTTGATAATAAAGATGGTGGGCGCTGAGGGACTCGAACCCCCGACCTACTCGGTGTAAACGAGACGCGCTAACCACTGCGCCAAGCGCCCTAAACCACTCATTGTCAAGCACTTACAACAATGCTTGAAAAGCTATTCTCCTGTCGCCCCCCGTTTGTCCCCCCGATGCTGGAGAACGTCCGCGAGCGACTCCTGTTCTTCTACGGCCAGGCCGGCGGCGGAATCCAAAACCTGCGCAAACTTTGTCATGGCTGGAACCTAGCATCTGGCCGGATTTTAGGAAACTATGTTTTTCTTCACACCCATTCAGCGGACAGTTGAAACGCCGCACAGGTACTGAGAGACTGGGTGAGCGTATCATCATGCATATACCGGATGGGTTCATTGATGGGAAGACCGCCGCTACTACCGCGCTGCTTTCGGCAGCGGGGGTGGGGCTGGCGCTGCGGCAGGTTCGGCGGCGGCTCGCGCCCCGGCGTGTGCCGTTGCTGGGGCTGGCGGCGGCGTTCCTGTTTGCGGCGCAGATGGTCAACTTCCCCGTCGCCGGTGGAACGTCGGGGCATCTGGTGGGGGGGGTGCTGGCGGCGGCCTTGCTGGGCCCCAGCGCGGCGATTGTCGTGCTGACGACGGTGTTGATCGTGCAGTGCTTCCTGTTCGCGGACGGCGGGGTGCTGGCGCTGGGGGCGAACATTTTCAACATGGCCATCGTCGGCGCGGCGGGCGGCTACGCCATTTACCGCGTAGTGTGCCGCGCACTGCCGGGCAGGCGCGGACAGGTGGCGGCGGTGGCGTTCGCTGGTTGGTGTTCGACGGTGCTGGCGTCGGTCTGTTGCGCGGGTCAACTTGCGTGGTCGGGGACGGTCGCCTGGCCGGTGGCGTTTACGGCGATGACGAGTGTGCATATAGCGATTGGCGTCGGCGAAGGGCTGATCAGCGCGCTGGTGTTTTTGGCGATCCAACGCGTGCGGCCCGACCTGACCAGTGAAGTGAGCGGGGCCGAGCCGCCTCGGCCCTGGGGCGAGTTGGCGCGCTATGGTTTGCTGGCGGCGCTGGGAGTTGCGATTTTCGTGGCCCCCTTCGCCTGCCCGTGGCCGGATGGGCTGGAGTCGGTGGCGGCGAAGCTTGGCTTTGAGCACAAGGCCGCTCGGCCGGTGGTGCCGGCGCCCGCGCCCGGCTACCAGGTGCCGGGAGTACACTGGGCGGCGGGGGCGACCGCCCTGGCCGGGGCGGCGGGAGCCGTGATCGCCTTTGGACTGTCGCTGTTGCTGGCGCGGTCACTGGTGCGTGAGGGCGAGGGGAAGAGTAGTTCGTGAGGCGGGCGGGGGTTATGATTTACGATTTACGATTTACGATTTACGCGTGCAAGGACCGCGGGCGCGTAAATCGAAAGTCATAAGTGGAGCGGGCCATGATTGACGACTGGGTAGGCCATTATCACCAGCACCGGGACAGCGTGGTGTCGCGCTTGCCTGCCGCGCTCAAGCTGGGGGTGGCGCTGGCCATGATTATCGGCACCGTGCTGGCGCCGCCCGGGGCGGTTGACTGGTTCATCGGGATGGCGGTGTTGCTGGTGGTGGCTGTGGCGCTGGGTCGTCTTCCGTTGCTGTTCCTGTTGAAGCGATTGGCGTGGCTGTCGCCGTTTATCATGAGCGTGGCATTGGTCAATGCGCTGCAACCGGCGGCGCGAGGGAGCTGGCGGGCCGTGGCGGCCAAGAGCACGATTTGCCTGCTGACGATCATCGTGGTGTCGAACACCACGCCCTTCAGCAGGATTCTGCGCGTGTTGAAATCGGCGCGCGTGCCGGGACTGCTGATTACGACCGTCGCGCTCATGCATCGCTACCTATTCGTGCTGGTGGAGGAGGCGGAGCGGATGCGCCGGGCGCGCGCCAGCCGAACTTTCACGCGCCAGCGCCGGGCGCGCTGGCGGGCATTGTCCACCGTGGTGGGCCAGCTCTTCGTTCGGGCCTCGGAACGGGCGGAACGCATTTACGACGCGATGTGCGCGCGGGGTTGGAAATGAACGCCGCCATCCAAGTCACCCATCTCAGTTTCCGTTACCACGACGGCACGGAGGCGTTGCGCGGCGTGAGTTTCGGTGTGGCGCCGGGTGAGTGCGTGGGGTTGCTGGGGCCTAACGGTTCGGGCAAATCGACGGTGCTGCTGCACCTCAACGGGCTTCTGCCGGAGAAACTCGGCTGGAACGGGGCGGTGCAAATTCTGGGCAAGGCCATCACGCCGGACAACATTGAAACCGTGCGCCGGCAGGTGGGGCTGGTGTTCCAGGACCCGGACGATCAACTGTTCTGCCCGAGTGTGGAGGAGGACGTGGCGTTCGGCCCCCAACAATTGGGACTCGGGGAGGCCGAGGTGAAGGCGCGGGTGCACAAGGCCCTGGCGCAGGCCGGGCTGGCGGGTTTTGGTCACCGCGCCACGCATCACTTGAGTCACGGGGAGAAACGCCGCGCCTGTCTGGCGGGGGTGCTGGCGTGCGAGCCGAGCATACTGGCGCTGGATGAGCCGACCAGCGACCTCGACCCGCGCGGTCGGCGGGAGTTCAAGGCGCTCCTGCGGGAGATACCCGCAACCAAACTGATCGCGACGCATGACTTGGAACTGGTCGTCGAGTTGTGTTCGCGGGCCATTGTGCTGGACCACGGAGCGGTGGTGGCGGACGGCCCGGTGACCGATTTGCTCAACAACGAGGAGTTGATGCTGGCGCATGGTCTGGAGCGGCCACACATCCTGAGGCATCGGCATCCGCATGAAGAAGAAGCAACCCGACGAGACAAACCCCAGGCACGGTTTCTGGAGCGCTCAAGCAACGGGTGAAAGTGGTTGCTCATCAGGCGCCAGGCGTGAATCTCGCAGCCGGCTTTTTCGGAGGCCCCGCTCGGGGTGTCCAAGAACAACCGCCGGTTTTTATGGTCGAGGGAGGTCGGCGCGCGAGGGTCGCTGGGGTTCCGCAGAGGATAAATCACTCCCGGATGTGGCACGGGCGTATCCGTGCGCTGCCCTCGAGGGCTTCTCCGTCTCCCGCGACGAAGAAGTGTTGTCCAAAACGTACGCGCGTTTGAAAGGGGGGACACCGCGCCCCACCCCCAACCGGGCGTCTCGGGGACAAGGAAGATCAGGAGCAGGACCTGAGCGGGCTGCAGCCGTGCGGAGACAAGGAAGGTCAGGGCTCGCGGGGACGCTCGCCCTCCCGGGATTGATCGCCCTCCCGGAATTGCTGGCTGGCGCTTGACGAATCACCAGCAAAGCGGACCCTGTTAACCATGCGACGTTGCTTCTCATTCCCGCTCAGCTTTCCGGCCCTGGTTCCGATCCTCGTGGTCTCCGGGTGGCTTGCCCCCAGGCCCGAGGGCCTTTGCGCCGCGCCTGCTGACGCTCTGGCGGAGTATGTGCAACACGCGGACGACTCGTTCACGTGGAAGCTAACGGAGCAGCGGCAAGTCCAGGGCGTCACCGCGATTCGCCTGGAGTGCACCTCGCAGACTTGGCGTGGACAGGCCTGGCAACACCAATTGCTCATCGTCCGACCGCCCGAAATCCGCAACCCGGACATTGCCTGCTTCGAGATCGGCGGCGACGGGGAAGTGGATCGAGCCTTCAATTCCTTGCGCACCATCGCCACTCGCGCCGGGGCCGTCGCGGCCTCGATCAACAGGGTCCCCAACCAGCCGCTCTACGGGGGCCGCCGGGAAGATGCGCTCATCGCCTACACGTTCGATCAATACCTCAAGACCGGCGACACCACGTGGCCGCTGCTGTTCCCGATGGTCAAGTCGGCGGTGCGGGGCATGGACGCCGTGCAGGCGCTTGGCCGGAAGGAGTTCAACCAGAATATCGAGCGGTTCGTCGTCTCCGGCGCGTCCAAGCGCGGTTGGACCGCCTGGTTGAGCGCGGCGGTTGATCCCCGCGTGCAGGGTATTGCGCCGCGGGTGATTGACATGCTCAACCTGAAGGCGCAAACGCAGTGGGCGCAGAAAATATATGGCGCCCAGAGCGACCGCATCCGCGTTTACACAGAGCTGCACCTCGTCGAGCGCATGGACGACCCGCGGATGGTCGAGTTGCGCAGTTGGGTGGACCCCTACAGTTATCGCGCCCGCTACAAGATGCCCAAGCTGCTGCTGCTGGGGACCAACGACCCGTTCTGGGTCGTGGACTCACTGCGCCATTACTGGGACGATCTCCCGGAGCCTAAGCTGCTCTTTCAGACCCCGAACGCCGGCCACGACCTCGCCGGCGGCCGCGAAGCCACGCCGGTACTCGCCGCGTTCGTCCAGATGGTAGCCGACCGTCAGGCGTTGCCGCGAATGACCTGGGAATTCAAACAAGCCGGCAGCAACGCGGTTGCCCTGGCCGTCACCCTGAGCCAGCCCGCCAAAGTCTTTCGCCTCTGGACCGCTACCTCTCCGGTCCGCGACTTCCGCAAAGCCCAGTGGTTTAGCGCGAAATTGCCGGCCAACTCCCCCACGAACGTCGTCGGGCGAATCGAAACCCCCGAAACCGGCTTCCGCGCTTACCTCATTGAAGCTGAGCTGACCTCACCCACCGGCCCAGCCTACAAACTCTCCACCGAAGCGCGCGTCACCCCCGATGGACCCCCGGGAGAACGAACCGCTTGGGAGGGCGAGCGGCCAGGGAGGGCGAGCGTCCCCGCGAGCCCTGAATTCAGTCAATAGGGCTATTCGCAGGGAGCGTGGCCATTGAGAAGTTTGAGCTCGCGGGGACGCTCGCCCTCCCGGGAGTCATGGTTTGGCGGACGGATTGGATGAGTCTTGGCGCTGGCGGGCCTGCAAGCGCGCGCGGTAGAGGCTTTCGGTGAAGCCCCCCTGCGTAAGAAACTCTTGTCCAAGCTGCTCGAGGTGGAGGTCCAGCAGGTAACGGGCCTGGTGGATGAGGCAAAGCACCGTATTGGCGGCTATCTCGGCAGGCGCCTGCTCGACATAGGTGGAATACGCCGCATAGGAATTATCTTTGGCGTAGGCCAGATAGCGGACGGTCTGGGCGGTGGGGTCGTCCAGGGACCACGGCTTTAGACCGCGCTGCCGCAGGAAGTCCTCATAGTCGAGCAGCAACTCTTCGAGACTGGCGCGGGCCACGCCCACCAGCTTCAATTCCGACTTCCGGGAAACAGCGCTGACCTGGCTGCCCTCCGCTATGTTTTGCCTGCTGCTGCGCGCGGCCTGCACCATTTGGTCGTGGGTGCGCGAGCGGGGATCAATAAATCGGTTGCAGAACTTGACGGTGGCGTCATAAACCACCTCGGACACCCGGAAGCACTTCAAGTTCCGGTAATTCCCGTGCGGACGGATAAACCCGCGCCGATCATCTGGTTGAGCCGGGTGCGTCATGTCCGCCCCCTGGTTCGGCCTTGCCCGCGGGCCGTGTTCCGGTCTTCTTCAGGCACCCGCCCCTCCAATACGATCATTCCCGAGCTTTCCCACTCGGGCAGTTTTTGTTCCACCGCCCGCCGGATGATCTCGGACGCATTCAGGTTAAACCGCCGTTGCGCCAATTTCAGGCGCCGCTTGGTCTCACGCGGAAACCGCACCGGCACCGGGTCGAGGAAAGTGCTTCTATTCACTGCATAGCGATTGTATAGCAAGCGGATACATTGTCAATGCCTGGGCCGTGCTTTTTCAAATACTTGTTGCCGCCCTTTATACAATGCTATACAATGGCCACGTAAACTGAATGGCCTTGAATGAAGCAATCCCGGTGAGGTTCTCTTCCGACCTCACCGTCCGACTTAAAGCGGTCTCCGACCGCTCCGGCGTCGCCGTAGCGCATCTGATCCGCATGGCCACGGAGGACTTTCTGAATCGCGTTGAGCAATCCGGGCGCATCACGATTGATGTCAGCGCCCGCCGCCGGCGCTACCCCAAGCCGGTCCCTGCGCATGTGATGCTGAACGAAGCCAGTTCCCCGCCGACTTCGGCCCCGGCTCCCGGTCGCTCGGCTTCGCCATCGTCCAAACGGTGATTACCCTCGGCGGGGAGAGCTTGGGAGGGCGAGCGTCCCCGCGAGCCGAAATACCTCCGCAAATCAGGGCTCGCGGGGACGCTCGCCCTCCCAGGACGTTACGTCTCGGTGTCAATGCGGTCAATGATCCCGACAATGATCGAGCGGACCGGCGCGTTGGGGTCGGCGACGATCTGCCGGGCGGAGTTGCCTTCGTCAATGACCAGCACGCGTTCGCCGACGCCGGCCTGGACGCCCCCGTCGATGGCGACGAGGTAACCGCCGGGCTTGCCGGACAAGTCCTCTTTCTCCACCACCAGCAGTTTCTTGCCGATATAGAACGGGTGGTTGATCGTTGAGACGATGTCCCCTCTGACGGTGCCGATGATCATGACGGAATATTCAGGTCGTCCACGATGCCGATGATGGTGTGATCCACGGGCACAAACCAGGGGTCGAGCGCCAGCGCGGCTTCGCGCCCGCCTTCAAAATAGATGAACTCGCCGGGGCCGGCGGCGCGGGTGGCGTCGCACGCGACCAGCGGTTCGCCTTTGGGGCTGCCTTGTTTGTCGAGCGGCTGCACCCAAAGCAGGGGGACGCCTTCCAGTCCCTTGTACACGACGCACGGCGTCAGGGTGCCGATGACCTTGCCCAGCAGCATCAGGACACCTCCTCGCCCTCCAGTTCGCGCGGTTTGCTGGCGGCGAACCGCGTGCCGTCGGCGAGGTGCTGCGTCAACGCCTCGTGCGGCTGGCAGATGATGCGGTGCTGGACGTATTCCTTCCGGCCGCGCAGGAACTCGCCGGCCAACTCCATCGCCGCCTCGACTTCCGGCAGTTCGCCGTTAAAGAGGCTGATCGCCTTGCCGGACATCTCGTATTCGGCAATACGCAGTTCCACCAGGCGCACTTTGGTCCCCTTGAGCGCCAGTTCGGCGGCGCGGACGTTGGCGGCGACGGTGTCCGTTTCGAGAATCGCCACCGCGTCCTGTGCGATCGGCACGCGCTGGCCGAGGATGGCGTCGTGGACCTCGCTGTGAACGTCGGGCAGGAACGCATGATCCAGCCGGCTCGACTGGCCCACCTCCAGCGCTTCGTTGAGCGATTCCTCGACCGCGGCGGTCGAGCCGCCGATGATAATCAGGTAACGGCCCCGGCTCACCGTGCCGGACTTGATCATGGCGATGGGCGCCTTCTTCAGCAGCGCATCGGTGCAGTAGATGCCGTCGGCGATGCTGCCAAACTCGATGACCGCTATGGTCGGGTATTTCCTCATCATACGATCCTGAATGCGCCGACCAGCGTGCAGCGGCGCCAGCGCGAAAAGCTTCGCGGCCCCGTCATGCCCTCACCGGTCGGGCTGGCGATGGTGAACGAGGTGTAGCCTTCGCCCTTCCAGCCCAGCCCGGCTAGGGAGGGGCCGTTCTTGACGAAGATGCTGGCGTTGCACTCGCGGGCCATGCGGCTGAGGTTGGACAGGTTCTCCGAGTGCATGACGAAGGTATGCCGGCGCGGATGCTCCAGCGCGATGGCCAAGTCAATGCCCTCGTCGGCGTCTCGCACGCGCGTGACCGGCAGGATCGGCATCATCTGTTCCGTCCACAGCAACGGGTGTTCGTGCTCGACCTCGACGATGCCCAGGCGGACCGAGTCGTCGCAGGGGATGCCCGCTTTCTGGAGGATCACGCTGGCGTTCTTGCCAATGAGCGAGCGGTCAATTTCGGCTTCCTTGCGCGGGCCGTAAGTCTTCTTGAAGATGACCTTCTCCAGCGCCGGCAACTGGTCCTTCCAGACGAGCACCGCGCCGTTGTAGGTCATGGCCTGGATGAGCTTGCCCGCCACGCTGGAGACGACCAGGCACTCCTTCTCGTCCGTGCAGATGATGTTGTTGTCGAACGACGCGCCAAAGACGATGTCGCGCCCGGCCTTGTCAATGTCCGCCGTCTCATCCACCACGACGGGCGGGTTGCCAGGCCCGGCGCAAATGGCGCGCTTGCCACTGGACATCGCCGCTTGCACAACGCCGCCGCCGCCCGTCACCACGACTAAGCGGATGCCGGGATGCTTCATCAATGTCTGCGCGCTCTCGACCGTCGGGTTGGCGATGCACGTGATAAGGTTCCTCGGCCCGCCGGCGGCCACGACGGCCTTGTTGATGAGCGCAACATTGTGGCAGGAGACGCGTCGGGCATTAGGGTGAACGTTGAACACCACCGCGTTGCCGGCGGCGAGCATCGCAATCGTATTGTTGATGACCGTGGAAGTCGGGTTGGTCGTCGGCGTGATGGCGGCGATGACGCCGTAGGGGGCCGGCTCGGTGAGATTGAGACCGTCATCGCCGGTGACCGCCTGCGGCTGCAGGTCTTCGGTGCCTGGCGTCTTCTCGGTGACAAGCTGGTTCTTGAGGACCTTGTCTTCGTAGCGGCCCAGCCCTGTCTCTTCGTGCGCCTCACGGGCCAGGGCGCTGCCGTGCTCGCGCATCGCGTTGCGGATGGCCGCAATGATCGTGTTGCGCTTCTGCAAGCCCATCTCGTCGAACTGGCCGAACGCGGCCCCGGCGGCGCGCACGGCTTCGTCCATGCTGTCGAAGATGCCCAACTCGCCGACCAGGGACGGCCCCACGGGCCGCTCCTCGACGCCTGCGCCGCCGCGGTCCGTCAGGTCCGCCACGATGTGCTGAGCGATAACCTCAATCTCTTGGTCAGTAAGGCTGGACATGATGGCCGGGCACGGTGGGCATAGTTACAAGGCTACGGGTTAGGTGCAGGGAAATCACTCATGCTCTGGTTTCCTCTGGGTCTGTTAACACCAGTGAACTCAAGATGGATTCGTAAATGTGCCGCTTTGACGGCATAGCCTCTTGCGTATCGTTGGCTGTGATGAGAACCAGAACGCTGCCATAACATGCGCCGACAACCAGCCACGAGCGGAACCCTGTGTCAACCGCTTGAAGAAGCTCCGCTTGCAACCCATCCCAATTGTTCTGGCTTGTGGCGCGTAATGAGGAAACCACCTCGTAATTCTTGAAGACGCGCTCCATCAATCCACGCAATGCAAGTGGAGATGCGCGACCACCCTGAAAGGCCGATATCGTCACCTCACCGCTTCCCTCTGGCGGAAGCAGGTTGACGATGTTCTCGTCGCGAGAGACCCTCCAGTCTGAGGGGTGTTGAACCGTATAGAATCCGGCAGGGCTCTCGTAGATCAGCATACCACCCTCCCCAACGTGGTGCATACCGAACACTCTCTTAAGTTCGTCAAAGCTCCTGAACGTCGGTGCTCCATGCTCGGCTAGGAACTGGCTGCAGGCTTCTGCTAATGCCGGGTCTGCAATATCCATCAGCGCTATGCCAGGTGACGTGCGTATGATCCTTGGAGGCACAATATCTGCGACAACTACGTAGTCGCGCCAAGACCCTCCATTCATCGCGAAAATCTCACTCGCTCGCGTTGCCAAGTCTTGCTCTTCTGACATAAAGGGGACGTGCCTTACTTGATGCCTATTCCTTCTTGTATTTATCCACGCCGCCAATTTCCCAGCTATCAACGATGGCCATAATCACGGCGTCGCAGGGACGGTTCTGCGTGGCGACGGTCTGGCGCGCGGAACTGCCCGCCGCGATGAGGACCAGTTCGCCGGGGCCGACGCCCACCGCATCCGCCGCCACGACGTGGCCGCCGGTCTCCTTGCCTTCGGTATCCACGGTCTTGACGACCATGAACTTCAGGCCGTCCATGCTGGCTTCCTTGCGCGTGGCGACAACCGTGCCGACAACTTTGCCAAGAGTCATAAAGTTTCAATCCGCGCCCTGCCCACAGTAGCGGGGCGACGCATCCACCGGGGCGGACCCTGCGGCCCGCCCCGGCGATGAAATTGGCGTTACTTCTTGACCGGCTTGGCGCCGCGCCCCAGCGGCAGCACGTCGTCCACCCCTGTATGCGGGCGAGGGATGACGTGGACCGCGACCATTTCGCCCACGCGGCTGGCGGCGAGCCGTCCGGCATCCGTCGCGGCCTTGACGGCGGCGACGTCGCCCCGAATGACCGCCGTGACGTAACCCCCGCCGGTCTTCTCGAAGCTGACGAGTTCAACCTTGGCGGCTTTAACCATTGCGTCCGCGCCTTCCACCATTGCGGCAAAGGACCGTGTTTCCAGCAAGCCTAATGCTTCTGCCATATTATGTGTCTCCTTACGTTGTTTGTGTTGTGAGTTGTGATCGGTTCAAAACGGGTCAGGCGCCGCCGCCGCCTTTCATCGCGCGGCCAGTGAGGCTGTTGATGGCGGCTTCGGCGGCTTTGGAGGCCACATCAATGTCCTTCTCCTCGCCGCCGAGGTACAAGCGGCCAAAGCTCCCAAAGGCGCGAATCTCCAGGATGTTAATCTCCGCGGTCTTCTCGGCCTCGTTCGCGGCGAACGCGGCGTAGGCGGCGGGTGCGACTTCCATCGTGAAGAGGCTCTGGCCCGGCAGGATCATGTTCCCGTGCCGGGTGCGGTTAATCAGCATCGTGTGGTGGTCGTCAATCTGGCGGATCGTGCTGTTGCTGTAGATGACCGGCTTGTAGCGGTCGTCCTCCTTCAACCCCAGCGAGTCGAGGATGGCGGCCCCGGCGGAGCGCACGTCGGCCTGCGACTCGGAATGGATTTCCAACATGCCATAGAGGCGCTCGATGATCTGCATGCCGGGCGTGACCTTCGTGCATTTCAGCGCCACGTCGGTGACGAAGTTGATCTCCATGCCGGGGGAAATCTCGACGAACAGCGAGGCCTGCCCGGCAATGGGCAGGAAGCCCTGCGAGACCGTCGCGAAGAACGACGCCACCTGCGGTTGCAGGCTGTCCAGAAAAATGTATGAGCGTAAGTCTGCCATGATCTTTACCCTCTAGTATTTTGCGCCTTCCGAACCGGCGGCCTGGCCGGCGGCCTCCTGCAAGATTTTGATGCCGCTGCTGGTGCCGATGCGCGTTGCGCCGGCCTGCACCATGCGGCGCAGATCAGCCAGCGAGCGGATGCCGCCCGAGGCCTTCACCCCAAGCTTCTTGTCGCGCACGATCCGGCTCATCAGCGCCACGTCCTCCACCGTCGCCCCGCCGGTGCTGAACCCGGTCGAGGTCTTCACAAAGTCGGCCCGGGCCTTGACGGCCAGCTCGCACGCGCGCCCCTTTTCCTCGTTGGTCAGCAGCACGGTTTCCAGGATCACCTTGCACTTGGCGCTGCCGTCCCGGCAGGCCTCAACGACCGAGCGGATGTCCCGCAGCACCAGGCTGTCGTCGCCGCTCTTGAGCGCGCCGACGTTGATGACCATGTCAATTTCCTTCGCCCCTTGCCGGATCGCGGCGCGGGCTTCCATCGCCTTCGTCTCCGGCGGCTGCGCCCCCAGCGGAAAGCCGACGACGCAGCAGACCTTCACGCCCGACCCCTCCAGCAGTCGCCGGGCCAGCGAGACCCACGTCGGGTTCACGCAGACCGAATAGAACTTGTGCTGGCGCGCCTCCCGGCAGAGCTGCTCGATGTCGGCCCTCGTGGTGTCCGGCCGCAAAATGGTGTGGTCAATGAGCTGCGGGATGTTCAACGGCGGCGGGGCGGGCGGGGCGGTTATCGGTTTGCCCTGCGCGGCCAGAAGCTCCTGCACGCGCTTGGCAATCTTCTCCAGGTCCGGTTCGGCTGGGGCTGGGCGCGGTTCTCCGGCGCCGGCCAGCAGTGTCGCCTGGTGCGGCCCGACCTCGATGGGCCCTTCCTGAACGGCATTGATCAGTTGCACCCGCTTCCGATGCCGTTCCTCGACGCACTCCGCCGTCAGGAACATCTCGACGATCGGCGTCGCCTGCTCGAAATTCGTCGGCCCCGCCCCCAGCGTCAGCACGTTGGCATCGTTGTGCTCGCGGCTGTTCTTGGCCAGCGCGACGCTGTAGCAGGCCGCCGCCCGCGCCCCGCGCACCTTGTTGGCGGTCATCGCCGAACCGATGCCGGCGCCGTCAATCATGATGCCGCGGTCGCACTGCCCGCTGGCCACCAGCCGCGCCACCGTGTAGGCGATGCGCGGGTAATCCACCGCGTCCTTGCTGTGCGTCCCGCAATCCTGGACCGCGCAACCCTTGTCACGCAACCAGCCCAGAAGCTGGTTCTTCAGCTCGAATCCACCGTGGTCCGCCCCGATGGCAATCTTCAGGTTCTTCATGGCCGAACTGTCCATGGTTCACTCACGGGTGCGACGCTATCAGGCCGCGGCATGATGTCAAGGGCGGGACTTGCGGGGCGCGGGGCCGGGCGCTGCGGCCAACCAGGGCGACCCGATCTTGACACCCCTTGGTGGCGGTCTATAATAGCCCCTATGAACTCGGTCGAGGACCAATTTTCGATGGTTTGCTCAGCGTCAAGAGACTAAATCCTTCTGCTTATGCCAGACAATCCCGCACCTCCGCCAACATTGCCACCCCAACCGCCACCGCCCGTCCCGCCCGGCAACGAGAGCCAGGCTCGCACGTGGAACATGCTTTGCCACCTCAGCGCCCTGGCAGGGTATATTATCCCGTTCGGCAACGTCCTTGGGCCGCTCCTGATCTGGCAGATAAAGAAGAACGAATTCCCGTCGGTGGAGGAGCACGGCAAGGCCGCCTTGAACTTTCAACTCACCGTGCTTATTGCGCTGTTCGTCGGCGCGATGGCCGCCTTCCTGTTGTCCTTCGTTTGTATCGGCTTTCTCTTGATTCCGGTGGTCGTAGCCATTGCTCTGTGCGGACTCGTGTTCGCGATCATCGCCGGGATCAAGGCGAACAACGGGGAGGCTTACCGCTATCCGTGGAGTCTGGCCCTGGTTAAATAGGGTTGTCCCTGGCCGTGCGAGGGACCATCAGAGCCAACGCTAAAAACACCAATTCACGACCAGCATGGCCAGAATGAGCGTGCGATACAGGCGGCGGTCGCTAATGAACTGCCTCATGGTCTTGACCGGGTGCAATTGCGCGTAAACGATAGCTTTCATACACAGGCACATTCTCAGTAACTTCGACAGACCCACTATTGCAGGGTCTATTCCTCTCAATTCTGAGAATAGGCCCATTTTGGGCCGTAAATCGGCAGGAATCCGGGATGTTTGGAACCAGTGCTTCCGCGACGGCGCGTTGGGCGGTTGCAACCTCGGAGCAAAGGAAAAGTCGTGATGGGGGTTGCCGGATCGGAAAGATGTGCCACAGTAAGGCGTGTTTGCAAAAGAGCGATACGGTCCCAGAAACGTCCTCGTAGTCGAAGACAACGCGGACGATGTGGAACTGCTCCTGATCGCGTCCCGGACGGCGCCGGATACGGTCTCCTTCCACATTGTGCGCGATGCCGAACAGGCCCTTGCCTACCTGAAGGGAGAAGGCCAGTTTGCCGACCGCCAGGCCCATCCGTTTCCCGATCTGCTCTTGCTGGACGTTTGGTTGCCAGGCATGAACGGCTTCGACCTGCTCGCCTGGATTCGCGGACACCCCGACTTCAAAACACTCCAGGTGTTTGTGTGGACAGATTCAGGTGACCGCGGAACGCTCGACCGTGCGAGCCGCGCCGGCGCGAACCGGTTTATCCCGAAGTCGGTCGCATTCGTGCGCGGCGGGTTGGCCGGGTTGATGCGCGCCATCTCGGAGGCGATCCCGCACCCCGCCGAGAAGAACAGTCTCTCAGCGAAGAACTCCTGACCGCCGGGTCTGATGGTAGGGACGCGTTCCACCGCGTCCGTGACTCAATAGCCGAAGAGGGGGACGCGGTGGAACGCGTCCTTACCGAGCAAGTTCAGAGGGCGCGCTCCAGAATTCCGGCCAGTTCGTTCCGGGTCAGCGCAATCGGGTTCGCCTTCATGCTGCTGGCCTGGGAAGCCTTCTCGACCAATCCGGCCGTGTGTTCGCGCTTGAGGCCGTAATGGCCCAGGCGCGGAATTTGCAGGTCGGCGACCAGCTTGCGCACCCACTCGACGCCGGCTTCAGCGGTCGCACTCGCATTGCCGGTCACCAGGTGCGCCACTTCCTCGTAGCGTCGCAGCGTATCGGCCCCGGGCTGGCGTTGGCGCAGTGCGCGCAGGTTCGCTTCCATGACCTGCGGCAGCAGGGCGGCGCAGACGGCGCCGTGGGGCGCGGGGAACTGGCCGCCAATCGGTCCGGCAAAGCCATGCACTGCGCCGAGACCCGCGTTCGCCAGAGCGAGTCCGCCAAACAGGCTGGCGACCGCCATATCGGATCGAGCGGTGGCGTTGCGGCCATCGGCGAAGGCCGCGCGCAACGAACGGGCGGCGCGGCGAATCCCTTCCACGCACAGCGCGTCGGTCATCGGGTTGGCGCGGGAGCAAACGTAAGGTTCGATGAGTTGCGTGAGCGCATCGAGTCCGGTGCTGGCGGTGCTGGCGGGCGGCAAGCCGTAAGTCAGCTCCGGGTCAACGACCGCGACTCGCGGCAGCACGAGCGGACTGCGCAGGCTCACTTTGACGTGATGCTCCGGCGAGGCGAGCACCGCGTTGCGGGTGACTTCGGAACCGGTGCCCGCCGTCGTCGGAATCGCAATAAACGGGACGGAAGGTCTGGTCAACGCCTGGCCGCGGCCAATCACTTCCAGGTAGTCCAGCAACTCGCCCGGGTTGGCGAGCATCGCGGCAATGGCTTTGCCCGCGTCCAGCGCGCTGCCGCCGCCGATGGCGATGACCACGCTGCAATTTATCCGTTTCGCGAACGCGACCAGTGGGGGCACGGCTTCAATTGTTGGCTCGCCACGCACCGAGCAGGTGATGCTGCCCAGGCCCTGCTCACGCAGGAGGGCGAGCAAGGGTTCCGCCCGGCGCAGGTCGGAGCCTGTTACGACGAGGACACCCGGTCCAAACTCCCGGGCAAGCGGGCCAACCTCCCGCAAGGTGCCCGCGCCGAAGATAATCCGAGTCGCGGTCGCAAATTCAAATCGCATGTTCAGCCCATTCCAGTTCCCGGCCTCCAGGCATGGCGCGGTTGTCACCAGTCCGCGTCTTCCGGGAACAGATTCCCGAATTTCACGCTGGCGCGCGGCTCGGCCATCATGGGCGCCACGGCGTCCCGCCAGGCCTGGTAATGCTTCGTTTCCTTGTGCGCCGCCGGCGCCTCGGCGGTGCGATAAGCTTCCACGAGCACAAAGCGCGCCGGGTCATCCTGCTGCTGGACGAAGTCGAAACGGCCGATGCCCGGCTCTTGGTTGCTCTCCCGCGCATTGGCGATGGTGGCCTTCTTGAAAGCCTCGACATACTCCGGCTTCACATGAACATGGACGTGAACAACTAGCATAGTGTTACATAGTGTTAATCTGTTGAAGCGTTTCGACCGCTCCGGCGGCAGAGTAGCCCAACCCTCCGGCCGTTTCAATCCATCGTAATTTCTCGTCCACTTGAGACAGCCGCCGCGCTCCGGCTGTTTTGGTTTGCGAAGCCTTTTTGCGTGAAGGATACTTTTCCCGCTCAACTCCTGACTTTTGTGAATTCGGCGCGGCATATCGTTTGGTGGGTCTGGCTGCTGTTGGCCTGGCGCGCGAGCGCCGCGGCCCCGGCCGGCGATTGGCCGATGTTCCGGGGCGGGCCGGCGCTGGCGGGCGTCGCCGGGGGCAGTTTGCCGGAGCGGCTGGACCTGCTCTGGACCTTCAAAACGGCTGGCCCGGTCAAATCCTCCGCCGCCATCGTTCAGGACCGGGTCTTCATCGGGTCGGATGACGGCAACGTCTATGCCCTGGCGCTGGCCGACGGCAAGAAGGTCTGGGCCTTCAAAACCGGGGGCGGGGTGGAGTCTTCGCCCCTTGTATTGGAGGGCAAGGTGTTTGTGGGTTCGAGCGACGCGTTGCTCTACGCGCTCGAGGCCGGGACCGGCAAGCTGGTCTGGAAATACGAGACGGGGGACAAGATTCTCGGCGCCCCGAACTGGGTGAAGTTGAGTGCCCAAACTTTCGTGCTGGTGGGCAGCTATGACTTTAAGCTGCATTGCGCGGAGGCCGGGACCGGCCGGAGCAACTGGGTTTATGAGACCGGCAATTACATCAACGGGTCGCCCGCGGTCGCGAACGGCCAGGCCGTCTTCGGGGGGTGCGACGGGCTGCTGCACGTGCTCTCCCTGGCGGAGGGCAAGCCCGTGAAGGAGGTCGAGGCCGGCGCCTATATTGCCGGCTCGGCGGCGTTGGCGGACGACCGCGCCTATTTCGGCCAGTATGAAGACGAATTCCTTTGCGTGGATTTGAAGGCGGGGAAGAAGGCGTGGACGTTTCACGACCGGGATTTCCCGTACTTCTCTTCACCGGCGGTGACGCAGGAAGTCGTCGTCTTCGGTGGCCGCGACAAGCTCCTGCACTGCGTGAAGCGTGAGGATGGCCAGCCGGTGTGGAGTTTCGCCACGCGCGGCAAAGTGGACAGCTCGCCGGTGGTTTGCGCAAACAAGGTGGTCGTCGGGTCCGATGACGGGCGGCTCTACGTGGTGTCGCTGGACAGGGGCAAGGAGCTTTGGTCGTATGAAATTGGCCAGCCGATCGAGAGTTCCCCGGCGGTGGCGCGCGCCAAAGTGGTGATCGGGTGCAATGATGGAGGGGTGTACTGTTTTGGGGGAAAGGGGACGGGTGAAGTTAAATGAGTTTAACGCATTTAACCCCTTAACTTGAGAATCCTCCAACTGACCCCAGGCGCTGGCGCGATGTATTGCGGGGGTTGTCTCCGCGACAATGCGCTGGTCGCGGCGCTGCGCAAGCTGGGTCACCAGGTCGTGATGGCGCCGCTCTACCTGCCGTTGACGCTGGATGAAGAAGACCAAAGCGCCGGCACGCCGGTCTTCTTCGGCGGCATCAATGTCTTCCTCGAACAGAAGACGGCGCTGTTCCGGGGAGCGCCGGGCTGGCTGCACGACTTGCTTGCCTCGCGCCGCCTGCTGCAATGGGCGGCGGGCAAGGCGGCCAAGACCCGCGCGGCGGACTTGGGCGAGTTGACGCTTTCCATGTTGCGCGGCGAAGCTGGCAATCAAGCGCGGGAACTCGACACGCTCATTGCGTGGCTTAAAACCCAGCCGAAGCCGGACGTGCTTTCCTTGTCCAACGCCCTGCTGATCGGCATGGCGCGCCGTCTCAAGACCGAGTTGCGCGTCCCGGTGGCGTGCGCGCTCCAAGGCGAAGATTCTTTCCTCGACGCTCTGCCCGAGAGCCATCGCGCGGCCTGCTGGCGAACGCTGGCGGAACGGGCAGCGGAAGTGGACCTGTTCATCGCGCCGAGCTGGTACTTCGGAAATCTGATGCGCGACCGGCTCGGCTTGGCCGCGCATCGCGTGCGGGTCGTCCACAATGGGATCAACCTCGACGGCTATGGGGTCGAGGGCTCGAAAGGCTCCCCCCTCTCGACCCTCGACCCTCGCCCCTCGCCCCATGTGCTGGGGTTCTTTGCGCGGATGTGCCCGGAGAAGGGGCTGGACACGCTGGTCGAAGCCTACCTCCTCTTGCGGCAACGCGGTCGGGTGGGGAACCTCAAGTTGCGCGTGGGCGGCAGTTGCGGACCGGCGGACGGGGCGTTCGTGAGTTCCTTGCGCAGGCGCTTGCAGGAAAGCGGTCTGCTCAGTGAAGTGGAATTTCATCCCAACCTTGACCGGACGGGCAAACTGGAATTCCTGCGCTCGCTCTCCGTCTTCTCGGTGCCGGCGCTTTATGGCGAAGCCTTCGGCTTGTATGTGATCGAGGCGCTGGCCGCGGGCGTGCCGGTGGTGCAACCCCGGGTCGCGGCTTTCCCGGAGTTGATTGAGGCGACGGGCGGAGGCGTGTTGTGCGCGGCGGGCGACACGCAGGCGCTGGCGGAGGCGGTCGAAGAACTGCTCCTGAATCCCGCGCGGGCGCGGGCGCTGGGCGACGCGGGGCGGCGCGCGGTGTTCGAACGATTCAGCGCGGGAGTGATGGCGCAAGCAACGGCAGAGGCGTTTGGCGGGATTAACACGGTGATCCATTGAACAAGATAAAGGCAGACCAGAGCTTCGCGTGGCGCATTACCCTGGGCGCATTCCTCTGTCTGGCGCTCTGGCCGCTGTGGTCGGCCCGCTTCCCGCCGATGCAGGATTACCCCCAACATCTTGCGCAGGCGCACATGCTGGCCGAGCGCAACAATCCGGCGTTTGATTACCAGAGATATTTCGAGTTCCATCTCAGGCCGGTTTACGCAACCTTCTACCTGACAACGCTTCTCTTCTCCCGGTTCGTGCCCGCCGAAGCCGCCGGGAAACTGGCTCTTTCTCTCTATCCGGCGCTGGTGGCCGTGGTCATCGCGCGGCTTGGCCGCCGCGGGGCGAAGGGGGTGGCGCCGTGGGGGGCGCTGCTGTTCTTCCCGGTGGCGTTCAACCAACAGTACTTCATGGGCAACGTAAATTATATCCTGTCGCTGCCCCTGCTCGTCCTCGCGCTGCTGGACTACGAAGACTTGCTCGGCTCGCCCCGGGGCGCGTGGCCGATCACCCGGCAATGTCTATGGCAAGTGGCGCTGGCGGTCACCCACCCGTTCAGTTTTCTCGCCTATGTTTCGCTCGCCGTAGTGACCACCATCGTGGCTCGACGGCATACGGGCGAGTTCTGGCGCAAGGCGCTGGCTCCGATGTGCATGGCCCTCATTCTGCTCTTGGGCTGCTGCCTTGAGAGTATGGTGAAGTCGTCCCCGGAGGCGGCGGTGCCCGGCGGGATGGATTGGATATCCCCGAAGGCAGCGTTGCAGTTTGCCGCGCTGATGTTTACCGGTATGCAGTGGTCCGGCGGCATCAAGGCCATTCCGCTCATCCTGTGGGGGCTGATGGCTGCCGTGGTGCTGGGAGCAATGGCTGCTCAGTGGAGGGAACGGGGCCCCTTCTCGCTTCTTCACGGGCTGTGGGTCGCGGCGGCGGGCCTTGGCTTCCTCGTTTTGCCATGCCGAATAGGGGCTTATACCGGGATCAACTTGCGCCTGGCGCCCCTCCTTTACTTCCTGATTGTTCTGCTTGTGGCGCAGGTGCGGTTCCGCAGTTGGTGGCTCTATTCATTCGTGGCCTTGGCCGGCTTGTGCCTCGTTGCGTCGGTGGCCAGGCAGGCACGGCTTTCCGCGGAGACCGAAGAGATCGTGCCGATCCTGCAAAAGATACCCGCCAACAGCCGCATTCTTCCGCTGGTCTTTGACCGCGCCTCCCCGGAGCTGGACAGTTATTGGTTTGATCCTCATCTCCACGACCATAACTACTACCACGTGCTCCGCGGCGGTGGATTCAGCCCATACCTCCCCGCCGCGCAGCTCAACCCGGTCAGGTACAGACCCGAACAGAGGCGCCCCGCCCCGGGCGAATACACCCCGCAGGAGTTTGTCTGGGAAGCTCACTCCGCGGACTACCAGTATTTCCTTGTGCGCGGCGCGCCGGCAGGTTTTGCCCAGTATATGGCCCCAACCTGCAACCTGGTGTTGGTTTCGGGCCAATGGACGCTGTTCGAGCGAAGAGCGCAACCGGAGATTCGCCGTGCGAAATAGGAATAAAGGCTGGCTGTTTGGCGTGTTGCTGGTGGCCGCGACCTTTGCCGCTTACCAGCCGATGTGGCACGCCGGATTCATCTGGGATGATGACACCTTCCTGTTGAGAAACCCTTTGATCAAAGCGGCGGATGGGTTGTGCCGATTCTGGTGCACCACCGAGGCGCCGGATTACTTCCCGATGACCTCGACGACCTTGTGGTTGGAGTGGCGGCTGTGGGGGCCGAACCCCTTGGGCTACCATCTGGTCAACGTGCTGTTGCACGCGGCGAGTGCGCTGTTGTTATGGCGGGTGCTGGCGAGGCTCAAGATTCCGGGGGCGCGGCTGGCGGCGGCCATCTTCGCGCTGCACCCGGTCAACGTGGAATCGGTGGCTTGGATTACCGAGCGGAAGAACACGCTGGCGATGTTCTTTTACCTGCTGAGCCTGTTGTGGTACGTGCAGTCTGATTCCGAACGGCCAACCTCAACGCTCGACCCTCGACCCTCGACCCTCGACCCTCGACCGCTCTGGTATTGGCTCGCGGTGGGCGCTTTTGCGCTGGCGCTGTTGAGCAAGACGGCGGTGGTGATGCTGCCCCTCGTGCTGTTGGGGTTGGCCTGGTGGCGCCGCGGGCGGCTTGAGCGCCGGGACGTGTGGCGCAGCGTTCCGTTTTTCGCCATCGCCGGTCTCCTGGGGTTGATTACGGTTTGGGTTCAATATCACCGGAACATCGGCCCGGAGGTTGTTCGGTCGGAGAGTTTTGGGCCGCGGTTGGCGGGAGCGGGCTGGGCGGTTTGGTTTTATCTCTATAAGGCGGTGTGGCCGCTCAACCTGATGTTTGTTTATCCGCGGTGGCAGATTGACGGCGCAAATTACCTGTCTTATACGCCGGGATTGCTCCTGGCGGCGGTCTTTGCGGTGTGCTGCTATTATCGGCGGCAGTGGGGGAGGGTGTTGTTGTTCGGGTTGGGCTATTTCGTGGTGATGCTCCTGCCGGTGTTGGGGTTCCTGGACATTTACTTCATGCGCTTCTCGCTGGTAGCCGACCACTGGCAGTATTTCTCGCTCATAGGCGTCATCGCGCTGGTGGCCGCCGGCGGTGCAAGGGCATTGGGTCTGCTGGGAAAGGGCAGAGCTTTGCTGGCTCCGGCGCTGTGCGCCGCCCTGCTGCTGGGTCTAGGCTGGTTGACGTGGCGGCAAAGCACCGGCTACACCGACATCGAAACGCTCTGGCGTGTGACGCTAAGCCGAAATCCCAAGGCGTTCATGGCCCACAACAATCTCGGGCTGGCCTTGCTGCAAGAAGGGCAATTGGACGAGGCGGTCGCCTATTTCCAGAAGGCCCTCGCCCTCCAGCCTGGCTTCGCCGACGCCCACAACAACCTCGGGTTGGTCCTGCTACAGCGGGGGCAAGTGGACGAGGCGATCGATCATTTCCGAAAAGCGTTGGCTGCCCACCCCGAGAACGCGCCTGCCCATTACAACCTGGGCAACGCACTCCTCCGACAGGGACAACCAGACCAAGCCGCGGCTCAGTTTCAAAAGGCCATCGAGTTCGACCCCGCTTATGCCGAGGCCCACAACAACCTCGGCAACGTCTTGCTGCACGAAGGAAAGGTGGACGAGGCAATCATTCATTTTCAGAAGGCCCTGGAACTGCAGCCCGACTACGGAGAAGCCCACAATAACCTTGCCATCGCTCTGCTGCAGAAAGGGCAAGTGGACGAAGCAATTGCCCGGTTCAGAACGGCTTTGAGAGTCCAACCCGGCTACGCGGAAGCCCGGCACAACCTTGGGATAGCTCTGGTCCGGAAGGGCCAGGCGAACGAGGCGATCGTTGAGTTCCAGAAGGCGGTGGAACTCCAGCCCAACGATGCCGCAGTTCAAAACAGCCTCGCGGGCCTCCTGCTCCAGCAAGGACGGGAGAACGAAGCGTTGGGCCACTTCCAAAAGGCGGTGCAAACGGACCCCACACTCGTCAGCGCCCACAGAAACCTCGGCAACCTCCTGCTCCGAAAAGGGGCGGTGGAGGAGGCGGTTGTGCATTACCAGCGAGCGCTCGACATCCAACCCGCCAATGCGGCCCTGCTCAACAACTTGGCTTGGATACGGGCGACCTGTCCAAAGGCCTCGATGCGGAGCGGCGCCCAGGCGGTCGAGCTGGCAGAGCAGGCGGAGCGGCTTTCCGGGGGCCGGAATGCGTCGATTCTCGAAACACTGGCAGCGGCGTATGCTGAAGCCGGGCGATTTGCTGAAGCGGTTACCACCGCCCAGCGGGCCCTGGAGTTGGCCGGCGCCCAAACCAACAACCCAGAGATCGAGTCCCTTCAGGCGCAGATTCGACTCTACCAGGCGGGCACCCCGTTCCGCGACACCAGCCAGACGAACGCCACCCCTAACCCGAATCGACATTGACCAGCCGGTCGCAAGCTCTGGCACTACAGGACCAAGGGCTGTGCCGCAGCATCGCCGGTCACACCGGGGGGGTCGGTTCTTGGTTGCCTTCCGGCAGGAACACCGGTCTTGAGTTTTTGATTGGCCCTGCGACACTGCGGGCCAGGCGCAGGCGTTGCGCCTGGAACTTGCAGTTGCTGGCAACTATGAAACTTACTTTGAACCGCCGCTCGTTTCTCAAGCGCACCGCGCTGGCCGCCGGCGCCTTGTCCGCCGGACGCCTCCTTCCGGTCCCCAATCTCCTCGCTGCTCCGGCCCCGGGCGGCAAGCTCAACTGCGTCCAGATCGGCTGCGGCAACCGCGGCATGGCTCACCTCGAATGGCTGGTGACCCAAAGCAAGGACAACCTGGTGGCCATCGTGGACGCGGACGAGAAGAGACACGCGAAGGTGAAGAAGTGGCTGGCGAGCAAGGAGCAGGACCCGGCCAGACTCCAAGTCTTCACGGATTACCGCGTGATGTTCGACAAGATCGGCCAGCAGATTGACGCGGTCTTCATTGCCACGCCCAATCATCATCACGCGCTGCCCGCCATGATCGCGCTGCAACTGGGCAAAGCCGTGTTTTGCGAAAAGCCGCTCTCCCACGACATTGCCGAGGCCCGCAAGCTGCGCGCCCTGGCCCGCCAGGCCAAGGCCCCCACCCAAATGGGCAACCAGGGCCATTGCGAAGACGGCTACCGCCGGCTCTGTGAATTTGTCTGGGCCGGCGTGGTGGGCAACATCACGGAGACCCATAGCTGGACCGACCGCGCCAATGGCGGCGTCGGGCCGCGTCCGCCCTCGCTGCCGGTGCCGGCCGGTTTGCATTGGGACAACTGGATCGGCCCCGCCCCCTACCGCGAATACCACACCGACCTGCACCCGCACGAGTGGCATGGCTGGTATGACTTCGGCAACGGGTCCATCGGCAACATGGGCTGTCACGTGCTGGACGGGGTGTTTTGGGCGCTCAAGATAGATCATCCAACCGGCGTCGAAGCCGAGGAAATACGCGGCGGCAGCAGTGAACGCTATCCGACCGGCAGCCGTATTCGCTGGGATATTCCCGCGCGCGGCGGCATGCCGCCGGCAAAGGTTTATTGGTATGAAGGCTTCAACAAAGACGCCACCGGTAATGCCAGCGGAAGGCTTAAGGCCGCCCAGGGCAAAGACAGGAATCTTCCCCCGCTTCTGGCGGAGCTGCAAAAGCAGTATCCCGACGAAGAAATGGACCAGCCCGACAGTGGAACGCTTTACGTCGGCGAAAAGGGCGTCCTCTATACCGGCACCTATGGCGGCAAAATGCACATCCTCCCCCTGGAAAAGATGCAGCAGATGACCCAGCCGCCCCGGACCCTGCCGCGCCCCAAGAACATCATGGCCGATTTCCTCGACGCCTGCCGGGAAGGCAAGACCGAGACGGCCGCAAGTTTCGACTACGGCGCTCAGTTGACTGAATTCACCCTGCTCGGCAACTTGGCCCAACATGCCGGCGTGGGGAAAAAGGTGGAATGGGACGGGCTTAACATGAAGGTCACCAACCGCCCCGAACTCAACGAGTGGCTGCAGCGCCCGTATCGCAAAGGTTGGCCGGTCTGATCGTTGTAACTCGTTTAACCTTTGCTTGCGGCTTTCCCGCGCTGCGCTATCTTCCTCCATGAACCCGGTGAAACCGATGGCTGGGCTGATCCTGGGCCCCGCGCTGGCGGTGGCCGCGCTGGCTGGCTGCGCGCGGGCTGAGTCGCAGACCGCCGTGACCAATCAGCCCGTCGCTTCACGCCCGTTTACCAATGCCGCTATGGACAAATTCCAAAAGCCCCCCGCCAGAGAGCTGAAGCAGAAGCTGACGCCGATGCAGTTTGAGGTCACGCAACATGCCGCGACCGAGCCGCCCTTCCGAAACGAGTTTTGGGACAGCCATAGACCGGGCATCTATGTGGATGTCGTGTCCGGCGAGCCATTGTTCAGTTCGCTGGACAAATTCGACTCGGGCTGCGGTTGGCCGAGTTTCTCGCGGCCGCTGGCGAGCAAGGAAGTCGTCGAGCGCGCTGACCATTCCCTCGGCGTCGAGCGAACAGAGGTGCGGTCCAGCGTTGCGGATTCGCACCTCGGCCACGTCTTCAACGACGGCCCCGGCCCGACCGGCCTCCGGTACTGCATCAACTCCGCCTCGCTGCGGTTCGTCCCCGTCGAGCAAATGGAGCAAGCGGGCTACGGCGCCTATCTTGAACCCTTCATCAAAGCGGGGCTGTACCAGCCCAAAGGCACTAAAGGGGCTGAAGCGCCGAAGCGATAGAACCAGGGCGAAATCCACAAACTGTAGCCGCTGGCGGCAGTCGGCGCTGATATCCGCCCTAATGTTAAGAACTTTCTTGCATTTTTCTTGCATTTTTCTCTTGCAGGCGGGTTCCAACCAGCGTAAATTACTGCGAAAAATAGTGTCACAAACAGCCCCGGCCCGCGCCGGGAAGCGGAATTGAGTCATATTATGAACGTGTCAAAAGTGAACTTTTTCACCAATCGGAGGTTCTCGCGCGCCTTTACCCTGATCGAACTTCTCGTCGTTATCGCCATTATTGCCATTCTGGCCGCCCTGTTGCTGCCGGCGCTCGCCAAAGCCAAGGCGAAGGCCCAAGACATCACCTGCTTGAGCAACATGAAGCAGTGGAGCCTGGGCTTTAAAATGTATGCCGACGACAACGGCGATCTGGTGCCCGAGGAGGGCAATACCAGCCTCTCTATCGCCGACCCGAAAAACGCGGATACTTGGTATAACACAGTCGCCCAATACATCAAGCAATCCGCTTTGGTTGATCTTTACAAGGCGACCCCGGCGAACCCGCCGCTGCCCGGCACCAAGTCAATTTTCTCCTGCCCCGTCACCCCGCCTGTAGCCAACCCGCCCTACACCACCCCACTACCGACGATCGCGTTCGCGTTCTTCATGTACGCCGAGAACTCGTGCATCTGTATTGACCTGCCATCTAGCGGAATAAGGCCTCCCGGGGCTAATACGAAGGTCAGCCAGGTCCCCAGGCCCTCGGACACTATCTTTGTGGCCCCGCAAAACACCCTCACCGCCACGGCTCCGTCTGAGTCCGTCACCAACGGCAAATACTGCGTCGGGCGCCACGATGGTGGCACCCGGGGCGAGTTCGGCATGGTTGACGGCAGCGCCCGGTCCGTCAGAACCAACGATTTCGCCCGCACGGGGGATAACTACTATTCGGCCTCGGCAGAGTGGTCCACCCCCCAAGTGATTTACTGGTATCCGTCGCCGACCACGCCCAACAGCCTCTCCGGGGACTGAGCCCATAGCACAGATGAGCCTGTGCGCCCAACCCCTCCATTCCGTCACCCAATTGTCACAAGATTTCGCTTGCACTGGAATTTATTCGGCCCATAATCGCCACAACCGGGCTGGCCGGTGTAAATTTGCCGAAAGCACATAAATCTGCCTGATAGACCTGACAACTGCCCACAATCCAAACAAAACATCAAACATCCAAATCCTCCTATGAAAAAGACACTCATCGTTCTCACCATCCTCGCCAGCGCCCTCACCGGCGCTCAGGCAGGCATCATCCTCAGCGATAACTTCAGTTATGATAATGGCCTCGATACCAATTCCTCGGGCTACTTCGCCGATATTATCGGCGCCCCCGGCTCGACGTGGAATCCGAACTCCGGCTCCACGACGATGCAGGTGACCCCCACCAACACACTCTTCATCACCGCGACCCGGTCGCAGGACATCTACCACCGCTGGCAGACCGGCCCGGTCTATTACGCGTCTAATTCGGCGTCCGTCCTGTATTCCAGTTACACGCTTAATTGCACCTATTTGCCCACCTGGAACGGGACTTACTTCTCCCACTTCGCCGGGACGAATGTTTATACCAGCAGCACCTCGACCATCACCGGCCACCGTTGCCGGGTCTGGAACAGTCTCACCAATTATACCGCCGGAGGCCTGGCCCCCGGCGCCAACCAATACTATCTGAGCATTATCAACGCGGCGGAAACTGGCGAGAACCCCGTTACCTGGCCCACTCCTTTGAACACGAACACCACCTACACGGTCGTCACCAAATACGTGGTTGCCACCGGTCAGTCCACCCTTTGGATCAATCCCACCAACGAGACCGATCCCAACGTCACGGATACGACCCCGCTTCCGTATGACTGGACGCTGAACACGTTCCTTAACCAGCAAGAACCTATCAACGGCCCGGTCAACGTCATGTGCTACGATTTCCGCCAGAACAGCGGCGAGGGGGATGAGGTCATTGGCAACCTGAGAGTCGGCACCCAGTTTACCGACGTGGCCGGACCCCACACCCCGCCGACGATGACCGTGCCGGTCAACACGAATACCCCGGCGAACACCCCCATCGGCCCGCTCGCCTTTACCGTTCAGTCGGGCTGGACGCCGGCCACGAACCTCACCGTCAACGCCACCTCTTCCAACACCAATTTGGTGGCCAACAGCAATATCGTGTTGGCCTTGGCCGTCGGCGATACGGGCGGGACGAACCGCACCATCACCATCACCCCGACAACCGGCCAACAAGGGTTTACCACCATCTCCCTGGTCGCGTATGACGGCTACAATAACACGACCAACTCCTTCCTCCTGACGGTCGGCGCCCCCTCCATCGCCGCCATCCCGAACCAAATCACCAGCCGCAACACCGCCACGCCGACGATTGTTTTCGCGGTGGGTGATACCGAGGGCGACCCGTTGACTCTCACCGTAACCTCCTCGAACCCGGCCCTGGTCCCGACGAGCAACATCACCCTCGGCGTGGCCGTCGCCGGTTCCAGCAGCAACGTGGTCGTCAGGCCGGTGTCTGGCACGAACGGCGCCACCACCATCACGATCAGCGTCAGCGATACTCACAACACCAACAGCACCAGCTTCGCCGTCACGGTCACTCCGCCGCCTTTGGGGCTGGTGTTCAATGAGAACTTTGCCTATACTGATTTTTCCGGTGGTCTTGCCAACGGTCTATATGGCGCCGCCGGCGGAAGCGGTTACGGTTGGAGCCAGGTTGCCGGCGCCGATCTCTACTCGATCCAGGTGACCAACGGCTTTGCCTATTTGTTTTACACCAACGACGAAAGCCTGGGCGCGTCGTTGACCAATGCTGGTGTGTATGGCGTTGTGTATGACGGCAGCCAGGGTTATGTCTTTTACACCAGCTTCACTGTGGATTGCACACTCCTGCCAACCTATTACGGCAGCTACTTCTTCCACCTCAGCACCAATGCCACGGACACCACCAATTTCCGCGACCGCATCTTTGACGACACGGAGAACGCGGCGACTGGAATGTACCGCTTCGGCATCGCGAACGCCTCCACTGCCTGGGTCCAGCAGTTCCCCCGCGACCTGATGACCAACACGACCTATGCCGTCGTCACGCGCTACAACGCGGCCACGGGCGACAGCACCCTCTGGGTCAACCCCGTTAATGAGCAGAGCGCCAGCGTGACCGCCTCCGATGCCCCGCAAAGCTCCCTCATCGGCGGCGTCGCCCTGCGGCAGCCAGGCGACTATTATATTGGCGACCTCACCATCGGCCCGATGAAGGTCGGCACCGCCTTCAGCGACGTGTGGACCGCTCCGGCTCCACCAACGATCGTCCTGCAGAATCTCGGCGGCTCTATCAGTTTGAGCTGGACTGATCCCTCCGGCTTGTTCGTGCTGCAGTCGGCGCCGAGTGCGACCGGGCCTTATGCGGATATCCCGAACTTCACCAACCCGTATACCACAAGCGTCGGGGGAGGCTCCCAGTATTTCCGGTTGAGATACTAAGCCTGCCGTATACGAATTCCCTTTGAATCAAGAGGACGGCCTTCGGGCCGTCCTTTCTTTTTGGCTCGTTTTCCGGGGGAATCCCTGGTACACCTCTCACCCGGATATTTCATGCTCCGCACGAAATGCCGATAGGCCGGAGCGCCGGTTTCCAAACCGGCTTAGCCTGGGCTCGTGCCAGAAAAGGACACGGATGATGAGTGCGGGCGCCATAAGCCGGTTTGGAAACCGGCGCTCCGGTCCCGCGGGTATGAAATATCCGCGGCTGAGGGTAAGAAGGCCCGGCAATCACCGGCCCCGGATATGGCAGAGCACAATCCAAACAGGACACGTTCGAAGGCCGTTCAGCGGCCCGAATCGAACGCCCGCCCAACCCGCGGCGGCAGCCCGGTCGCTTCACTCGTGAAGTCGCCCTTCCGCCTGGTGCGCGAAGGAAACCCGACCGCGATCGCCATCCTGTTGTTCGCGCTCGTCGTCGGGACGTTCCTCCCGGCGCTGCGCCACGGCTTTGTCAGCTTTGATGACAATGTCTATGTCTATGAGAACGCCCGCGTGCAACAGGGCTTGAGCTGGGATAACCTTCGCTGGGCTTTCACAACCTTGGACGCGGGCTTCTGGCATCCGTTGACCTGGTTGTCACTCCTGCTGGACGGCCAACTGTTCGGCCTGCGCCCGGGCGGCTACCACTTGACCAGCCTGCTGCTCCATGCGGCGAACACCGTCCTGCTGTTCGTGCTGTTCCGCCGCATGACCGGCGCAACCTGGCGCAGCGCCTTGGTCGCCGCCTTGTTCGGCCTGCACCCGCTCCATGTCGAGCCGGTGGCGTGGGCCGCCGACCGCAAAGACCTTTTGTGTGCGCTGTTCTGGATGCTCGCGCTGCTGATGTACGTGAGATATGCGCAGACGGCAGAAGGAAGAAGGAAGAATGCAGAATGCAGAATCCAGAACGAAGCATCACGCATCACGCATCAGGCATCACGCATCACGCATCACGCATCACGCATCACGCATCACCCATCGCGCTATTACGTCCTTGCCCTCCTCTTCTTCGCCTGCGGCCTGATGAGCAAGACGATGGTGGTCACCCTCCCGTTGATCCTGCTCCTGCTCGATTACTGGCCGCTGGGCCGGCTTTCTTTCCCACCGCTCCACCACTCCACCACTCCACCACTCCGCTTGATCTGGGAGAAACTCCCCTTTCTCGCTGCCGCGTTCGTCTGCGGCCTGCTCACACTGCGCGCCGAGAAAGGCGTCGGCGCGCTCGCGACGGACGCTGCCCTCACGGGTTCGGAGCGCCTCGCCAACGCCGCTCTTTCGTACGTGCGTTACCTTGGCCAGACCGTCTGGCCCGGCGGTTTCGCGGTGTATTATCCCTATCCGGCGGAATTTTCGCTTTGGCCTGTGGTTGGCGCCGGGCTGTTGCTTCTGACAATCTCAGCGGTTCTGCTGTGGGCCGCCGCCCGGCGGCCTTGCCTGGCCTTTGGCTGGGTTTGGTATGTGGTCACGTTGCTGCCGGTGATTGGGTTGATCCAGGTCGGCAGTCACTCCCACGCCGATCGCTATGCTTACGTGCCCTTGATCGGGGTCTTCACGCTTCTGGTTTGGGGCGCCCACGAGCTGACCCGGCGCTGGCGTTACCAGGCTGTCATCTCGTCGGTGGCCGCTCTGCTGGTCATCAGCCTGTGCGTCGCGTTGTCCCGCCACCAACTCGGCTATTGGCAGGACAGTGAGACCCTTCTCCGACACGCCATCGCCGTCACCCAGGACAACGAACCCATGCACAATAACCTCGGGACCGTGCTGGTCGAGCAAGGGCGGCTGGACGAGGCCATCGGCCAGTTCCGCGAAGCCATAAGGCTGAATCCCGACAGCGCCGGCGTCCATGATAACCTCGGCGCCGCGCTGGCCAGGCAAGGGAAGCTGGCCGAGGCGGTCAGTCAATTGCGCGAAGCCATAAGGCTGGATCCTGCCTGCGCCGACGCACATAATAACTTGGGGGCCGTGTTGGGCCGTCAGGGGCGACTGGACGAGGCCATCGGCCATTTGCAAACAGCGATAAAGCTGACGCCCGGCGACGCCGGCGCGCATTGCAACTTGGGTGACGCCCTGGCCTCGACGGGGCGGTTGGACGAGGCGATCGGCCAATACCAGGAGGCCCTCAGACTCAAACCCGACGACCCCGAGGCCCACTGCAACCTGGGCGTCGCTTTGGGCAGAAAAGGGCGCCTGGACGAAGCGATCTTTCATTTCCGAAGGGCGGTGCAGATCGAGCCCAAACTGGCCGTCGCCCACCATCGCCTCGCCAACCTTCTGCTCCAACGCGGCCAGTTGGATGACGCCCTCGCCCACTACCAGGCCGCGATCGACGCCCAACCCGGCAATGCGTACCCGCTCAACAACTTGGCTTGGGTGCTGGCGACGTGTCCGCAAATCTCCGTCCGCAACGGCGCCCGCGCGCTCGAACTGGCCCAACAGGCCGAGCGCCTTTCTGGCGGCAGGAATCCGTCGATCCTGGGAACCCTCGCCGCGGCCTATGCCGAGACGGGGCGACTTCCTGAAGCAGTTGCGACTGCTCAGCGCGCTCTGGCGTTGGCCGCCGCCCAAACCAACCTCGCCGAGCTTAATCCCCTTCGGTCGCAAATCGAACTCTACCAGGCAGGTTCCCCCTTCCGCGACACCAGCCAAACGAACGTTGCGCCTTATCCGCAGTGAAGAAGAGCCTCACACCTCCTGACCCGTGCGGGGATTTTGTGGGATGTGAGGAATTGAGATGGGCCGGTTTTGGCTGGCCGGGCGCGGCGGCTAACCCGGAGCGCGGAAGGTGGGGCGGTTGACCTCGTAACGCTGGCGGCGGACGGGGCTGGCCAGCGTATAGATTTCGTACGCAAAAGGCTGCTGCCGATACATTCCCCCCAATAAGCGCCGCAAGCGGTGTTGCAGAATGAACAGCGGTTTGAGCCGCTGCGCCCAGAGCGGCGCGCTGTGAAATAGCTCCCGGCTTTCCCGACGGGCGTTCGGGCCGGTGCTCATGTTGGCTCCCGTGCAGGTAAAGGCCGAGGTGAATTGCCCGAGCGCCGCCATTTTGACCGGGCGCTGCAGCAGGCGCACGATCCATTCGCCGTCGCCCACGTCGCGCAAGCGCGGATCAAACAGCAAGCCGTAGTCAAAGACGATGCGCCGGTGAAAGAACATGGCGCAACTCAAGGTGGATAAGTGGCAGGTCCAGGTATGATATTTGAGCGGGGTCTGCATCTTGCGGTGATACAAGTATCGCCCCCCGGCATCCACCATCACCACATCCCCGAACAGCACGTCGGTCTGCGGGTGCTGCTCGAAGAAACCGGCCACGGCTGACAGGGCGCCCGGCAGATACTGCTCGTCGCAATTCAAGTAGGCGAGAAGGTCGCCCCCGGCCCGGCGCAACCCGCGGTTGATGCCGTCATACATGCCCTGGTCCTTTTCAACAAAGGCTTTGACGCGCGGGTCCCGGGGCAGCCAATCCAGGGTGCCGTCGTCCGAGCCGGCATCCTGCACGATGTGCTCGACCTCGCCCGATTGGTCGGCGACGGACGCGATGCAGAGCTTCAGCCAGGCCGAACGGCGGTAACTCGGGGTGACAATCGAGATGCGCACGCCGGGATGATGCGTGGCAGGGGCAACCGTGTCGAACGAGTTTTTCGCAGCCCGGGCCGTTCTCTGTATTAACTGCCTGGCTGGGGGTCGGGCTGCTTCGGCTTGTCGGTCTTGGGCTTAATCACGACCACAAAGTTGGTGGTCTGGGCGGGCTTCTCGCCCGCTTCCCAGGGACGAACATAGTTGAGCTTTATCTCCGTCTTGCCTTCGGCCAGCGCCTGGAATGTCCACACCATGTCGCCGGGGGCGCCGATCAGTTTGGATTCGGGCCGCTTGTATTCGGGGGTGCCCAGCAGCTTCAGCAGTTTCTCATCGGGGGGTTTGGCGAGCACCCACTGGTAGCCGGTGCTGCCATGGTATTGCAATGTGAGTTTGAACTCCTGGCCGACCGTAACGGCCATAGGCTTTGGCTCCGCCGCCCCGGTGGTCGTCACCCAAGCGAGCGCTAGGCAAATCAGCAATGAAAGCTTCATGCCGCGAGATTACTACAGAAAGGGCCTGCGGGCCATGAGAAAAATGGCCTTGCATTCCCGGCGGAATTGCCGGAACATGCCGGCCGGATGTCCTTATGTTGAACCCATCAAATAAAGATTCAGGCAATTATACCAGGCGGACTTTTCTCAAAACCAGCACTGTGGCCGTGGCCGGCTTGTCGGTCGCCGATTACGGTTTCGCGGCGCCCCAGACGGAAACGCTGGCGCTGGCGGGCGGCGAAAAGGCGGTCAACTGCCCCAAGGAGCAGCACGCCGCGCTCACCAAATGGCCGCGCTATGGCGACGCCGAGAAGAAGGCCGTGTGCGACCTGCTCGACAACAATAAGTTTTATGACGAGCTGCCGGCATTTGAGAAGGAGTGGAAGGATTACACTCAATCGCCGTTCGTGAAGAGCCACATCAACGGCACCAGCGCGCTGACCAGCATGTACTTCGCGCTCGACCTGCCGCCCGGCAGCGAAATCATGGTGCCGTCCTACACGTTCTTCGCCACCTGCCTGGCGATGCGCTTTTTCGGCTGCGTGCCCATCTTCATCGACATCGAACCCAAGACGGCGACGTTTGACCTGGAGGACGCCCAGCGCAAGCTGACGCCCCGCACCCGCGCGGTGGTGCCAATGCATTCGTGGGGGCTTCCCTGCCAGATGGACCGGATCAGCGACTGGGCCAAAGAGAAGGGCCTCATTGTGCTCGAAGACGCCGCTCACGCGCACGGCGCGTCCATGCAAGGCAAGAAGATGGGCACTTGGGGCGTGATGGGTATCTACAGTTTCCAGGCCTCCAAAGTCATGCCGGCCATCGAGGGCGGCATGGGGATGTATCAGACGCGCGAGTACTTCGAGCGCGCCGCCGCGTTCGGCGAATATAACGATCCGGCCAAGTTCCCCAAGGAAAGCCCCGTCCACGCTTACGAAGGCACCGGATTCGGCCAGAAATACCGGATGCACCCCCTGGCCGCCGCCCTGGCCCGCCAGCAACTCAAGGGACTCGACGCGTTGAATCAACTCGTGAACAAGAACGTCCGCGCCATGAACGATCGTCTGACCCGGCTGGAGGGCCTGACCGAGCCGCACTGCCGTGCGGACCAGCAACGGGTCTATTACCACCGCAACATGCTGCTGATCGACTTCAAGAAGCTCGGCTGCTCGCGCGAGGCACTCGTCAAGGCGCTTAAAGCCGAGGGGGTGGACGTGAATTTCTGGGACTACCCCGAACAGCATAAGCTCAAGATCTATTCCGAGGCCAAGTGGTGGCATCATGCGCCGCAGGTTCCGGCGTCCATGCCCGGCACCGCCTACATCAATGCCAATCACATCTTCCTGCCGCTGTTCTATGCGGACGTGCCTGAGCTGATCGGCCAGTACGGCCGCGCTTTCGAGAAGGTCTGGGCGCATCGCGCGGAAGTGGCGAAGGCCTAAGGGCGCCTTTCATTAACACCCCGCTTCAGCGGGGTGGGGCGTGGCGTGCTGAGGGTGTGAACCGCTTCAGCGGTTTTCACACAGTGCTCGAAACCGCTAAAGCGATTCGCTGGCTTCGTTGGCACACCAACACCCCGCTGAAGCGGCGTGTTAACGAGCGCCGGTACCACAGAAACGGGAAGCGCGGCGCAATATTCGGCATCACTTGCACCCCCGAGACTCTGTGCTACGTTTCTGCTGTTTTTCTGAAGCAGGACATTGGAAATATGAAGAAATCATCTGCGTTAATCATGGTCAGCGGCCTGGCGGCGGCGCTGCAAGCCGCCGCCGCCGCCGACATTGCCGGCACCGTCACCCTCAAAGGCACACCGCCGAAGGAAAAGGACATCACTCCCGTCATGGAGGATGCGAACTGCAGCAAGCTGCACACGACAGTGCCCACCACCCACTTTTATGTGGTCGAGCCGAAAGGCGAACTGGCCGATGTCGTGGTTTCCTTGCAGGGCATCAGCGGCAAGTCCACCGGTGCCTCGGCGCCGCCCGTGCTTCTGGACCAGAAGGGCTGCATATACGTGCCCTCGATTTTTGCCGTGCAGACCGGCCAGAAGATCATCGTCAGGAATTCCGACCCCGTCCTGCACAATGTCCATGCCGTTCCGGCGGAGGGCTCGGGCAACCCGGAAAGGAACGAAGCCCAACTGGCCAATGGCCCGGACCTGACCTTCTCGTTCCCCAAGCCGGAGAATTTCCTCAAGTTCACGTGCGACGTCCACTTCAAGTGGATGTTCGCCTGGGTCAGCATCTTCGATCATCCCTACTTTGCCGTTACCGGCAAGGACGGCACGTTCAAGATCGCCAATGTGCCGCCCGGCAAATACAAGATTCAAGCCGCTCACCGCAAAGCGGGCACCGTGACGCAGGAAATCGAGGTCAAGGAAGGCGAACCCGCCAAGGCCGATTTCACCCTGGAAATCAAATAGGGCAGCCCCAATGCTTTCAGGCATCACAGGCTGGAACCGCTGCCTGCATCGCTTCGCCGTCCTCACGGCCATTGCCACGCTGGGGCTGGTCGGCATGGGCGGCCTGGTGACCAGTTACGGCGTCGGCATGGCCGTGCCCGACTGGCCCAACACCTACGGCTATAACATGTTCTTCTTCCCGCTTTCACAGTGGGTGGGAGGCATCTTCTACGAGCACACTCATCGCCTGGCCGCCTCCGGTGTCGGCCTGCTGACGATCATGCTCGGTCTGTGGCTTTACGGGCGAAACGCCCGTTCGTTCATGCACTGGGCGGGCTTGATTTTGCTCTTGGCCGGAGGCGCGACAGTGGTTGCGGTGCCCCGCCGATGGGCCGATGGCTTGGTCCTTGGGTTGACCGGCCTTGCGTTTCTGGGCGCGAGCCGGGTTTGGCCGCGCTGCGAGCCAAGCCCCAAATGGCTGAGGCGCTTGGGATTGGCCGCGTTCGTTGCCGTTCTCCTGCAAGGGGTGCTCGGCGGATTGCGCGTGGTGCTGTTTCAGGACGCCCTCGGGATCTTTCACGCCACGCTCGCGCAGCTTTTCTTCGTGCTGATTTGCGCCATTGCCCTCTTCACCAGCCGCTGGTGGCAGACTCAGCCAGCGCGGCCCCCATCAACTATCAACTATAGACTATCAACTCTCTTCCTCCTAACGACCCTGCTGATCCTGTGCCAATTGACCCTGGGCGCGACGATGCGCCATCAGCACGCCGGCCTGGCCATTCCTGACTTCCCGCTCGCCTACGGCAAACTCTGGCCGGCGACGGATGCCGCCTCCGTCGCGCACTACAACCAGCAGCGCATCGAGGTCATGGCCGCCAACCCCATCACCGTCTTTCAGATTGGCCTGCAAATGGTCCATCGGCTCCTCGCCGTTGCGATTCTTGGCGCGGTCGCCTTCGCCGCGTGGTCCACCGGGCGCGCGCTCGGCGGGAAAAATCCCTTGAGCCGGTTGGCGCTGGTCTGGCTGGGGTTGATTCTGACCCAACTGCTTCTGGGCGCGGCCACGATATGGTCGAACAAGGCCGCGGACATCGCCACCGCCCATGTGCTGGTCGGCGCGCTCTCGTTGGCGCTCGGCGCAATCCTGAGTATCATCTCATCCCGAGCACTCGAGCAGGTAGGGCGCGCTGTCCCCAGCGCGCCGGGGGAAGGCGCCCAAGCGCGCACGTTTCGGACATCTTCGGCGGCTCGCGGCGCGCTGGGGACAGCGCGCCCTGCTACCACCACCCTCAAACCCCTGCCGTCCGGTGGTCCCGGCTTTCCCTCTCCATGAACCTCGATTCGCCAGAGAGCTGCCGAGTATTCCCCCTCTCCCCTTCCGAAGGGGAGAGGGCTGGGGTGAGGGGTCGGTCTTTGCCTGGGGGTTCATGGTCCCAACGCGCGGGCAAAAGACCGTGGAGGCTAACCATGAAGGCCACCACCGCACAACCTCTCAGCCAAACCGTTCCGGCGGAAAAGACCTGGCTGGCCGTCTATGCCGATCTGTTCAAGGCGCGGCTCACCTGCCTCGTGTTGCTCACAACACTGGTCGGGTTTTACCTCGGCTTCCGCGGACCAGTGGATTTTGTCCTGATGTTCCGTCTCCTTCTGGGCACCGCCCTTCTGGCCAGCGGCGCGGCTGCCTTGAACCAGTTGTTGGAGCGCGAATACGACGCCAAAATGCGCCGCACGCAAGACCGTCCGCTGCCTTCTGGCCGTTTGCAGCCCCAGACCGTGCTGAGGGTCGGTTGCGCCTCAGCGCTCGTCGGCCTGCTTTATCTCGCGCAGGCGGTCAACCTCACGACGAGCCTGGTCGGCGCGACTTCGCTCGTCTGCTACTTGTTCGTCTATACGCCGCTCAAGCGGGTGACGTGGCTCAACACACTGGTCGGCGCGGTTCCCGGCGCGTTGCCGCCGTTGATGGGGTGGACCGCGGCGCGCGGGGAATTGAGCCGCGAAGGGCTGGCCCTCTTTGCCATCCAAGCCTTTTGGCAACTGCCGCACTTCATGGCTATCGCCTGGATTTACCGGGAGGAATACGCCCGCGCCGGGTTCAAGATGCTGCCGGTCGTCGATCCCGAGGGCCGCCGCACCGGCCGCCAGGCCGTCAGTCACACGCTGGCTTTGCTGGGGGTGAGCTTGTGCCCGTTCCTGTTCAATTTGACCGGCCCCATTTATCTGGTTGGCGCGTTAATCCTCGGGCTGGCTTTTGTGTGGTTCGCCTTCCGGTTTTCCCGCCACCGGACGCTCGCGCGCGCCCGGCAGCTCTTTTACGTCTCGCTGGTGTATCTCCCCTTGTTGTTGGCGGTGATGGTGCTGGATAAAGTCAGATAACATGCAGGCAACGGCCCAGGCAATTCCGCATTCAGACGTTCATGCAGCGCCCCATGAGGAGGCGGGTTTCTGGAGCACGTACGTCTTTTCCACGGACCACAAGGTCATCGGCATTCAGTATGGCATCACCGCGTTGTTCTTCCTCCTGTTCGGATTCTCCCTGATGATGATCATGCGCTGGCAAATCGCCCACCCGGGCGAGGCGGTGCCCGTGCTGGGCCCGCTGCTGGCGGCGCTCTTCGGGGACGTGGCGGCCAAGGGCATCGTGTCGCCGGACCTCTACAATTCCTTTGGCGCGATGCACGGGACGATCATGGTCTTTCTGGGCATCGTGCCGCTGGCCTTTGCGGCGTTCGGCAATTACGTCGTCCCGCTGCAAATCGGAGCGCCGGACATGGCCTTCCCGCGCGTGAACATGGCCAGCTACCAGGCTTATGTGGTCGGCGGGGTGATCATGTTTACCAGCTTCTTCATCCCGGGCGGCCCCGCCCAGGCCGGCTGGACCTCCTACTCCCCGCTGGCCACCTCGATTCCGACCGACGGGCAGACCTTCTGGATCATTGGCATGGTGTTTCTCATCACCTCGTCGCTGTTGGGCGCGGTCAACTTCATCGCCACGATCATTCAGTTGCGCGCGCCCGGCCTGACATGGATGCGCCTGCCGTTTTTCGTCTGGGCGCAATTCGTCACGGCCTTCCTGCTCCTGCTGGCCTTTCCGCCGCTGGAAGCCGCCGCCGTCATGCAGTTGATGGACAAGGTAGCGCACACCAGCTTCTTCCTGCCGACCGGCCTGGCCATCGGCGGCAACCTTGCCCACGTCAGCGGCGGCGGCAGCCCCCTCTTGTGGCAGCACCTGTTCTGGTTCCTGGCGCACCCGGAGGTCTATGTGCTCATTTTGCCGGCCATGGGCATCGTCGCCGAGATTATCGCCAATAACACGCGCAAGCCCATTTGGGGTTACAAGTCCCTCGTCTATTCTGTCCTGACGATCGGCTTCCTCTCCTTCATCGTCTGGGCGCATCACATGTATCTGACCGGCATGGGCATCCGCATCGCCACCTTTTTCCAGACCACCACGATGATCATCTCGATCCCGTCCGTCATCGTCCTCACCTGCATGTTCATCTCGCTGTGGGGCGGGTCGATTCGCTTCAACACGCCGATGCTCTTTGTCATGGCCTTTCTGCCCATGTTCGGCATCGGCGGCCTGACCGGGCTGCCCCTCGGCCTCAGTTACAGCGACATCCACCTGCACGACACCTATTACGTCATCGCGCACTTCCATTACATCGTCGCGCCCGGCACCATCTTCGCCCTGTTCGC